>Ga0118677_10001014_pt1 | contig 60391 bp, 39 predicted proteins | sample AliMusrvi5mmetaG_FD_86154 | JGI IMG/M metagenome (GOLD analysis project Ga0118677, IMG submission 86154) | reverse complement strand
GGGACGGGATCGGGTGGCCTCGATGTTCGGTCAGAAAGTAGACCAGTTGGCCGGAAGTTTGTAGCTTCGGGAGATACCCATTGAGGTAAATCCGGTCGAAACTCTCGACCGGTAAGGTGACGTGTTGTTGAAGTAATTCGGCGACAGTACTCATAGGCGTATCATAATACAGACCAGCGGTCTAAGTCAGCACCCGCCCACTGGGCGGTTTGAGGCGAAGCTTCGCTAGCAGCCCGCGGATAAAGTCTCGTCGGCGCTGCCACCGATCTTTGTGCGTGATGCTTCACACGATATCTGCCGTCTATGCCATCATAGAGTTGCAGATATAGTGTTCGCCTGACGCGCAAATCTCGGTATCAGTGCTCAACGATACTTTATTCGCGGGCTGCTAGCCCGCTTTTATTCGCGAAGCGAATAAAGCTTCGGCTACCTGTAGCATTATTCATGAGTTCATGAATAATGCGGGATAGGGACTGGTATAGAGGTGATGCAAATTACCTTTTTCAAATCTCACGCGTTTCACTAGCGTTCGGATCATACGGCGCGTCATTCCCAGGCCTGCCGCAGACACCGCACAATGCGTTCCGCGCTGTGGCCATCCCAGAGCGGGATGGCGGTCGCGGTTTTCCATGCGCCACGCATCACGCGGTCCCAGGCCGCGGTGATGCGCTCCGGAGTGTTGCCTACGAGTTCACTTGTCCCTAATTCCACAGTACAGGGGCGTTCGGTCGTCTCGCGCAGTGTCAGGCAGGGCACCTGCAGGACAGACGCCTCTTCCTGTATTCCGCCGGAATCGCTGAGCACGACGCGTGCGGAGCGGACTAGCGCAATATTGTCATGGTACCCCAGGGGATCGATGATGTGCATATCGGGTGATGACGGCGCTGGCAGTGCGAAATCGAGCATACGCTGCCGCGTGCGCGGATGCAGCGCAACGACCACCGGCATGACCTGACTGCATGTCTCGAACAACGCCAGCAGGCGTGCCAATATCACACGATCATCGACATTCGTCGGCCGGTGCAGCGTCACATAGGCGTATTGGTGGGGGATAACGCCATAGCGCTGCGTGATATCGATTTGCTCGATCGTCGGCATACTGTGCCATAGCGTATCGATCATCACATTCCCGACGAAGTGGATCTTCTCCGACGCCTGACCTTCACGCGCCAGATTGAGTAATCCATCCGGATCGGAGACCAGCAGGAGATCGGAAATGGCATCCGTCACCAGACGATTGATTTCTTCCGGCATGGTGCGATCGAAACTGCGCAGGCCGGCTTCGACATGGGCGATCGGAATACCGAGTTTGACGGCTGTCAGAGCGCTGGCCATCGTCGACGTGACATCGCCGACCACCACCAGGCCGCGGGGTTGGCAGGTTGACCGCACATAGTCCTCATACGCCGCCATGATTTTGCCGGTCTGGACCGCCTGTGTGCCGGAACCCACCTGGAAATTGACGGCCGGCTCCGGCAATCCGAGTTGCCGGAGGAATACCGACGACATCGCGTCATCATAATGCTGGCCGGTATGAATCAGGCGGAGGGTGAACGTGTCGTCCAAAGCGAGTGCGCGCGCCAGCGGCGCCATTTTCATCATATTCGGACGCGTGCCGACAATCCCGTCAATCAGCTGTTTCGTCATGGTGCTCTCCCGCGTTGCTTTTTGCATCTCATCGGGTATTATACAACAAACGTCAGCGCGGTCTGCCTGTTGGTATGAAATGTCGTTTGCCCCCTCATGCGCGGGTACACGGGATGTTGACCCGCGCACGCTAACCCGCATTATTCATGAACACATGAATAATGCTTCGGGGCTAAGAGAAAGTCTGGTCGTACACCTCTGCGGAAGCACTGGTTACTCCCGCGCCAAGGCCTCGATCGGGTCGAGTTGCGCCGCTTTTCTGGCCGGGAGATACCCGAAGACCAGGCCCGTCGCGAATGCACACGCAAAGGCGATGACGATCGGGGGAACCGTGAAGAGTACGCGCCAACCGGCCAGCGAGGATGTTAAGAGACCACCGCCGATACCGACGATGACGCCCAGCAAGCCGCCGATAAAGCAGACCATGACGGCCTCGGTGAGGAACTGAAAAAGGACATCAAAGCTGCGTGCGCCGATCGCCATGCGGATGCCGATTTCACGCGTTCGTTCCGTGACCGAAACGAGCATGATATTCATGACGCCGATCCCGCCCACCACGAGTGAAATGACGGCTATCGCCGCCAGCAGATACGTGAGGGTGTTCTGCGTGGCGCTGGCGGTGGCGATGGTGTCCGCCATGTTCCGGATGTTGAAGTCTTCCTTGCCATGGCGGTTGAGCAACAGCGTATGGAGTCCTGCCTGCACCACGCTCATGTCCGCGCCTGGCGTGACACGCACCACGATATGCTGGAAAAAGCGCTGGCCAAAAATGCGCGCACCCGCCGTGGTGTACGGCAACCAAACCGCGTTGTCCTGATCATCCCCCCGTTGGGTCGCGCCTTTGCTGCTCAGCACGCCAATGATCTGGAACGGTGCGTTGCCGACGAGGATATACTGACCCAGTGGATTCGCGCCATTGGGGAACAGGTTGGTGGCGACAGTCTGGCCCAAGGTAACGACCTGGGCATAACGTCCGACATGTTCTGCAGAGAAGAACACACCGGTTTGCGGCGGCCAATCGTGCACGCGCGGAAAATCTTCGCCGGTGCCGACTGTACTGACCGTCAAGCTCTGATTCCCAAACCGCACCAGCGCCGATTGCGACGTTTCCGGGATCACCATGGCGACGCCGGGCACACTGGCAAGGAACGGTAGGTCTTCCGGTAGGAAACTGGTCACCATGCCGGCTGCGGCGCGAACGGCGGGCGGTCCGCGTTCAATCGTTAACAGGTCGGTGCCCATAGCCTGGATGCGCTCGAGCACATCCTGCTTCGCGCCGTTGCCGATCGCCATCAACGCGACCACTGAGGCGACGCCGATGATAATGCCCAGCATGGTCAACGCGGTCCGCAAGCGATTGTGTACCAGCGAGCGCAACGCCATCTTCAATGCTTCGCCCAGCACCGCCCATCCCGGGGTAGCCGCGCTTCCTGTTTCGTCTGGTGGCGTCGGGATCTCGGTCTGCGCCTGGAGTTGCTGCTCATCTGCCGTGATGCGCCCATCAGCAATGCGCACGATGCGGTGCGCATAGGCGGCGATGTCGCTGTCGTGGGTCACCACAATGATGGTGTGCCCTTGTCCGTGCAGCTTCTCCAGGATGGCCATGACCTCCTTACCGCCTTTACTGTCCAACGCGCCCGTCGGTTCATCGGCGAGGATCACCGGACCACCGTTCATGAGCGCGCGTGCGATGCTCACGCGTTGTTGTTGGCCACCGGAGAGCTCGTTGGGATGATGTTGCAACCGGTCGCCCAGTCCGAGTTCGCACAGCAAATCACTGGCATGCGCCGTGCGTTGCGGTTGCGCCATGCCGCGGTATACCGCGGGTACCTCCGCGTTTTCGACGGCACTCAGATCGGACATCAGGTTGTAGCGCTGGAAGATAAAACCGAAGGTATCGCGTCGCAGCGCGGCCAATGCATCACCGCTGAGCGTCGCGACATCAATACCACGGATGCGATAGACGCCCTTTGACGGTTTGTCGAGACAGCCGATGATGTTCATGAGCGTAGACTTCCCCGAGCCGGAAGCGCCCATGATGGCGACAAATTCGCCATGCTGAATCGATAGACTCACCTCCGTGAGCACGGTCAGCGGTTCACCGCCCGAGGCATAGGTACGGCTCACCGCAGCCAATTCGAGAAGGGGCGAAGGCATTATGGTCCCCTCCGACCGCTCAACGCACTCCCCGCATTCCCCTTCCTTGCCGCGACTCCCCGGAGCACGACTTTGTCATTCTCCTTGAGACCTGACTTGATTTCCGCGGAGATTTCGCTCTTCATACCGATCTTAATGGCCCGCGTTTCGAGCCGGCCAGCGGCGTTCAGCACTTGTACTTTCATTTTCTCGCCTTCGCCGGTTGTGCCGATGGCGATGGTCGGGAGTAACAATGCGTCCTTCGCCTGCGCCAATACGATAAAGACCTGCGCCGTCATCTGAATACTCAGTTCATGCTCCGGGTTTGGTATATCAAAGAGCACGTCATAGAACACCACGTTGTTGATGAGTTCCGGAGTGGGGAGGATTTGCCGGACCTTGCCATTCCAGCGCTGGGTGGAACCGAGGACGGTGAAATAGACATCCTGGCCGATTTTGACACGAATGATGTCCGCTTCTGAAACTTGCGCCCAGACGGTTACGGTACTCATGTCGGCAATCCGCATAATAGTCGGCGCTTGCTGATTCGCATTGAGTGTTTGGCCTTCCAGGATGCTAATGGAGACAACGTCGCCGGCCATCGGTGCGGTAATGGTGGTATACCCCAGATTAGCTTTCGCCGTGTTGACCGCTGCTGTCGCTTGCTGCATCTGCGCCGTCACGGAGCGGACATCGGCCACCGCGACATCGTAATTGGCGCGTGTAATGTCGCGGGCGCCGGCGGAAATCATCCCTTTCGCAAAGAGTTGGTCGTTGCGGGAACGTTGCGCCCTGGCGAGCACCAGTTGCGCCTGTTTCGCCGCGCGTTGCGAGGTGATATTGTCGAGTGCGGCGTTGGCCGACGTGAGGGCGGTATCGCCTTGCACCGGATCGATCTCCGCGAGTACCTGGTTTTTTTCTACATGATCCCCGCGCTTGACCTTCAGCGATTTCAATTTTCCGGAGGTTTGTGCGCCGACATCGACATACGCCACGGGTTGTACAATACCCGCCGCCACGACCGTGCTCTCGATGTCGCCGCGGGTGACGACTACGGTCGTGTAGTGAACCTTAGCAGCGCCAAATATCCAGCGATAGCCGAACACGCCGGCGATGGCGGCGAGCAGTGCACCAACGAGCCACAAAATGCGTCGCGTCGGAACAACGCGCGTTTTCACCGGCTGATCTCCCGCAGGCGAAGCGTGCGCATCTGGCGCGGTTGCCTCGGGGTTGGTTGCCGGACTGTTGCCAAATGTGGTCATGATCGTGCGTTCCTGTTCTGCCCCTGATACATATGCATTGGCTGACGCCGCATGGCGTGAAACGATGCCGCTACGTCGCCAGCCAGAGTTTTCAATAACCTCGCATACCCGCCCCCATTTCCTCATGCGGGCCAGCGCGACTTCCTCGCCTACTCATGTTTTTGTTTGTCCGCGTTCTCTGCTGTTTTTGCATGATCCGGGACATCCTTCGTTGGCTTGGGGCGGACATCCGGGGCGGGATTCGGCTGCCTGGGTTTTGGCGGTGGCGTAAAATTTTTCCCGCGCGGCGGATTATTCACCGTAATTGGTGGGTGGGGAATCTTCACCTTCTGAAACGGTTGATTTAGCACCATGCCATGTTCGGGTAATTGTAGCTTGCCAGGCAGCGTACCGGACGCAGCGGGGGGGGATTCCCACTGCGATCGCTGATCCTTGTAAGCATGCACCACCCTGGCCTGATTAGCCGTGTTCGCACGCGTCTTGGTATCCAGCACGTTAAACTTAAACGGCGTAGTCTTCACCGCGACGATTTCCTTCAACGGCAGAGCGAGTTGCGCCTGTTGGCGATCCTTCTCGGGCAGGTGGGCCACCTGGGTCTTGAGCGCTTCGTAGGTCCTGGCCGGACGGAGCATTTTATCATCGCGGCGTTGGTCATACCCATCGTGCTGGTGTTGCGTCCATTGGTGGTCGTCGCGATGGAGCCACTGTTGATGGACGAAGATCGGGTCGTACCACTCATGCTGTTCGCTCGCTTCATACCACGGGCGGTACCCCGCCTGGATATACTCGGGTCCGTAGTAATCACCGAAATAGTAATGGTGACGCGCCGGCGCGCTGAACAGGTTCAGCGTCAGATCGTCCAGGTTGAACACAATCTCGGGTGAAAAGCGAAAGTCAGTACGGCCATACAAATTGAGGGGGCAATACACCGGCAGAAACATCACGCCGCGCTGGTTGAGCGGATAATCCCAATACCCTTCAGTGTAGACATAGCCGCGCGGGGTAAAGATATATTGCGCGGGCACCCAGTCCCAGTCGGCGCGTGCCGCTTCCCAAAATCCCGGTCGCCAGGCATAGCGATCCTGATAGCGTACCCAGCACCCCGGTATCCAGATATTATCAGTAGGACCAGTACCCGGAGGGCCTTCTTCCAGCGTTGCCGGCGGCGCTGGCAAATACTCGATTTCCCCCGTGTCAACGGTAGTCCAGAACCCCGCGATCCATTGGTAACCACCGCGGCACTCTGACCAATACCCGGGAATCCAACTGGTATTGGGCGGAACAGCGCGCCAGCATCCGGAGACCCAGATGAAGTCGTTACGATCCGTGTCCCAAATCCAGTATCCCGGAATCCAAACGATTTGGTTCCCGATGGGCTTCTCGTCTGGAATGATCTCTTCGATTGGCGCCGGTGGCTTTACGGTGATCATAAATCCTGCGCCTTCGTCGAGAGAAACAGGTCGGGCAAAGGCCTCATGAATCGGACCACGTGTCAACACCTCGACTTCCCCGGAGGAGGAAAAGCTGTCTGCCACCACCATTGCGGTACTGATCACGAGAAATGCGGCAAGTATCAAAACCAGAGTCAGGGGGTTCAGCCACTGTTTCATGTTCTGTTCTCCTTTTGTGGGTGTTCGCCACAAATGTGACATAATGACTGTAGCGCATAGACAACCTTCTCAGCATCACCCATTCGATGGGTTTTTCGGTCTATCGGATGGGAGATCGCTGATCGCGTGAGAAACCGGAGTTCGTAAGCACCTTGTGTTACCTCGGAACACCGCCTACGAAAAAACACCGGTGGAACAGACGCATTATTCCTTCATTTCGCGTATACTGGACGAAAGAGAAGGAGGCCTGCATGACACGCCTGTTGTTTTGGTTTCTTTTTGGTATGTTGATGACGCTCAGTCTCGCACCGGTAGCGGCGGGAGCGAAGTCGACGCCGGTGAATCCCGACTTTGACAATGCCTTCGGCATTAGCGCGAAACGGTTTGGGGAGGGTCCTGGTCCCTACACTTATGTCAACACCATCGCCGACTACCCAAACCGTGCGCAGACCGAGACTATTAAGGTCGCGGAAACGGCCTGCAGTGCCCCGGCAAACATGTTGTGGCCCGGCGAACACGCCACGATCACCATTCAGGTGGTGAATAAGACAGATCAGCCGATAACGGCGCAGGGTAAGGTTGAGGTCATCAACTACGCACTGTCCACCTCGCCAACCGACATGTTCTATGTTGGCATTCACAAACTCGGGGTAGTGGGAGCGACGCCGATCGCGGTCCACCTCGCTGCTAAGGGGTACCAGGACTTCACCTTCACGCCACCTATTCCAGAGAAGTTCGGCGGTTATGCACTCATCGTGGATATCCCGGGGCAGGAGCGTCTGTTTGCCGCGACGCTTATTCGTACCCAGCGCAACGCAACACTTGGACCGCGGTATCGCCTTTGTATGGATATCGATAATGTTGCGGCGTTGCAGCGCCTGGGCAGCACAACGAATCGCTTGTATGGCACATTCGCGGCGCCAGAAGATGCCGATTATGCACAGCGGTATGCCGATTACGGGCGTTACTTGAAGAAGTTCCAGGATGCCGGACTGCCGGTGACTATCGAATTCGGGGCCATCGGCGGCGCCAAACAGCCATTGCCGCCTGAGATGCGCCACCACCTGCAGTGGGATAAGGACGGCAAACCGATTTTCGTCGGAGGATACCCCGGCGATATGGCATGGCTGCCCAAGTATGATCCGGCATTCAAAGCCTGGGTAAAGCGGCTGTGTCTGGATTACGGATGGCCGAAAGGGCCTATTTCCGCCATGAAACTCTGGAATGAACCCTGGGAAGGCGATTCGTGCGCTGGTTGGGGGGCCGACATGTTGCGCTACCGGGAGATCTATACGTCGTTGTGTGAAGGTGTTGAAGAAGCGCGCAAAGAAGCCGGCGTCTTTGTGATGCTCGGGGGGTGTGATTCGTCGTCGAATACGTTCGATAAGTTGTTCCCTGATGGCAAGGACACATTCCTGCAACGGCTCGATTTTATGAGCATCCACTACCAGGGGATGAATCCCGCCTCCACGGTGAAGCAATTCGTGAATCGGAAGAATGATCGCTATGGCCCCGTGCAGGTCTGGGATACCGAGAGTTGGTGTGCGAACTCCGATGACCGGGTAGCGGCTACGCTGCCCACCATGTATGCTGCCGGGTACCAACACGCAGTGGGCATTCACAGTGGGTGTGTCGTTTCTCCCGCCTGCGATGTCGAGGTGCGTACCCCGACCGGCAGCGAGCGCCGCCATATTGCTCAAGCATGGTCGGTTGGGTCCGCCGTTGGTGCGCTGCAGCATTTCGTGGGAAATCGCGAATTCGATCGAATCCTGTTCGATGGCTTGCCATTCGTCTATGTGTTTAACGGTATACCCGATGCGCAAGCGCACCCGAATCCGGAAGACAGCACCCTCGTCGTAGTCGGCGACTTTCGTCAGACACTGGGCGCCACACTGTTCCGCACCGTGCGCAGTCTGGACGATGTGGTCGCCAACCGCGCGCTGTTTGAAAAGCTCGTCAGGCTGCCCGTGGGGTCAGCGGAACGCGCGGAGGCAGAACTGACCTGGAATAAACATGTCATTTACACCCACGCCACGCTGACCATACTCAACAAGCACAAACGATTCAGTCTGTATGACTATTACGGCAACCCGGTGCCTGCACTGAATGGGAAGATCGTCGTGCCCATCGACGACCATGGGTATTACTTGCGCGCCAACGGCAGACCGGGATCCTTCGCCGCCATGGTAACCGCGGTGCAGGAGGCACGCATCGACGGTCTGCAACCGGTGGAGATCATCGCCCATGACCTGACGTCACCACTCGACAGCGCCCCGGTCATGCGCCTTGATTTGCATAACCTGCTGAACCGTCCCGTGCATGGTACACTCGCCGTGCGGCTGGCTGATTTCACGCTGCAGTATCCGACACAGGTTGCGTTGGCCGCCAACGCGCATGTCGCCATCACGGTCCGTATTACCGGTGGAGCAGCGAATGCCACCAATGCCTATCCGTTAAATGTAAGTGTCGATGCCGGTAGGGATGGACTGGCCCTGTGGACGGAAGTGCTGCATGTGAATGTCATCGCACACCGCACGATCACGGTTGATGGCGATCTGCAGGACTGGGACGGTGTGCTGCCGCAGACTATCATCGGCGACGGCGTTAATGCGCACACGCTCACCGAAATCGCCTGGAAGCCTTATACGACATTCGGCAACGACGCAAAGAAAGGCCTGGCGACGGGCTACCTGGCCTATGACGACCGGTATTTCTACTTCGCCGCAAAAATCGCGGACGATACGCCGGATGCCGGCACCTACCGTTTCGCCACCCGCAACGACGACGAATTTTTCTACCCCAAAACCGTCTACACCCCACAGGGGCAGGCGTGGACCTGGCCTGATGGCGTGCGGCAATACTCCTATGCGAAGTTGCCGGTGCTCCCCGCGGGCAACGCGCCCAATTTCGATAACGTCCAACTCGCATTCAACGTGTTGTCGGAAGAAGAAAAACCCTGGTATACCGCGCCGAAAGGCACGTTACCCGGCTTCGTGAGTACCTGGTGCACCGATTACGAATACGCGCTCAACCAAGTGGCAGAAGCGTACGGCGGCGGTACAGAAGTCTGGCGGATGCGCGCGCCGGGCCTGCCGAATAAGCACTTCTATCCGCGCCAACCCAAATCGCCGCTGGAAGGTCCGGTAACCGACGGCAAACTCGCCATGCAGCGCTCCGCAAATCTCCGTGTGGTGGAATGCGCGTTGCCCTGGACAGAGATCCCGTCAGTCAAAAAGGCGTTCGATGCTGGGCAGACGATCAAATTTTCCTTCCGCGTCAACGACAACGGCAATGGCGCCTGCCTGGAATTGGCCCGCTATCGCAGCGTCTCCACCTGGAACACCAACGCGTTCAAAGTCGATTGGACCGAACATTGGGACAACCAGGTAGAGTTCGGTTTTGGCAAATAGCGCGTCTTCGCGATTGACGCGTAGGCATCAAACCTATTCCGCCTAATTCATGAACGCATGAGTTAGGCGGGATAGCGTCCATAGGTCTGTGCGGTCTCATACATCGCCACCACATTCTCGGTGGGCGAATTATCTTGCAGGCAGTGCGTGGGCGCGAAGCAATACCCACCACCGGGCATCATGATCTCCAGTGTTTCTCGGCAGTAATCAATGGTTTCCTGCACTGAGCCCCAGGCTACCGGACCGGCGGTAGAGATGCAGCCATGGAAGGCCAGTCGGTCGCCGAAACGCGCCTTCAAATACGCCGGTTCCATATTTTGGGCTTCCGGTTGTAACGTGTCGACGGCCGTGAGACCCATGGAGATATACTCGTCGTAGGCCCAACTGCTCGAACCGCAGGTGTGAAACAGCGTCGGCAGGTTGTAGGCCTTCGCCAGGTCGAAAAAGCGTTGATGACGCGGTTTGATATGACGCTGGAAAATGTCCATACTGATGAGTGGGGTGAACTGGGTGCCGAGATCTTCACCCATCCAGAGGAAGTCGATCAGGCCCTTCGCGGCCTCCAACGTGCGCCGGGTGTTCTCCAGTTGCGCGTCTAGAAAGCGGTCAATGAGCAGCAAGCCCGCGGGATCATCAGTAATCAGATCCACCAGTACCTGCTCCATGCCGCGAAAAAACCCCGCGGTATTGATGATACACGCTAATCCGGCGCCGCCGGCGAAGATGGCGTGCGGCGCGTGCTGCCGGCACTGCTCTGATATCCCATCATACGCATAATCATCAGCGGTCGGCATGGGCCACCTGGCCACCATTTCTTCATCGGCGGTACTGAGCGGAAAATCGCAGTAATCCCAATACCCGCCGGATTCATGTTCCACCCAGCGCCGGTGGATGCCCGAATCATCGACCAGCACACCGCGCTCCGGAATATCCTGGTGGTATCTCGGGCCGATGTAGGGGGTGTAGACGCCACGAAAATCTACCCCCAGCGCCTTCAGCAATCCCTCGCCGTCATCCGCACGCAACCCGAAATGCGCTTTCAACCGCGCGTCGATGCCCGCATTCCCCAGGTAGTTGATCGGCACCCGATCCGGCGTCTGCCGCGCCAGCGTGGTCAATACCCGTTCCTTAGAAGTCATCGGTGTCATAGTGTGCCTCCCCGAGCAGAGTATAACAATACGTGCATAAACTGGCGAATCGAATGGTTACCCTGTCGGTAATGCAGAAGAGATGCCCTTCTTGTACACGCGATGCGTCACACCGGTGTTGCAGGCAGGAATACCGCTAAATAGCCCGAACTACAAGTGCTGTATGCTCCACGAAAGGATTCCTTGTATGACGCTACGTCTGGTTATTTCGTGTATGTTGTTCACCTGCGCTTGTGCGTTGCTGCCACGTCTGGCGCTGGCAGTACCGATCATCAAGGCCGGCGACCGCATGGTGATTTATGGCGACAGCATTACTGAGCAACGTCAATATTCCCGCTTTGTGCAGCAATATTTCTATTGCCGGTATCCGGACATGAAGCTGAAAGTCTATAACGCCGGATGGGGCGGCGACCGGGCCTCCGGCGCGTTGAACCGCCTGGAACGCGATGTATTGGTGCTTAAACCGACCATCGTCACCCTCTTTTTCGGCATGAATGATGGGAACTACTCCGCGCTGAATGACGGCACGCTGGCTGAGTACCGTAAAAACCTGGAAGGACTGATCACGACGCTGCAAGGGAAAGGTATTCGCGTGGTCGTTTTCACCCCCGGTTGTGTCGATCCGGACCGTCAGCCACGTCTGAAAGAGCAAAACTACAACGCCATGCTTGAAGCGATGGGGAAAGCCGCATTGGAACTGGCAAAACAGTACAATTGTCCCAGCGCTGATGTTCATCACCCCATGCTCGCGTTTCAAAATGCACGAAAAGCTGAAGCACCGGGGTATACCATGATCCCCGACTCGGTGCATCCCGACGGCAACGGTCACCTGGTAATGGCCAATGCCATGCTGTCGGCGTTCGGTGTGGAACCCATGCCCGCGCTGGGGACGGTGGACGTGAAGGCCAATACCGCGGACGGTTTGCGCATGGTGACCAACACCCACGATAAAATCGAGTTAGAGACGACACCACCCGCCACGCCGTTCTGGTTTGATGCGTCGTCGTTGTCAACGATGCGCTTGTCCGGGTTCCTGGAGCTGGCCGGGCAAAAGCTGACGGTCAGCGGGTTGCCCGAGGTCAGCTATCGCCTGACAGTCAATAACATGGATCTGGGACGCGTATCCGCGGAAAGCCTGGCGGCGGGAGTGTTCATTCCCGGCACATATTCCGCGCGCGGGCGCATACTGCAGGATCTGGTCGCCCGCAAGGAAAACAATTATTTTTCTGCCTGGCGTGAAGTACGCTTGCCGTTGGCCGACCTGACCGCGGCGAAAGCGGTAGTGGAGGGCATGATGTCTGTCGACGACGCGTTCCACGCGGCCATCTATGAATTAGCCACCCCCACAGAGAAAGTCGCCATTACACTGGAACCCGTCCCGGAAAACGCCAGCATTGCGGAAGGCGCTCCGTATGTGTGTAGCGATCCCAACATCTATAATTATGGCAGCGGCGGCCTCACCGACGGTTCCTGGTCGAACGAGCCCCCGCATTGTTTCGCCACGAATGACACGGATAAATTTCCCAAGGACGTGACCATCGACCTCGGCGCCGCCAAGGCGATCGCCAGCATCGTTGCCGGTGTGCCCCCGTTCGGCTCTACGAAAACAATTGCCGTCGCGGTGAGTGCCGATGGCAAAACATTCACCGAGGTGGGCACCCACGTCTTTTTCCAGAATAAAGAAGAGCGCTTCACCTACACGTTTGACGCCACGACTGCGCGCTATGTCCGTCTGACCTATCCCGATCATTATGCCGAAGCCGTGCGCTATCCCAATACCTTCTGCTTTACCGCAGAAGTGGAAGTCTATCCACCGGCCAAACCCGCCCCGGCGAAGTGAAGATACAGGACTGCAATGGGACACCGGGGCAATACGTGACTTTACAGACACGCGTTACCCCGGTTCTTTTGTGCGTTGCGTGGACTACAAGTGTGGCAAGATGCGCTGCACGCGGCCCACAAGGCCATTGTGCAGGCGTACTTTGATACCGCGCGGGTGCGTGGCGGAAGGGGTGAGGATATCCTTCACGACGCCGCGCGTCAGCGCGCCGGTCCCCTGGTCCTCTTTCAGGATGACATCCACCAGCAAACCGGCGCGTAGATTGCCGCGTTGGCGCCCATCCAAATCAATGGTCATCGCGTCCCTCGCTGCTGGCCGATCGGGCGGGCATACCGTAACGCCCAATTCCGGAAGGTCTGCGTGCGCCGGGCACGGTTATCAACGAATACTTTGTGCGCCAGGCTCATTTCCAGTCCATCGGTGAAGACGGTCGTATCCGGGTGCGTTGTCACGCCGTTCCAGGTGTAGGCGACGGCTTCCGCATAGGTCAGGTTTTGCGGACCCCAAAAAAGATTCCACCCATTTAATGTGCTGAAATCCGGCAGTTTGTAACTATTGCGGCCATTCGCCCACCCGGGAGAGATGCCGACCGTCCAATTGGCCAACCCTCCCTGAAAGAAGAGCATCGCGTAACTCATACTGGTGTAGGACGTCCAGCTCACCGTAGGCTGGAGGTAGGCCGCAGCGGTGGTGGTGTCAAGTGACGCGTTGAAATCCGGTATGGCGAAACTGACCGTTTTATTGGCGGCAGTGGCAAACATCGCCCATTTTGTTGCCGTTGCGGATTTTAGCAACACAACATAACCTTCACCAGGAGCAACTTGCGCACTGGGAACACCACCATAGGACAAGGAAGCGACCGTAGTCCCCGAATCGCTGCCGGCCAGCGTGGCGTTCAATATCCCGGGCGCCAGATAGGAACAGAAGGCGGTGGTGGGCGTGCCGCCGGTGAAGGTCAACGAATACGGACCGGTCAGGCGAAACGCTTCGGTCGAGGTGAAATCTAAATTCTGGGTGAGGGCGCCGGCTACCGTGACATTACGGCGGATAATCATCTTCTCGGCGAAGTTGCTGGTGCTCAACACCGAGAGCAGGCTATAGGTGCCGGGCGCCACCTCCAGGGTGTAATACGGGCTGTTCCCCGACAGCGTGGCATACGCACCGCCCATGTCTACATCGCAGGCCTGCGTGGTCGCCACGCCGGTAAGGGCGCCGGATACCGGGGCCGTGGTGGCCGGAGCGCCACCCAACTCGACGGTCATGGTAGCATTTTCCGCAACGGTCGACACATACACGGCAATGGTGTTGGCGGTGTAATACCCGTTGTTCACCACATGCTCATAGGCGAAGCCGTAGCGTCCGTTAGGGTCGGTCACGGTGCCGACATAGGCGCCGGTATCTGAACGCTGCGCCACCTGCCATCCCCCATCGCCGTTTTGGAAGGCGACCCACGGTACATCGGTCGGCGTGCCATGGTTCAGCGTGCGCAACAAGACGCTGTTGCCTGTCGTGCTGGAAGACACCGTGACCAGCGCGGTATGCGTACTGGTCAACCCCCCGCTGTCCTGTACCTGCAGCGTTACCTGGTAGGCACCGGGAGCGGCGAATTGGTGCATCGTCGTTTTCGCCGTGCTCCAGGGCGTGTCATAGGCGCCGTCACTGGTCCAATCCCAACGCACCTGCAGGATGGAAGGCACATCTTGTGCGTCGGAACAGGCGGAAGCATCGAACGTAAATGCGGTCGCGGTGGTGCCCGTGGACGGGTAGATGGAGAAGAGTGCCAGCGGTGGAGTGTTGGCAGCGTTCACCTGAACCTGCACGGTGGCCGTGCCGGTATTGCCGGACGAATTTTTCACCCGCACGGTGACCAGATACGCACCGGTACCGGGAAATTGGAAGGTGGCCGTTTTCGTGACGCTATAGGCCGTATCATAGACGCCATCACTGGTCCAATCCCACTCCACCTGCAGCGCAGTCATCGCGTCGTGCGGGTCGGTAGACCCGGAGGCATCGAATTGGAACACTGTGCTGGCGGTGCCGGTGGCAGGAGTAACCGTTACCTGTGCCGTGGGCACCGGGGTGGCATTGGCCGTGACCACGACTTGCCGGAAACAGGTGGTCGTCGCTCCCACGGTATCCTTCACTTGCATAGTAATAGTATAGGTGCCGGGAGTGGAAAACTGGTGTGGCGCGGTTTTTGTCGGGGTAAACGGCGTGTCATAGGTATTGTCACTCGTCCAATCCCACCGCACCTGGAGCGCGGAGGTCGGATCCTGCCCATCGGTGCTATACGACGCATCGACGGTAAAGGTGGTGGCCGTGGTTCCCGTTGCCGGGCTGATCGTGAAGAACGCGACCGGTGGCGTGTTACCCGGGGGGGTGTTGCCGTCCAGTGCCGGTGTGCCAGACCCACCGCAGCCGGTGAATGCCACGACCGTGAAGAAGAGCGCCATGCTCAGGATGAATACGCAAAAACGTGGCATTGAAAACCTTCTCTCGGCGTGTGAAGTGGCCAGAATGAAACGCCGTTCTGTTGAAATGCGCGCAATGAATTAGCCGGCATTATTCATAACATTTCGAATAATGCTACGGTAAGCCGACATATCATGCGCTTCGCAAATATAGCGGTCTAGGGTTGCGTTTCTCCCTGCTCGATAAAGAACCGTACGATGCGCGAGGTGGCGAAAGAGGGCCAGATATGTCCGCCGTCGTGCAAACACCAGACAACCGGCTTGCCGGTCGCGCAGGGAGTATATGTGATGCATCCCGGTCCCCACGGCACGGTGGTTGTGCCGCAACGATTGAGCTTGAGGAGCAGATCGCGCGTGTCGGTCGATTGGCTTAATTTGACCGTCGTGTCGCGTTTACCCTGAATGATGAGCACCGGCTTGGGTACTGTCGCATCGGTGACAAAGGGACCGGTGCCGGCGACGATGGCGAAGGCGGTGAAATCATGTGGACGATAGGTCAGCAGCATGTAGGTAAACAGGGCGCCATTGGAGACACCACAGGCGAAGATGCGATGCGGGTCTACCAGGTAAAGATCTTTCACACTTCTTAGCAGCACATCGATGAACTTCAGATCCTTATCATCTTCGCGCCCGGGTCCGAACTGCCACCCGTTGTTCTGTTGTGGTGGCGTCGTGCGCATGGTGACGGTCGATCCCTGGGGATAGACGACCGTGGCCTCGGGCCAAACCTGGTGCAGTTCCGCGGCATAGGCCGCACTGGACGAGGTGCCCCCGAAACCATGAAATACCAGCACCAGCGGCGACGGCACACTGGCCGCATTTTTGCCGGGATAAACTAGTGCGGTGCGCTCATGTCCATCGACCAGCACACGTCGCGTACCCGGCAGCGCCCAGAGGCCGCCCGCCAGCAACAACGCCATTCCCTGCACCCACCATCGCCAGGTCATCAGTATCCTCGTGTGGGGATTATACCCAGGATGGTACGCGTTCTTACACGCATTTCACCCATTCTTGCGCGAAGAATGAAGAGCACCGGTCGCTGGGCTCATCCGCACCCACGCAACATGACAGATCATCGCCACCGGCAGGAGCGTATGCAATCATAGCGAAGGTACTATTATCATCCCTTGAGGAGTTAGACATGACCACCCGGAAAACGTTACATATTATAAGCCAGGCTCATCTGGACCCGGTGTGGCTCTGGCCGTTGCGCGACGGGTATTCGGAAGCCTTGACCACCATGCAGAGTGCTGTCGACCGCATGCGCGAGACGCCGGATTTTACCTTCTCCCGCTCGTCGGCGATCACCTATCGGTGGGCGCAGGAGGCTGATCCGCGACTGTTTGCCGAAATTCGGAAACACATTGCTGAGGGTCGCTGGGAAGTGGTCAACGGGTGGATTGAGCAACCGGATTGCAATATCCCCTCTGCCGAAAGTTTCGTGCGCCACTGCCTGTATGGAAAAGGCTATTGTGCACGGGAATTAGGCGTTGATGTGCGCGTTGGATATAACGTGGATACCTTCGGACACGCTGCGGGCCTGCCGCAGATTCTCGCGCATGCCGGTTACGGCTACTATGTGTTCATGCGCCCACAGCCGCACGAATGCGACTTACCGTTACTTTTTTGGTGGGAAAGTCCGGATGGCTCGCGCGTATTAACCTGGCGCATCCCCCATGGTTATGGTCAGGGAAACGGCGCCACGGCGGATGACATCGAATCCTTCCTGCGCGCACAGATCGACGACTACTTCGTACCGGGATTCTCGGCCGGGGCGTTTTTCTTTGGCGTGGGCAACCACGGCGGCGGCCCGACGCGCGCGCATCTGGCGCGACTTGTGGCCCTGCAGGAGGATGAGACGCTGCCGCGCCTGCATTTCAGTACCCTGGCGACGTATTTCACCGCTTTGGAAAACTCGCCGGCTTTCGCGACGATCCCGGTGATCCGCGGTGAGTTGCAACACCATGCGCGCGGATGTTATGCCGCCATGGGGGAGATTAAACAAGAGAACCGCCGCGCTGAACGCACGCTGGGTAAAGCGGAAACCCTGGCGACCCTGGCGGGGCTGGAAGCGACCTTTCCGTATCCCGGCGCTGCGCTGCGCGAGGCTTGGTGGAAGGTGCTCTTTAACCAATTCCACGATATTATGGCCGGCAGTTCGATCCTCTCCGCCTATGTGCAAGCGCGAGATGCGCTGGGAGCGGCGTGTGACACCGGCGACAGCGTAGCGCTCCGCGCGTTGCATACGCTGGCCCGTCGCGTGGATACCAGTGGTGCGCCGGAAGGTGTTCTCTTTGCCGCGAATATCCTACCCTGGGAGCGCACCGCGATTATCCAGTGCGCCGCAATTATCTCCCAGCACGGTGATACGCCGATCACGCACCTGTGCGATGCCCAGGGGCGCGCGTTACCCCTGCAGTGGTTGCCGCGCGGGATTTTTGATACGGAACCCAATGGTTTCCTGGGGCATCTGATCGCCACCGCCCCGCTGCCGGCAGGCGGGTATCGCACTTTCCACCTTGCGCACGGCGCGGCGCCGGATGTCCCGTCCTGGGAGAGCTTCATAACCGTGGCGCCGGACGTACCCGGGATATCCTCCGTGCGCGCGAATAACGGCGCCGAACTCCTGGCCGCCCCATTGAGTCTGGTTGTCATCGATGATACCAGCGACACCTGGGGACACGATATTCGATCCTATCAAACCGAGTTGGGACGCCCGACGTTGACCGACACCACGCTGCTGGCCGACGGTCCGGTGTGTCGGGTGGTGCGACAACACGCCACCTGGGAGCACTCCACGATCACACTCGACATCATCACCTATCGGGAACTCGAAGTGGTGGAACTGCGGTTAGAGATCAACTGGCAGGAACGGCATCAGATTTTGAAATTGGAAGTACCGAGTGCCTTGCAGAAATCTAAATTTTCCGTTAAGATACCCGGCGGCATCATAACACGGACTGCCAATGGTGAAGAAGAACCATGCCAGGATTTCATCGCCTTACACGGCGAGTGTGCCGGCCAGGACTACACCCTCGGTCTGATAAACGCCGGATCGTATAGCACGGATTGCGCAAATCACCGGATGCAAATGGTCGTGTTGCGTTCCGCGCCCTTTGCCCACCATGACCCCGCGCAATTGCCGGAATACGGCGGCATACCGTTTCAAGATCAAGGACGACAGGTGCGCCGGTATTGGTTGGTGCGCGGTCAAGGCGCTCCGGAAACATTAGGGTTGTCCCGGCGTGCGGATGAGATGCAAACACCCGCCGAGACAGTGATGGATTCCGCCCACCCGGGCACGGCGCCGTGGGAACACTCGTTTCTCTCCGTCGCGCCGGACAGCGTGGCAGTCGCCGCAATCAAAGGGGCGGAGGATGGGGTAGGTGTGGTAATACGCCTGCAGGAGATGCACGGGATGCCGGTGGAAGCCCGATTGATGCTGGGCAACGCGATGCATACATTCGCGCTCAAGGCCTGGGAGTTGGCGACGGTTCGCCTGATGCCAACGTCCGACGGCGTGCGCGTCATTCGGACGAATCTGCTGGAATGTGAGGAAAATGTTTGACAGCATGTACCGGCATGGGTACATTAAGCAACAAGTGGAGAGGGTAGTATTACAAGGAAAGTGAAAAAAGGAGACCACGAAAGGTGAATAAATTCGCCACCTTTGTCAACGGCAGCAACCTCTTTGGGTCCTTCAAGTACCTGGACGTCTACGTGAATGATTACGAGACACTCTATCGGTATGTTTATGATCAGACCGTTGCCCGTTGGCACGAAACGTTCTTCCTGCATGGCGCCGAGCCGCTCACTCAGCTCCTGCGCGTCTATTGGTACGTCGTCGATTCGATGGACGAATGGGATCTTGCCAATCCCCGTACCCGTCAGTATCTGTTTGAGCGCTTCCAGGACGACCGGGATGTTAAAACACGGTGGATGGCTGAAGCGGCCCGTCTGCAAACCGGTGATGCGGCAAAAATCGAACAAGCGGCCTTTACTATGTGTGTGAATGATTTGACGCACTGGTACGAAAAACGGCAGAGCATCCTGTCCGGGATGAATCGCTTCTATCATGCCGTCGAATCCGCCTCCGACTTTATCGAGATTCGTCGCTGTGGGCGCTGGAAAGTCGACATTCTGCATAAAACCGTGACCGAACGCGGGCTGGATGTGCAGCTCGCGGTCGACATGCTCAGTTTTAGCCCGAATTACGACGTGGCATCTATTGTTGCCGGCGATGCCGATGGCATTCCCAGTGTGGAGTACATCAAAGCCCTCGGCAAACAGGTCGCCACTATCGAAATGCTGCGCGGCGGTCATCCGGACGGCAAACCGAAGGTCTTCGCCTCCCGGCTGAAAACCTCTTCGGATTTCACCGTGCCGGTTTATGAGCAGGACCTGCTCCGCCTGAGCATTGCTACTCGCGGCAGCGGCAGTGAACAATTCCCCCTGCGCGATTCTGAAGTCTGAAACCAACTGCGCAGATCAGCGTCACACACGCCGGCGAGATATTCTCTCGCCGGCGTGTGCATTACTCACGACATCACCGGTCAAATATTGCGCCAGATCACGGGTCATTGCGTGAAAAATGAGTATTATGATTGCCCATCCCCTGTTCCCCATCTGAGTGAGAAGTGCTACACTACCAATCGAGTATTTCGTGAGGTATTTGCATCATGGCTCTTTCACCACTACAAACGCGAACCCTGGGCAAAACGGGGCTCGCAGTCACCGAACTGTCGCTGGGCGGGTTGTTTGTCGCGTCCTGGTTCAGCGAAGAGGACCCGGCCGTGGCCGCCGTGCACCGCGCCATCGAGTTGGGGGTCAACTATATCGATACCGCCCCGGGGTATGGGAACAGCGAAGAAGTGCTGGGGAAAGCGCTGGAAGGTATCGAGGCCCCGCTGGTGATCTCGACGAAACTCGGCGCGCGCCCACAGCCGTTCAATGCGCAGGACGCTGACGCGCTCCTCTTCTCCATAGATGAAAGCCTGCGCCTGCTCAAACGCGACACGATTGATATCCTGATGATCCATGAGCCGGACCGACCCGGTCAGTTCGACTGGTGGTCCGATTGGGCGAAGGTCGACGGCCCGGTATTTGGCGTACTCGATCGGCTCAAGCGCGAAGGAATTATCAAATACACCGGATTGGGCGGCACCACCGCGTATGAGATTGCGCGTATTATGCGTACCGGGAAGTTTGATGTTGTACTCACGGCGTTCAACTATAGCCTGCTCTGGCGCGAGGCGGAGATTGACGTGTTGCCGACCGCCAAAGCGCTGGGGATGGGTGTGGTCATCGGCTCACCGTTACAGCAGGGGGCGCTGGCCCGTCGGTATGACGACCAGGTGAATAACGGCGCCTTGTGGTTGAGTTCGCCGCGTCGCAAGCAATATCAGGCACTTTACGCATTCCTCGACGAGTTGGGGATGTCGCTGCCTGAGGCCGGTTTGCGCTTTGTGATTTCCAACCCGGATATTTCCTGCGTACTGATGGGCGCGCGGTCGCCTGAAGAGGTGGAGCAAAATGCCGCCGCGGTCACCAAAGGCCCATTGCCCGCTGATGTGCTCACGCGCCTGAACGAAATCGCGGCGATGGTGCCATTCCGTCCTTTCGAAGAACCGTTTGGCTTACCGTTTAGTAATCCGGACTATAAGGGACCTGGTCAGGCCTGAGTCGTCTGTGCAGAACCAACTCTATCTTGAATGAGGTAACAAGCATGAAAGCTGCCATGATCGAGAAACCCGGCATTCTGGCGATCCATGAGATTCCGCCGCCGGTAATGGGTGAATACGATGCGTTATGTGAGCTCCTCTATGGCGCCACCTGCACCGGCACGGACCAACACCTGCTCTTTGGACGCTTCCCCTGGCCGGTGAAATATCCCACCGTGTTAGGACACGAGAGTGTCGGCCGTGTCATACAGGTCGGGGCCAAAGTGCGCAATTATAAAGTGGGTGATCTCATCACGCGCGTTGGAACGCGTCCCGCACCGGACGGCTCATATGATGTCAACTGGGGCGGTTTTGCCGAGTTCGGCATCGCCCGCGATCACGCCGCGATGGAAGCCGATGGTCAACCGACGGACCAATGGTATGAGTTCCGCGTCAACCAAGTCATCCCCCCGGATATCGATCCCAAGGCGGGGACCATGTTTATCACCTGGCGTGAAACATTAAGCTATGTCACGCGGATGCAAACCATTAAAGCCGGGAGCACCGTGCTGGTCCTTGGTTCCGGCGGCAACGGTTTGGCTTTCCTGAACCATGCGGTGAACCTGGGGGCGAAGGCCGCGATGATCGGCAGCGATACGCGCGAAGACACGGCGAAAGCACTGGGCGCGGCTGATTACTTCTCGTACAAGGACGGCAACATCGGTGAAGCGATCAATAAGAGCTTCCCCGACGGCTTTGACGTAGTCATTGATGCTGTCGGCAAACAGGGTCTGCTCGATGCCGCGTTGGCCTATACGAAACCCGGCGGCGTTGTCACCATGTACGGCCTCGATGATTACGGCGCGTGTATGGTCAATCCATGTAGCGCTCGCGGTACGTTCACCTACTATGTTGGCGGTTATGACGAGGCGGAAACCCACGAGCAGGTTGTCGAACTCGTGCGCGCCGGCAAACTGAATGCCGCGCACTGGCTCAATCTGGACACCCCATTCACCCTCGATCAGATCGGCGATGCGTTTCGCGCCATTCTGGATCGTAAAATGGTGAAGGCGCTGGTGAAGATCAAGGCGTAGGTGATCATCGGCGGACCGGAGCGCTAAACAAAAAAGACGCGAAGGTTTTTAGCGCGCGCTGAAAACCTTCGCGTCTATGGTCTTTGCTGGTCTTTACCGGGTTACCAGTCCCGCCTGCCACGGGCCGAGATGATCGATGGTGTAGAGGCCATACGGACCATCTGCGCCGCTGCGCTCCAGCGGGACGACATGGCCATCCATGCGCGTCAGGTTGAGTGTGGGGGCGTCGGAGCGAACGGCAAGTTGCAGCCTCTCGGCGGCGTCAATGGAGGCATTCAGCACCAATAACGCAGGATGCCCATGCACATCGCGGCGCGCCCACAATGCGGCGCGCGTGAAGCTGGGAATGTAGGCGGGCAAGAGCTCACGGGTGAGCCAACGGCAAACCTGTCGTATCTGTGATGCTTTCGCGAGCGACTGCAACGACGACCAGGGATAATAACCGAAGACCGCCACCCGTCCACCCAATCCATTCTCGTAGACGCCGGCAACCGGGCCATAGTCCGTGTTGGCGAAGTCATACGCCCTCGCCAGTGGACGACTGCCTGCCGTTAACGGGCGCAGCAGGTAAGTTGTTTGCGGCCAGAAGGACGGGCGACAGTCACGGCTCCACCCAGAGAAGCGCCCATTGAGCGGATCATCGGTGAAACGTTCCAGCATGTCCGGCACCTGTTCCCCGCTGATGGCAAACCCCGTGTAGTCGCCCAATCCCAATTCATGCAGACGTCGCAATGCCGGACCGTCAAGAAACACGCCGCCAGCGAGAAGCTCCTTCAGTTCCTCGACCGAGTAGGCTAGCACATTATCTCCGCTGAACAGCGTCGCCGACGCCCCCTCGCGGGCATACGCGATGGGCAAACCGATCTCTGACAACTCTTGCATGAAACCCACATTCGGGCACCAGGTCGGGGCGCTGAACCAATCGCCCCCGGCATGCATCGCCGCAAAATGATCGCGCGGTACCGGCACCCAGAATCCTTCCGGTTGACTGCGCCCGAAGGTAGAAACTACTGCGTCGAAGAACGGGCGGCAGGCTTGCACCGCGGCGAAACGCGGATGATATTCTTCAATGGGGTCGGGGGTGATGCCGCACAAATTGAGTGCCACGCCGGTACACCCCGCGCCCATGCTGGCGGCGATCTCCGCGGTAAAGACGCTGAGACTCTTTTTCAATACCTGGTAGGGGAAATTCTCGTGCTCGTATTGAATATCCGTCACTGACGCCGGCAATTGGTAAATTTGCTGTCCTATGCTGTGCGCCTTTCCGAGCAGCACCGTCGGATTCTCGTCAGTATAGAAGCCGCCGCCGGGTCGGAATTTCACCGGTATATGGTGCGGTCCGGCCAGCGCCGCCGCCCACTCGGTGAAACCGTTGCCCGAATAGACCAGACTGCACGTCATGAACCCCAGCATGATAGCGGGGTCGACACTGTCTACCACAGCACGTATCCGCTCCAACACGGCTCGGATTGTCTCCCGATTGTGCGCCAACCACTGCCGGCGCAACGGCAGTGCAACCGTCAGGTCAGCGTTGTTCAACGTGGCTTTCAACGTGGGTCGCGTCCACGTTGTACCGGATTCGGCACTAAACGCCGCGAGGCAGCGGTCGCAGAAGCAACTCTGTCGCACCGGGCCATTGCCTTCCAGGCGCACATCATCGTCCACCCAGATGAAGGCCGGCCCCGCTTGGGCCATCGCGCGGTAGGTGTCGGCAACATACTCCTGGTGGTGTGGGTCCGCAGGACAATAGACGCCCGCCGCCGTTCCGCCGTCGACATCCATGATGCGCTGCCACGGCTCGTTGAGCGAGTAGGCCAGGTTTTCGTTCAAATGCCCGATGGTGGACAGATAGTTTATGCCCGCCGTCACCCCCAGCGCCGTGAAGCGCGGCAACACCTTCGCCAATCCCCGCGCACGTTCCAACATGGTCGCCAATGGCAGCGGAGGATGGGTGAAACCGGTGAAGAAGGCCACTTCATCAAGCGTATCGCGATAGTGCGCGACCAACGCCATTACTTCCGCACAGCGCGCGGGTTCGTCCCACAGAAAGGGGCCGATACGAAAAGAGATATGGGCGCGTGGGATATCAGTCATGCAAACACCTCTGCGGGGAAGAATCCGGGTAAATAGAGCTTGTCCCAAAGTCCGAGATATTTCCTCTCGGCATCTTTTTGCGCAAGACTTTGTTGCGATTTTCTCGTGTGTCTCTTCTCGATACAGTCGAAAATCGCTTCGCGTCTGCCCCAAAAATCTGTGTGAGATGCAATATCTCGGACTTTGGGACAAGCTCTACATACTAGGTGAATCGATACTCACCGTCAAGGCAACGGTGGGAATTTGGGCAGGATTCCGCGACTTCACTACCGAATCTCGTAGTATGGCCTGGATACAAACGGATGAATTCCCTATCATCACCCTGGAACAACGCCGCCGCAACCGACAGCGGAAGATGGTGACGCGCACCTGGGTACTTATCGGTGGATGCCTGCTCTTCATGTTGCTCCCCCTGGCATTCGCCTACTTTTCCCAGGATTGGTCGCTGATGTGGAAAGTGTTGTATTTCTTGCTCACGTTCCTCGTCCCCTTTCTCTGTCCGGCCCTCACCGCCGGCATGATCGCCGGCGAACGCGAGACCGGCGCGCTGGATATGTTGCTCCTGACCCCGCTCTCCGCCGCGCGCATTATCGGTGAGAAATATACCACGGCCCTGCAGTCCTTGCTTCCGTTTACCATTTTTCTCACGCTCGTGTATGTCATTGCGCTCTGCATCAGCAGCCTGGAGCAAATTCCAACCATGGTGCTGAACGCACTGTTGCTGATCGTACTGACCGCGTTCTATGTCGCTGTCGGATTAACGGCCTCCTGCATCGCGCACACTACGCGCACGGCGCTGATGATCGCCTACGGGTTTGTGTTCGTCTGGGTAATAGTCATTCCGAGCATCACAACGATGGTGATGCTCCTGTTGAGTCGGCACCTGCAGTTGGGGTTTTCCGGTCGATGGTCCTTTCTCCAACCGTTATTGAACCCCACAGTTCTGGACGTTGCCAAATTGCTGCTCCATGCCGTGTTGCTCGTGCTGCTCCTCCTCTTCGCCAATAAACGCCTTGACCTTTTGCGACGCACGGCGTAGCAGGCAGAGGATGCTCTGGATGTCGGTGTTTCGGCGATTTGACCGGGGATTCTCCTGCTCGCTTATTGACGCGGATGAGGATTCTAGGTACAGTTACAGATACGCCAGCGAATCCGGTACCGGCGTCGGAGTTAGGCAATGGAATCCCACGCGTCACAGGAAGAACAGATCTTTCGACTGTCGCAGTTGCTCGATATTACTACCGGACCGTTGCCAACACTGATTTTTCCCGTGCTCGAAACACTGCTCGGTTTGCGGAAGCTGCGTACTGTCTATCATCGGTTGCCACCGCACACACCGCGGGAATTCTTTTCGATCTATTTGGAAGCGTTGCGGGTGACATTGGACTGCCCGCCATTAGAGCGTGCACAGATTCCGGCGATCGGACCCTGTGTGTTGGTGGCGAATCATCCCTTTGGTATGATTGAAGGGATCGCCCTGGGAGCGATCCTTGCAAAGGTGCGCGCAGATTTTAAATTTCTCGGGAATTACCTGTTGGATCAGGTGCCTGACCTGCGCCCGCACAATATCGCCGTAGACCCCTTTGGGGGCGCCACGGCCATGCAACGCAATTATGCCCCGTTACGCGCGACCATGCAGTGGCTGCGCGACGGTGGGGCACTGGCGGTTTTCCCCTCGGGCGAAGTCGCACATTACATCCGCGGCCAGGGGGTCACCGATCCGCCCTGGCAAGAGAATCTGGCGCGGATAATACGAAGGGCGCATGCGCCGGTGATCCCGGTGTATTTTTCCGGCGCCAACAGTCTGCGTTTCCAATTATTGGGGATGTTGCACCCGAGGGTGCGCACGGTGTTGCTTCCGTCTGAACTGTTGAATAAAGCAGGGAAGACGCTGCGGATCCACATCGGCGCACCGCTCACTCCCGCGGAGTTGACGGCAGTAGCCACTGATACCGAAATGATGAAACACCTGCGCGCACAAACATATGCGTTGGGCACCATCCCAGCGCCGACCACCACGGCACTGCTGGACGATCCGGCTGCGGGGGAGGGTCGACGTCAACCAGCAACAGATGAGCCGATGGAACCAGTGGCGCCGGCGGAGCCTGTTACGACACTGACCTCGGAGATGGCCGCGCTCCCCGCGGAGGCGATGCTCTGCGAGAGCGGTGAATTTCAAGTGTATCTGGCGGCATCCGCACAGATTCCCCACATGCTGTATGAGATCGGTCGGCAACGGGAAATCGCCTTCCGCCTCGTGGGTGAGGGTAGCCGTACCGCCCTGGATCTCGACGCATTCGATCAGACCTATCTCCATTTATTCCTGTGGAACACGGACAAGCAGGAGGTAGCTGGAGCCTATCGACTGGGGCAGGCGGACGTTATTGTCCGACAGAGCGGGGTCGCCGGGCTCTATACCAGCACCCTGTTTAAATATGACGCCTCGCTGATTACGCGTTTTGACGCGGTATTAGAATTGGGCCGTTCCTTCGTGCGCGCCGAATATCAGCGTTCCTTTTCCGCGCTCTACCTGCTCTGGCGCGGCATCGGGCAGTTCATCGGGCGGAATCCTCAATATCGCTATCTCTTCGGCCCCGTAAGCATTTCCGACGAATACACCAGTATGTCGCAACAGTTGCTGGCGGCCTTTTTGACCGCGAATCATTTGTGGACGGACCTGACTGAATGTATCGCGCCGCATCACCCGATGTGCATCGACAACGGCGCGCAAAGCGTGGAGGAGATCGCCAGTATTGACGAATTGTCCAAGCAAATCTCGGCGTTGGAAAGTGGTGAGCGCGGCATCCCGGTGTTACTTCGCCATTATCTACGCCTGGGTGGTCGTTTACTTGGTTTCAATATCGATCCGCAATTCAGCAATGCTATCGATGGGCTTATTCTGGTCGATTTATTACAAACCCCGCCCAAGCTCCTGGAAAAATATATCGGCGCGGAGTGTATGGATCGTCTGGTAAGGTACCACCAGACCAGCAACGATAGCGACCTGGCCTGCGCTGATCGATAAACGCCTACCCATTACAAGGATCCTGTAGTACATGATGCACCATTTTCAGCAATGGCTCGTGGAGTGTGTGACGCTATTCTGGATGCCATTCCTCCATGAAGATGTCGCGATCGTCACCGCCGCTACGTTTATTCACGAATTAGGTTTGCCCATCACCCTGGCCTTCGGCTCGTTGTATGCGGGCGTTGTGGTCAGCGATTTATTAATCTTTTTTCTCGGGCGGATGGCGCGCAAGTCACAGCGACTGTTGAAGTATTTGGATAGCATGAAGCTGCAACAGGCGCAGATCCGGTTAAAAGAAAATCGCATCCTGGCCATCGCCTGTTGCCGTTTGCTGCCCGGTGTGCTCTTCCCCACCTTTGCTGCCTGCGGTTGGTTCGGAATCTCGTTTCTCGATTTTTTTGTGCCCGCCATGATCACGTCGGCTACATATACCGGGGTGGTGTTGCTGTTGGTGTTGAAGTTCGGTGATATTATTATGACGACTTTAGGGCAGTGGGGACGATGGGCCTGGTATTTGTTGCTGGCGATCGTGTTGATCGCCGCCTTGAGCGGGGTGTTCAAGAAGTTGTTTAACGCATTGCTCAATTTTTTCCTCCCACCGCGGCATGAAATCCCACAGTCGGAAGTGAAAGTGACGACCCACGCCAGTTTGGCCGGCATGCCGCCCCTCAGTGGGTTGAAACGAAAAGTCGCAGCCGCCGAGAAGGTGCCGACCGTGCTCTTCTACATCCCCCTCGGTCTGCGCTGGATCTGGCTGGGCCTCAAATATCGCAGCCTGACGTTGCCTGCGTTAGCAAATCCCCATATCGAAGCCGGGGGGTTGTGGGGCGAGTCCAAAAGCAAATGTCTGGGGCAGATCGCGCCGGAGGAAGCGCGCTGGGTCGCGCCGTTCGTCGCCATTGATCGCGCTGGAGGCGAGGCCGTGGATGATGTCCTGGCGCGAGCACTGAACGCGGTCGCCGAACATGGATTGGAATTCCCCCTGGTCGCAAAACCTGATGTGGGGTGGCAGGGATACGGCGTGCGCCTGGTCCATACACCGTCGGAGTTGCAGAGTTACATCAGCGTCTATCCGGAGAACGCCACGCTCATCTTGCAGCAATTTGTCCCCTTCGACGGTGAAGCCGGGGTCTTCTACGTGCGCATGCCGGGCGAAACAACCGGTCGGGTTCTTTCGCTCACCTTTCGCTATTTTCCACATGTGATCGGCGATGGCACGCTTACCGTACGTGAACTCATTGCCCGCGACGCGCGCACCTTTTTCAAAGCGCAGTGTTATACCGGGGCGGATACCATGCATCAGGGACTGGGGATCGACATGGAACTGGTGCCGCCGGCGGGAGAAATTGTCAGACTGTCCTTTATCGGCAGTATCCGGGTCGGTGGACTGTATCGCGATGCTCGGTCGTATATTACCGATGAGCTCAGCCGGCGCTTCGACGCCATCGCCACCAGTATGCCCGAGTTCTACTTCGGACGCTTCGATATCCGCTTCAAGTCGGTCGAAAGCCTGCAACAGGGAGAAGAGTTCGCCATTATCGAGATCAATGGCGCCGGTGCGGAAGCAATTCACATGTGGGATCCTGAGATGTCACTCCGGGAAGCCTATGGAGAACTCCTGCGCTTCCAGACGCTCGTGTTCGAGGTTGGTGAAAAGAACCGCGCCCGCGGTTATACCCCGATGAGTCTGCGCGATTTTTGGGCCTTCACCGCCAAGCAGAACCGCCTGATCAGTCGCTATCCGCCATCTCTGTAATTACCATCCGTCTGCCGCATAGGCCGGCTCCGGCGGTCCTATACCCGCAAAAACAACTTCTGCCGGTACAGTACCCACAAGACTCCCCACCAGACGACGATGTATCCAATCGTATAGACCCACCCGCCGTTCAGGTGTCCGAAGTGGGTGCACGCCAGTTGCAGCAGCCATTGGTCAAGCGGCTGACGCTGGCCAGAGTCAAGTGGCATTTGCCAGACCTGCAGCACTAACACCTTCAACAGGATAGGGGCTACGTAGGCGAGAATGGCATTCGAGCCGAACACGAGCAGCGGGTATGGCCAGGCACGCCAGCCCGGAAGATCAATGCAAAGGAACAACACGCTTAGCAGCAGGGTGCCGAGACCCGCGGTGAGCAGGATATAGGCGGGAGTCCAGAGCCCTTTATTAAACGGCAGGCTGATATTCCATAACACACCTCCACCAACCAGTAACATAGCGGCGAGCAGCATGACCCCTAACTTCACGCGCTTATCCCAGGTGGTGCGCAGCAGGTCGCCAATGGCTGAACCAATGAGCACCAGCGCCGCCGTCGGCACCACTGACGGCAATCCCCACAGGGTGAAACTCAACTTGCCGACGTGAATGCTGCTGAAATACGCACGATTCATGTGAAATATTAAGTTGTTGGTCTCCTCAAGGATCCCCGCGCCGAATCCCGGGATGGGTAGGTACTTGAGGGCCGCCCAATACCCCACTAACATGATCCCGGCGATGAGCAGGCGCCTGCTGGCGGGCAATTCGGAGAGCAACGCGCCTACCAGATAAGCCAGCCCGATAATCTGGAGTACGTTGAGATCGAACGTCGGGTGTTTGGCAATCGCAGAATCGATCAGACAGCCCAGCAGCACCAGCAGCAGCGTCCGCCACAACACTTTCAGGTCATAACGCCAGGAAGGCAGGTTTTGCCGGCGAAAGGCCGCCGCGGCGTAGGGGATCGCGGTGCCCACGGCAAACAAAAACCAGGGAAAAACCAGATCAGCCAGCCGTACTCCCCCATTCCACGGGGCATGTTGCAACTGTCGGGGGGTATCGGTATCGAGGGCAATATTGTTGACCAGCAACATCAGGATGATCGTCAGTCCGCGAAAGGCGTCCAGCGCCAACAGACGCGGCGCCTTCGCCGGGATGGCGGGCGCCGTGGGAAGACGGTCGGATGCCTCCGGAATCCGGTCCTCGGCACTACTCTGGGTGTCACTAATGGTCACCTTCTATGCGTACCCATCCGGTGTGCTAAAGAATCTTCTGTAGATAAGTATGCATATATCGACGCACCAACAAGCTTTCATTTTTTGCTTGACGTTTTTAATACGAAGCTATCCAACACACGGAAAACCGGGTGGGGGGGCGCGTCCCAATGGGCATAATCGTAGTTAATGAAGGCCTTCCAGCGACCGGTGGCGGTATTGCCGTCGACCGTGATAATCAGGTAGCCGAAATAAAACGGCGAACCGTTGGTATTTGGCATCTCTCGTGTCGGGGTGGCATTGACGAACTGCGCAGTCGGCGCCACATGCTGGTCATAGCGGGTATTCAGCGCCTCATGGTCGTAGGGATAATTGGGCGCGCCGGCACAACCGACAATCAACTCGGTAACCGGGTGTCCATGGCTATCGGGTGCCGTGCGGCGCACATAGAGATGATCATGCCCGCAGAAATAGACGCCGTTCCGTGCACCAAGAGCCTCCCACAATGCATCGCGCTCCGCCGGGGCGTTGGCCAGGCAGTCCGTGTGGTGGGCAATAAACGCCGGTTCATGACCGAAGACAAAGACCCACGGCGTGGGCGCGTTGGTAATCTGGGCAAGCACCCAGGGAGAAACGATGCCGGTATTCACAGCGTCATCGTATTTGCCGGTATCAAACGTTGCCGACCGTCCGACATATTGATCAAATCCGATGAATTCGGCGTTTTGGAACCGCACCGAATAGGTTAGATCCTCCTGCCCTTTCGGGCCGTTTTTCGGCAGGTCTGGAAAAATGGCATCCCACACCTTCACCGGCGCTTCCTGCTGGTTCTCATGATTTCCGCGAAAAGAATAGATCGGGATATGTGCATGATAGAGAGGGGCCATCGCCGTTTTCCAGGCGAGGAGTTGCTCCGCCAGCGTGCCGTATTTCGCGCTGCCATTGACTTGATCCCCCGGAAAGACCACTAACGCGACATGTTCCCGGCAAGCATCCGCGGCGATCGCCCGCAAGACAGAACTGCGCACCCCTTGCGTGCTGCCTTCTTCGCCCGTTCCCACCCCGCGGCTGTCGCAAAAAACAGCAACAGACCACGGTTTCGCCCAGACCAGACTGCTGGTAATCAACAACAACCCCAGCATCGCAACGACACGTTTCTGCATCATAGATACTCCTTTCCCCCGATTATACCTGACTCTCCCGGTGTTGAACGAACGGTTCGTAATATTTCTTTTCTTTGGACGAGAAACGGGACAGCGCGGGTATATAATAAGTATAGAGAAAGGGGGTGAGGATCATGTTAGTAATCCAGCGATTACAAACGCGATATACCCTCGACGGGGAAATACACACCGCGGACACGCTCATTGAGCAGGTGGATATTCAGGGAGAACCGCATTTTCGCGCGTTGTTGGAAGGCACGCCGTTGCATGAAACGTTTGGCGGCACCGCCAGCAGTGTCGAACTGGCATTAGACTTCCTCAACCTGGCGATGCAGGCGGAAGGCGCCGGTGAGATTCACACCATCGATTTCCAGGATCAACATCAATAGCCGGATAGAGAACACCTGTCCCAAGGTTTGCGAGTTTACGGCACGTATCGCAACACAGGAAATTTGCGCTGCGTGCTGCGCTCCGACGAGAAGACGCGGTGATGGGGAGAACTTGGCCAGCTATTCTCCGGATCAGGTTTCACGTTGTCTCCAGTCAGCACGCGTTCCTTCGTCCCCCCGGTGTCATTGAGTAGAAGAGTTCACCAGAAACTATGGCAGTGGATTTTCGCAGTGCCCGGCCAGTCGGTGAGGGATGCCCGGCGGCACTGGGTATAATTGCTGGCTAGCAGCCCGCGGATAAAGTCTCGTCGGCACTGACACCGATCTTTTCGCATGATGCTTTAGACTATATCTGCCGTCTATGCCTTCATAGAGTTGCAGATATCGTGTTCGCCTGACACGAAAATCTCGACATCATCGCACAACGATACTTTATCCGCGGGCTGCCAGGCGCTATCTTCTTATTCTTCGGTAAAGACCCCTTGCTCGATATGCAGGCGTTCGCGCGCCATCTCACGCAGTAGGAATTTCTGAATTTTTCCACTGGCTGTCGTCGGGTATTGCTCGACGAAAAAGACGTAACGCGGACATTTGTAGCGGGCAATCCGCGCACGGCTGAACTCCTGCACATCTTCTTCGCTGATCTCCGCCCCAGGCTTCACGCGGATAAAGGCCCCGACGACTTCTCCGTATTTCGTATCAGGCACACCCACGACCTGCACATCCTGTACGCCGGGCATGGTATACAGGAATTCCTCGATTTCGCGGGGGTAGATATTTTCTCCCCCACGGATGATCATATCTTTGATGCGCCCGGTGATGCGATAATAGCCGTGCTCATCCACTGTAGCCAGATCGCCGCTGTGCAGCCACCCATCCGCATCGATCGCTTGTGCCGTCTCCTCCGGCATATTGTAGTAGCCCTTCATGACATTATAACCGCGGCAGCACAGTTCACCCGGTTCATTGAGTGCGCTTTCCTCGCCGGTGGCCGGGTTAATGAGGCGGACTTCGATCTCCGGTTGCACTGTGCCTACTGTTCCCACACGGCGCTCGATGGTGTCGTCGGTACTCGTCTGGGTGATCACCGGCGAGGCTTCCGTCAATCCGTAGGCGATGGTGATCTGTTCGCAATGCATCTCACTGATTACCCGTTTCATCGCTTCGATGGGGCAGGGGGAGCCCGCCATGATGCCCGTGCGCAGCGAGGAGAGGTCAAACATGGAGAACATCGGGTGGTGCAACTCGGCGATAAACATCGTGGGCACCCCGTAGACGGCGGTGCAGCGTTCCTTTTGAATGCTGGCCAGTACCATCAGGGGGTCGAATTGTTCCAGCATGACTGCCGTACAGCCGTGAGTCAGGATGGCCATAATCCCCAACACGCAACCGAAACAATGGAAGAGAGGCACGGGCAAACAGACGCGATCGTCCGCGGTGAGCTTCTGTCGTTCACCGATGTAGTAGCCGTTATTGAGAATGTTGCGATGGGTCAACATCACGCCTTTCGGGAAACCGGTCGTCCCCGAAGTATATTGCATGTTGATGACCTCGTCGCAATGTGTGCTCGCTTTGATGCGCATCAATTCGGCATCGGATTCGTGGGCGCCCAACAGCAACAGTTCGGGGATGTTGAACATCCCCCGATGCTTTTCCTGTCCCACATAGATCAGGTGTTTCAACGCGGGAAATTGTGCGCTGACCAGGTGGCCGCGCTGACTCTGGGCGGCTTCCGGCACCAGCTCACGGATAATCTCGACATAATCAACGTCGCGGAAGCGGTCGACCAGTGCCAGCGCCTTCATATCCGACTGTTTGAGGACATAGGCGACTTCATGACTTTTGTACGCCGTGTTCACCGTCACCAGCACGGCGCCGATTTTCGCCGTGGCATACATCATCGTCAGCCAGTCCGGCACGTTGAGTGCCCAGATGCCGACATGATCGCCTTTCGTAATACCGATGGCCAGTAATCCCTTCGCCAGGTTGTCGACGCGCGCGTTAAATTGCGCATAGGTAAAGCGCAAATTACGATCGGGATAGACCATGAATTCCTGATCCGGCGCCGCGGCCACCTGTTGCTCGAAGAAGGCGCCGATAGTCAAATCCGTAAACAACATACTCGTACTCTTTCCTGCAATATCGGATATCCGATGGCGAAAGAAAATGTGCAGTCCCGGTGGTGAGCACGGGCGCATGCGACGAACTGCGCGGAAGCAATCGATCGCTCCCGCGTCTTTAAAACGGGGTGTAGACCACAGCTAAAATCCGTGCTGGTTGATTCCCCTGCGCGCGTACCTGGTGGGGGACGATTGAATCATAATAGATGCTGTCGCCGGCCTGCAGCAGGTGCTGGTCTTTGCCGTACTCCACCACGATGTGGCCATCGAGGATAAACATGAATTCCTCACCTTCATGCGAGGAGAGCGTATGGTCGTCCGCCGTCGTGGGGTTGACATCAACGAGGAACGGTTCCATATGGCGCGCCGTTTTATTCGCGGCCAGTGTGAAAAAGTCCAGTTCTCCGACCGTACTGGTCGTCCCCAGGCTATTGAAGCGTGTGACAGGTTTCGCATCATCCCGGCGGGTGATCACCGGGCCATATTGCTCATCATCATCGAGTAAGGTGCCCAAACGGACCCCCAGCGCGCGGGTGATTTTAATCAGCGGTGCCAGCGACGGCGCGAACGCGCCGCACTCGAGTTGTTCAATGCGCGTCGCGTCGCACCCGCTGCGTTCCGCCAATTCAGCGACTGACAGGTTCAACGATTCGCGTAAATGCTGGAGTTTGCTTCCAATATGGCGCTCTTGTAGCATGTGCCGGTCTCCTTTACCCGGGGTCGTAGTTCATGCCAGACCCGGGGTGATGTGTGAATAAATGTCGAAGTCGAGTAAGGGGGCATTCACGAGGACTATTTTTCTTTCACTCCCCAGATTGGCCCATTAGTGAACGGTGGTGTCAGGTCAGTTACCTTATGATCACGAGCCCAATTTTCACCCGCAGCTTTTAATTTTTCATTTCCACAATTAATGAAGCATCGTGCCATATCCTCACTTCCACGCTTTTGCAGAGCAACGATCAACTGTTCCTCACTTTCGGGTGCTCCCCGGCGGATGAAAAATTTATACCCTCCTGCAACTACAATCGTATTTTGGGCGTTGAACGCCGTGATGAGTGCCGAAGATGCGCGATCATCATGGAACATACCGAGTGTAGCGGCTACCTGCTCACGGACCTTTTCATCAGGATCATTTAGTATACTCAGAAGGGGTGCGATTGCCCGCGGATCATTAATACTCCCAAGCGCTGCTGCCGCTGTCGCGCGTACGAGCGGATCTTCATCCTTCAGCGCGGCAATAAGGGGTTCGATAGCCCGTGGATCATTAATTCTACCTAGCGCAGTCGCCACTATTGAGCGTACGAGCTTATCCTTATCCTTCAGTGCAGCTATAAGGGGTTCCACTGCTTGAGTGTTTTTGAGCCGACCGAGGGAAAGAACAGTATAACTTCGTACACCTGCGTCCTTGTCCTGAAGAGTGGCAATAAGCGGTTCTACCGCTCGTACGTCATTCAGGTCACCCAGCGCAGCTGCGGCATACAACCGAACGCCATTATTATCATCCTTTAAGGCACTGATAATTGGTTCAACCGCGCGGACATCTTTAATTTTTCCAAGGGCGACCACTACCATCATACGTACCAGTGCATTCTTATCTTTTATGGTGGCAATGAGTGGTTCTGTTGAACGGGCATCACCGATGTTGCCCAGTGCAATTACCGACAGTTCGCGTATCGTACTGTCATTATCATTTAGCACTTGTATTAATGGGTCGACAGCCAGCGGGCTTTTTATTTGCCCCAGGGCGTTCATTGCGTTTAGACGTACCAATAACTTTGAACCCTTCACCGCGGTGATTAGCGGGTCTACTGCTGGTGTACCAATCAGTACAAGCTCATCGACAGCGCGCTTCGAGACATGGTTCATCTGATTCAAATCTTTAATCAGCGCGGCGACGTCCTTTGTTTCTCCCGCGGTGTTGCCGATCAGGCATGGTAGCAACAGCAGTGTCAGTAAGAACGTTCGCCAATTGATCCCACAGTTGAGAAATGTAGAAACGCTCATCAGGGTACTCCCTCACCAAAAGGCATCTCTTTCGAGGTTAATAAATGATAACATAAACTATTCACCGCGTGCTACCTGCATCGGCGCTTTTCTTGCCACCGCCGGTGGCATCCGGTATAATTATGTCGGCATAACCAGCAAGCCGCGGCTGTTCTTCAACGGTGAATGACGCGCGTGGTGGGGTTGTGAAAGGTTTCATGTTCATCGATGCCCATACGCACGCCTTCTCAGATAAAATTGCCGAGAAGGCCGTCGAGCAACTCATTACCTACTATCGCTTACCAACCTCCTACGGCGGTCGATTGACGGACCTGGTGACACATGCCGAGGACGCGGGAATGGATGCCCTGGTCGTGCTGGTCGCCGCCACCAAACCGGCACAGGTCAAGCCGGCCAATGACTGGATTCTGTCGCACCCCTGGTCCGCACTGCCGCACTGCCCGCAGATCATTCCTTTCGGCGCCTACCATACTGCGGATCCGCACTGGCAAGCAGAAATCGCCCGGTTGCGTACGGGGGGCGTCCGCGGCATCAAGTTGCATCCCGAATTCCAGGGGATCGACCTGGCAGACCCACGCTTACTGCCCATGTTGGAAGAGATCGCCGGAGAGATGGTGCTCATGGTGCACGTAGGGGATCCGGTGGTGAATGCCGACAACCTCAGCACGCCGCGAAAAGTGGCCCGGTTGCTTGAACTCTTCCCCCGCTTGACGGTGATTGCCGCTCATCTGGGTGGGTATTGTTTATGGGACGAAGCCTACGAGCACCTGGCGGGTCGTCGGTTGTATCTGGATACCTCCAGCGCCATCCAATTCATCGACCCGGCCTTATTGCGCCGGATCATCGAAAAACATGGCACGGACTATATCCTGTGTGGGAGTGATTACCCGCTGAGCTCACCAAAAGACGCAAGGGAGGCGATTGAACGCCTCCCCTGGCTCGCGACAGCGGATAAGGCAGGTATCTTGGGCGACAATTGCGCCCGTCTCTTCGGGATTGCTCCGTGAGCAACTCCCTCAGGGCCGGTTAGGGGTTGGTACCGGTCCGCTCAGCCTGAGAAACCGTTCGTTCTGCACGACGATACATTTACCGCATTCCGAGCAATTAAACATCGGCACTTGCACGACTACGTCCCCTCTCACCACCGGCGTAGGACCGGCAATGACCCTCCCACAGTAGGGGCAAGCTTCTCGGATACGATGCTGATCTGGTCCCTTCAGCTGCTGTTGCTGTCTGTGTTCCCATGCCGCGGAAATCACCTGAGTGAGACCCGACATGTATAACAGCAGGGCTATCATAGCAACGGCGAATACCAACCATAGAACGCTGCTTAACATGTTTAACTCCTTTTGCATGCGCTCGACGGTTACTATAAAGCCAAATATTATTTTACACTTCTTTTTGAATTTGTAAAGACCCCCCCGACGATTGCGCACGCTCATGGGGAAAAAAGTACGATAATATATTTAGAGCTTGTCCCAAAGTCCAGGATATTTCCTCTCAGCATCTTTTTGCGCCAGACTTTGTTGCGATTTTCTCGTGTGTCACTTCTCGATACAGTCGAAAATCGCTTCGCGCCTGCCCCAAAAATCTGCGCGAGATGAAATATCCCGGACGTTGGGACAAGCTCTATTTAGCCCGTTTCATACTGAGTCCGTCGCGTCCACATTATTTGTCGCGCATTGTGCATGGGTTCATGAATAATGCGGGCTAATCCTGCATTATTCATAACATTTCGAATAATGCCTCAGTCAGACCGGCAGTCAATTCGTTCATGAATAATCCGGGCTAACAGGATATCTCCGGTATTTGGTGAAAGGAAATACCATTCACCAGCCGCTCCCTCTACGGACACCGAGCAGGCAAAGGACATTGACCATGTCGAGTCGACTGATTTCCCTTGGCGCCTGTCAGTTTGAACTACTGACCGACGGCGACGCCTTTCGCGGCCTGGGCGCCGTGACCATTGACGGGACGCGGGTGCGCTCCGGTCGTCTGCCGATGCGCGTCTTCACGCAAACCTTCACCGGTCAGGAACTGGCCAACCTGCGTCTTCTCGATGTGGAGACCGGCGCAGAGGAGGTGCGCGTGCGCTTGATGGCGGAGTTCCACGCCTTGCCCGTGAAACTGATGCGCGATCATAGCTTCGACCCCATCCATGATCTGGGCGATTGGGGAGCGCCGACGATAACCGGCAGCGGGGCATTGGATCTGGTCCTGCGCCCGGCCCGCAAGACCATCAACGGAGTGACCTTCACCGGATTCTCCTATCACTATGAATATCGGAGTGCGGAGACGCCACTGTTTTACCTCCTCGATATGGCCAGTTGGGAACTGGATGGAGAAATTACCGGCGCGACGGCCATCTCCCAATCGTCCTGCTCCCCCCCGACGGTCACCTTCGCGCCGGATACCGCCTGGTCCACGGAAGGCATCCTGCACTTTCTGGTCGAGGAAGGCAACCAGAACCCCATCATGACGCACAATTTACCGCGCTGGGCTTCACATGGCTCCTTCGACTTCCAGTACAAAGGCGACCGTACGCTTCTTGGCATCTTTGCGCGGGTGGAGTTGATCCGGTCGGTGATCTGCCGCGAGGCCGGCAGACCCGAGTTGAAACATTTTGACAAGCATATTTTTGACCAGACGTTAACCTATGCCACCGCAGCTAAAAGCATCCTGCTCAACTGCGAGGCGAAAAGCACGACGGATCAGCAGAACCTGTGGACGTGGATCTACCAACTGGTGGATCACCGTGCGCGGGCGGAGTTCGGCTTGACCGAGGAGCCGATGCTGGTGCAACTCTATCAGAATTACTGGTCCGGCTTCACCGTGGACAGTTATTACCAGGACTTGCTCCCCGCGGCGCAAGCAGTGGGCGCCCGGCGTATCTTCGTGGATAACTTGAAAAAGAGCGCGATGACCGAAGGCGCCCCGTTGCCCGGCGTCTTCAACTGGAATATGTGCGCGCCCCACGAATATGTCATCTCCGATAAGCTGGGGGGTGTGCAACGCGTGAAGGAATTCACCACTCGTGCGCGGCAGGCCAACGTGCAGGTGATGATCTGGTCAAACAATGCGCAGTCGCTGTCCAGCCCGTTGAATAAAGCGGAGCGCTGGCAGGACGGGTGCTGGTACCTGATGCTGGAGGACACCCGGCAGAAATATGGCGGCGCCTATATGAACTTGCTCAGCGTCCTCGATTTCAGCATCAAAGAGGCGTATGACTACTTTGTCGACACGCACCGGCAATTGAAAGAGGATACCGGCATCGACGCCATCATGTTCGACAGCTTCTATAACATGGGATTCATGCCCATCACCTACCGCGAGATGGCGCCGCGCACCGTGTGGCGCCAGTGCCTGCAGGCCATGCGTGATCTGCAACAAGCAGGCATCAGCATAATCACCGAATCATTCGGCGCATTCGGGCTCCCCTGCCACGGCCATCCCTCGTCCTACAATTTGGGCGCCATCTTTGCCTGTTATCGCGTAGGATTGGGCAATGATTACAGCACCGTGCCCGCGGATCATCCGGTGTTTTCCGGCCATCCCGCCGGTGCCGATGTGGATTTCTATTGCCTGGCCCATATGGCCGGCATCCCTTCCGCGCACCTCTTCCAGAACGGAAAGCGTCTCGATGACTTCTGGACGGCAGAGCAGGTACGCATGGTCGCCGTGTATCATGAGCAGTTGCCGAACATGACCACGCGCTACTTGCAGGAAGATGGCAAATCCGTACTCTGGCACGACGCCGACGGCGCCCAGGCGCTCTTCTGGAATTTCGCCCCGCGCGTCGTGCGCCTGCCCGGCACACTCACCGACCTCACCACTGGCGAAATGCTGCCGTCCGCGGAACAATATTCGGTACTGCCGCGCCACGTCTATGCAATCACCGCGGCTGAATTGCCCACGAAAATCACCACGGTGCCTGCCAGGCAATGATCGTTCGGCACGGAGTTGGTTGATTGGTGATCGCGAAAAGACCCTGTGACGACTGACCGCTTGACAGTCGACCGGGTTCTCCGCTAGTCTGCAGGTGATCGCATTTGAGCCCGCATTATTCATAACATTTCGAATAATGCCAAAATTAACCCGGCAGTCAAGTCGTTTATGAATAATCCGGGTGAGGAGTCATATCATGCAATATCGTCCGTTGGGAAAAACCGGATTACAGGTGTCGGCGCTGGCCATGGGGTGCATGCGTTTGCCGGAGCACGATCCGGAATTAGCCGGAGAGATCGTGGATGCCGCCATCGCCGCGGGCATAAACTATTTTGAGACCACCCGCTGGTACATCAATGGCAAGTGCCAGCATCTCACCGCGTTGGGGTTGAAGGGGCGCAGTCGCGGCCTGATCGTCTCCGGCAAGGCGGCAGTCGGCGAAGAGACGACCGCGGAGAGTTATCGCCAGGAGATCGAGCTGCAGATGGAGATCCTGGGAGTGGACTACCTGGAGTTCTTCCAGGTGGGCTGGTTCGGGTTGGATCGCCTGGAACTGCTCACAAAAAAGGGCGGCGCGCTGGAGGCGTTGGATCAGGCGCGCAGTGAAGGGCTCATCGGGCATATCGGTTTCACCGGGCATGATAGTCCGGAGCATTTCACCAAACTCATCGAAACTGGTCTGTTCGACAGCCTGACCATTCCTTACAGCATGGTCAACCGCGCCTATGCACCGACGATCGCGCGCGCCGGAGAGCTGGGCGTAGGGGTGGTGGCCATGTGCCCCGTTGCCGGCGGCATGCTGGCCAGCCCGTCGCCGCAATTGCAAAGACTCATTCCAGGTGGCGCCGCCACCACGGCTGCAGCGGCGCTGCAATATGTTCTGACCAACCCCGCGGTCAGTTGCGCCTGTTCGGGGATGCAAACCCTGGAGATGCTGCACGAGAATGTCGCCGCGGTGGACGCCTATACCGGCGCCAATGTCCAGGATTTCGCGCGCATGGAGCGTGTACTGGACGATTTCGCCACACTGGGCGACCGCTTCTGCACGACCTGTGGGTACTGCATGGAATGCCCGCAGGGGGTGGATATCCCGGGTAATTTCAAAACCTACAATCAGGCACGCATCTACGGCCTGACGGAGTGGGCGCGCGTGGAATACAGCCGTATGGACGCCGGCAAACGTGCCGATGCCTGCATCCGTTGCGGTATCTGCGAAACGAAATGCCCGAACACGCTACCCATCCAGGAGCAGTTGGAAGAAGTGGCGCGGATTCTGGGGGGCGGATAGCGACCCGCGGAGATGGTCGCGCCGGCGCTGACACACCATGAGCACACCTACCGCTCCACCGCCCATATCACCGGTGCTCCGCGCCATTCGCGCGCTCGTGGGGGCTGGTTTTCGCTTTACCGCGCGGCTGCGGCGCCATGCAGCGGGGAGCGTCTTCACCTGTACGCCGCCGTCTCCGGGGGAGACGCCGTTGGTGCTGCTGCTGCCGGGCTATTATGGCCAGCTCGATGAGTTCACCTGGTTCTACCCCGCGCTGCAACAGGCGTTGGGCGCGACCTGTACGGTGGCGGTGGTGGACACCCTGGACCCGGAATTGGGGACCACGCCCGAGGAACCCGTCGACCAACTCGTCGATTACCTGACCCGGCACGGGGCGGTGGGACGTCCGCTCTATCTGGTGGGACACAGCCTGGGGGGCATTGTAGCGCGCTGTTTCACCCACCATCCCACCGGCGCCGCGGTGCGCGGGGTGGTGATGCTCGGGAGTCCCAATGGCGGGGTGAATATCTGGAACCTGCTGCCCATACATTGGATGCGCTCACGCGGTTTCGCGGCGCGCATCAACGCCCGCTTCCCTCTGACCCCCGGCATCCGCTACCTGGCCATCGCTGGGACAAAAGGGCATGACGCCATCGAAGGCTTCCCCAACGACCGGGTCGTGGGCGCCTGGAGCGTGCTCCACCTGGCGCAGCTTGCCCGCCCCGACATCACCCACGAAGAACACCGCCTCCCCCTCGACCATTGGGAATTGCTCCGCGACCCCACCGTCCGCGATCTGGTCGTCAGCTTCATCACCGCAGCGGAGTGAAGCTCTATGGAGAGTCTTGTTTTTCACCGGATAAATCCTTCGGTATTGCCTCGCCAATCCCTGAACTCCTTCGGCGCTTTATGTACCGTGCTTTCCCAGAAAGGACTGCTCCTCTGCATGCCGAAAATGTTGGTATGGCTGATATGTTGCATGTCTGTGCCGGCCAGGGATTTCAGGGAGAAATCCGGGTGCCGGGCGATAAATCGATTTCGCATCGGGCGCTGCTCTTTGGGGCATTGGCAGACGGTGAGACGGACATTTCCGGATTCCTGGACTCCGAGGATACCGACGCCACGGCGGGGTGCCTGCGCGCCATGGGGGTACAAATCACGCGCGGAGACGTCGTGCGCGTGCGCGGGGTGGGGCTGCACGGACTGCACGTACCGGGGCAACCGTTGTGGGTGGGTAATTCCGGCACCACCACGCGGTTGCTGCTGGGCATCCTGGCCGGGCAATCTTTTCCCACGACGCTGGAAGGCGATGCCTCGCTGAATCGACGGCCCATGGACCGTGTGGCCCTTCCGTTACGGCAGATGGGCGCCGAGGTGGACGGCCAGGGACCGCGCTGCACACCGCCGGTCACCGTGCGCGGCGGGCGGTTGCGCGCCATCGCCTATGCCTCCCCGGTGGCCAGCGCGCAGGTGAAATCCGCCATTCTCCTCGCCGGGCTGTCTGCCGAGGGGCTGACAACAGTGACCGAACCGGAAAAGTCACGCGACCATACCGAACGCATGTTGCGCGGCTTCGGGGTGGTGGTGGAAGAAGACGGTCTGACCGTTGGCGTGCGCGGTGGACAGACGTTGCGCGGCCAAACCGTGGTTGTGCCCGGTGATATTTCTTCCGCGGCCTTTTTTCTGGTTGGCGCGGCGATCATCCCGCGGGCGTCCGTCACGGTGCGCGGGGTCGGGGTGAACCCCACGCGCAGCGGTCTGCTCGACGTGCTGCGCGCCATGGGCGCCGACCTGACGCTGAGCAATCTTCGCGAAGAAGGCGGCGAACCGGTGGCGGATCTGACTGTGCGGCACGGAGCATTGCGCGGGACGGAGATCGGCGGCAGCCTGATTCCACGGCTCATCGACGAGTTGCCGGTGCTGGCGGTGGCCGCGGCGGTCGCGGACGGCGTTACGGTCATTCGCGACGCGCGTGAGTTGCGCGTGAAGGAGTCTGATCGCATTGTCACCGTGGCCCGTTTTTTGCGCGCCATGGGCGCCGAAGTGGAAGAACGCGAGGACGGTCTGGTTATCCAGGGTGGCCGGCCGCTGCACGCCGCGGACGTTGAGAGCGACGGCGACCATCGTATCGCGATGAGCGCTGCTATCGCTGCCCTCGCCGCCGGCGTCCCGGCCACCATCCGCGGCGCCGCGTCCATCGCCACCAGTTTTCCGAACTTCCCGGCGCTGCTGCGGGAATTAGGGGCGTGCAGCCTGTTGAAGTAGTCGGGCAACAATCGACTCATGCGGCTATTCACTCTCTTCTGAATGAATGGAACAGGCGCTACCTACCCTCGCAATCCGTGCGTTTCCATGGCCAACGCGATGGCCCCAATCACGCCGGCTTCGTAGCCCAGTTGGGCGGGGATGACCCGAAGGCCGGCCTCTTGCGGCAACACGTAACGCGCCAGGTGGGCATTGAGCGGCACAAAGAGCCGCTCGCCGGCGTCAGCAAGGCCGCCGCCAAGGACGACGAGGGCCGGGTTGAGCAGGCACACCGCGGCGCCGATGCCGCGCGCCAGGTAATCGGCCGTCTCGTTGACGATCGCACACGCCTCCTCATCACCCGCGGCCGCCAGGCGAAAAATATCCCGCCCGCTGCGCGTCTGCCCCGTGCGCGCCCGGTAGCGTCCCTCGATGCCCGGACCGCTGGCGAAGGCTTCCAGACACCCTCGGCGATGACAGGTGCATTCCGGCCCTGCCGGGTCTATGGTCAGGTGGCCGATCTCGCCCCCCAGGTTCTGTGCACCGTGTACCAAATGGCCGTTGGCGATGACGCCGCCGCCGATGCCGGTGCGCACGTTGATATAGACCATGTCGCGAACCCCGGCGCCGGCGCCGAAACGCCATTCCCCCAGCGCCCCCATGTTCGCGTCATTGTCCAGCGCGGTTGGCGCCCCGCTCCACTCCTCTACCAGCGCGCGCAACGGCACATGCTCCCAACCGGGCACTTGATGGGACAGAATCGTCGTGCCCGCCTCGACATCCACTGGCCCGCCAAAACTGATGCCGATTGCGCGTACCGGGGCGCCCAGAGCCTCCGCTGCTTGCAGATATCTTAGGATGTCCTCGCGCAATGTCACCAGTTCCGCCTGCGCCCCCGCCGCGCGGTCGGTGCCATGCTGTTCACTGCGCACCACTTTCCCCGTCGCATCCGCCAGCGCCAGCGTATGGCGCGTTCCGCCTTTGTCGATCCCGATGTATGCCATGGTATCTTCCCCTGCAGAGTGTCCCCCTTCTGTTTTTCACCCGGTACGGGAGGAATCCCTTTCGCGATAAGCGAAGGTCTGGGAGATGGCGAACCGCGCTGCCTGTTAGCACGTTGCCGCGCCTCTTGAGGAGCTTCCCATGTGGCCTGTCATTGCACATTATGAGGGTGCGCATCTATTGCGCATTGCGCTGCCGTTGGGCGGCATCGGCACCGGCACCGTGTCCCTGGGCGGTCGCGGGGATTTACGTGACTGGGAAATCGTCAACCGTCCCGCGAAGGGTTTTATGCCACAGGCCGACCATGGGCGCGAGTATCCGCCGTTTTTTGCCCTGTTCGTACAACAACCAGCAGGTTCGTCGATCACTCGATTGCTGGAAGGGCCCATTGACCCCACCTTATATGAAGGCGCGTCCGGCTGTACGGTGGCCAACCACGGACTGCCGCGTTTCCGGCACTGCGCATTCGATGCCGCTTATCCACTGGGGCAGGTAACACTGCGGGATCCGCAGGTGCCGGTACAGGTACGGCTGGATGCTTTCAACCCGCTCATTCCCGGCGATGCCGACCGCAGCGGCCTGCCGGTGGCTGTCCTGCGCTATGTGCTCACCAATCCGACGGATGACGAACTGACCGTCGCCATCTGTGGCAACATACCGAACTTCATCGGGAGCGATGGCACGCGCGTCGATTTGGCGCCCGGCAAGCGCAACCGATTTCTTCGTGGGAAAGAGGTGCAGGGATTGCTGCTGGAACCCGGTGAACTGGACGCCACCCTGGAGACATGGGGCACGATAGCACTGACGACTACGGCGGATACGGGGGTCTCGCACCGAACAGCATGGGCGACGCTTACCTGGGGTGACAGTCTGCTCGATTTTTGGGATGACTTCAGCAGTGATGGCCTACTGGAAGCGCGCGACGGCGCGTCGCCGTCGCCGATGGCCGCGCTGGCGGTCCGTTTACAGCTCCCCGCCCATTCCGAGCGCGCGGTGACTTTCCTGCTCACCTGGCATTTCCCAAATCGCCAGACCTGGACACCTGCAACAGCGGATGCGGGATGTGGGTGCGCCGGAGGCTGTGTCAACGAGAATCGCATCGGCAACTATTACACCACGCGTTGTCGCGACGCCTGGGAGGCGGCGGAGGACGTGGCGGCGCATCTGCCCGCGCTGGAAGCGGACACCGAGCGCTTCGTGACGGCATTCTGTTCCTCCGCGTTGCCCACCGTGGTAAAGGAAGCGGCACTCTTCAACCTCAGCACGCTCCGTTCGCAGACGACTTTTCGCACGCCCGATGGTCGGGTCTTTGGTTTTGAAGGCTGTTTCGACCGCGGAGGCTGTTGCCATGGTTCGTGTACGCACGTCTGGAATTACGAACAAGCGCTGGCGTTCCTTTTTGGCGACCTGGCGCTGGGCATGCGCGACACCGAATTCGCCCTGGCGACAAATGCCCAGGGGAGAATGTCGTTCCGTGTCAACCTGCCGTTGACGCGGGCGACGGAATCTGCCGGAGCGGCGGCGGACGGGCAAATGGGGTGCCTGATGAAGCTGTATCGTGATTGGCAACTGTCGGGCAACGATGCGACGCTCCGCAGGCTCTGGCCCCACGCGAAGCGCGCGCTGGAATTCTGCTGGATTCCCGGGGGATGGGATGCCGACCGCGATGGCGTGATGGAAGGTTGTCAGCACAACACCATGGATGTCGAGTATTATGGGCCGAATCCGCAGATGGGCGGGTGGTACCTGGGTGCATTGCGCGCGATGGAAGAAATGGGGCGCTATCTTGGGGAGGAGAGCTTCGCCGACGACTGTCGCGCGCTCTTCACACAAGGTTCCGTCTGGCTCGATACGCATCTCTTCAACGGCGACTATTACGAGCAGGAGATTCGTCCGCCATTGGATGCCGTGGTGGCTGATGCGCTGCGCATCGGAATGGGCGCGCAATCGGCCGCGGACCCGGAATTACAACTCGGCGCCGGGTGCCTCGTCGATCAACTGGTGGGACAGTACATGGCGCACGTCTGTGGACTGGGGTACCTGCTCGACGCCGCCCAGGTGCGCGCGACGCTGGAGAGCATCATGCGCTATAACTATCGCGACGATTTTTCCGGGCACTTCAATCACCTGCGCAGCTATGTCCTGGGGAACGAGGCGGGGTTGTTGATGGCCACGTATCCCCGGGGGCGGCGTCCGCAACGCCCCTTCCCCTACTACAACGAGGTGATGACCGGATTTGAATACAGCACCGCCGTACATCTGCTCTATGAAGGACAAGTCGCCTCCGGCCTGCGCGTGATCGAAGCGATCCGCGCGCGCTACGATGGTCGCAAACGCAACCCGTTCGATGAGGCGGAATGCGGGCATCATTACGCGCGCGCGATGGCCAGTTGGGGCGCCGTACTCGCCTTGACCGGCTTCCACTATTCCGCCGTCACCGGCACCTTCCGACTGTCCGCGGGCGACGGACGCACCTTCTGGTCAACCGGCTATGCGTGGGGGGTCTGTACACAAACCATTGTCGAGGATCGTCTGCAGGCCGAGGTGACCGTCCTGTATGGCACGCTGCCCCTCTCCCGCGTGGTACTGGAGGGGCGTGGCGAGTGCCTCTTGCCGGCGTTCCGCCGTCTCACCGCCGGCGAGACAGTGCAACTGACCGTCTCACGCAGCGGCACAGCGAATTCATCCACGAGTGGCTAACACCCCTGCCAATGCCGGTTTCGGCAGACCGTGGCGGTCGAAGAGCAGGGGGTAGTTCGTGCGGCGTCGGGGCCAGGCATTCAGCCAGCTCCGGCCGTCGTGCAGGCCCCAGAATGCGACGCGCGTGATTTTCTCGCGCTGGCGATGAAAGAGTTGGAAGAGGGCGGCATATTGCGCAGCCTGGCGTTCCAGCACCTCCGGCGGGCATCCGGTCGCATAGGGATCACCCTCCTGCTCCAACACCACATCGAGATCCACTTCGGTGAACATCACTTCCAGACCCAGTGCGTGGAAGGTGTCGATCGCCTCTTCGATCTGTGCATACGGTACGCTGTCCAATCGCCAGTGCCCTTGAATGCCCACCGCAGCAATCGGGACGCCGGCGTCGGACAGTTCGCGCAACAGACGCACGGTTTTCTCGCGTTTGGCGGGTTGCTCGATGTTGTAATCGTTATAGACCAGGCGCACGTCGGGGTCGGCGGTGTGCGCGAAACGGTAGGCCTGCACCACCGCATCGTCGCCGATCTGCCGCACCCAGGGGGTGTCGCGCAGGTAGCCGTCTCCGTCGGTAAGTGCTTCGTTCACGACGTCCCAGCTATACACTCGTCCGCGGTACCGTCCGGCCAGGGTAGCAATATGCGCCTCCATGCGCGCCAGCACCACTGCACGGGACGCGAGTTGGTCGCCATCGCGAAAAAACCATTCCGGACATGCTTCGTGCCAGATCAGGCAGTGTGCGGTGACGCGCTTGCCGGTCGCTTCGGCGAAGGCGACCAGCGAGTCAGCTTCCGCGAACGTGAACACGCCTTCCGCCGGCTGAATCGCCGCTGGCTTCATGCAGTTCTCCGGGGTGATCGCGGTAAAGTGCGCGTCGATCAGCGCACGCTCCCAGGGGGCGTAATCGTCGGGGAGGGTGCCGCCCAACGCGACGCCGATGTCGAACGATCCGCCAAATATCTCCCGCAAAGATGTCATGCGACGACCTTTCTATTTTATCAACGCTCACTGCTGTCCAAAATAAATAGCGGCATATACATTTGACTCATGTTGGATTTCCGGATGTCCTTTCGTGTCTTTCGACCCACCCCCTGAAGGGGGCGGCTACCCGATCAAGCACGCTGAAGCGCGCTCGTTTTTCTCTGGAGCCGGGTTCACCCGGCTTGATCGGATAGGCATGTCCTTCAGGGCATGCCCGAAAAGCACCGTGAAATTGCCTACATGAGTAAAGTGCATATGCCGCAATAAATATTACAGATACTGGACAGGCTTGTGCACACAGCGAAAAGACGCTGCATTTGACTTTAGCCCGGATTATTCATGAACGAATTGATTGCCGGGCTGACAGAGGCATTATTCGAAATGTTATGAAGAATGCAGGTTAGAGCACAATATGGCGCGAGATGCTGTCCAAAATCCCAGCGCGTGAGGGAAGGCTGAAAACCATCCCCTCTATTCTACGCTCAAATCAAGCGTGACCAGAAAGCGATTTTGGACGGGTGTGATCAACGCTGAAAACGTCTATTGCCACCAGTCGCGGATTTGCGGCACCAGATACTGGCTGTCAAAGAAGAACAGACGCTTCGACAGGGCGATATGTACTTCCGGCATCAGCAGTTCGTGGGGCTTGGGAAAGCCATGAAACTTCAATACCAGCGCGCCGTCCAGCAACTGTGCGCTCTCGGTGGGGGCGAATCGACGGGTGCGCCGCAGGTTCTTGTAGGAGACGATCCATGACGGAGGAAAGGTACAGGTAGACGCGAGCCATCCGTTGGCGCGAAATACCGCGTGAATGAAGTCCTGGTCGCCATGATGCCGGGTTTGGTAGACCGTGCCCGCCATATACTCCGCCCAGACCTGCTGTGTGCGGTCGTGCCCGGTGATCCACATGACGCAGGAGTTAAAACAATCGTAGTGCCAGTCGCGCACGATGACGAAGGGGTGATCCTGCACATAGTCCACCAGTGGTTGCAGATCGGCTTTGATAATGAGCGAGATGTCGAAAAAGAGCATGGAGTCATACGGCATCGCCGGTGCATCCAGCAATTTGAGCTTGTTGAACCAGCCGCGCAACGCCCAGGGGGTGGTGTCGAACTGAATGATCTCACCGGAAATCTGACGCGGCCGGTCGGTGAAGCAGGTGAAGTCAAAGGGCACGTGCAAATGCCGCGACACCATGGCATACAAGCGGTCCACATAAATGTCGCCGTATTTTTCCCCGCAATTGACGCAGACAACATGCAGCATATGGTCCGTATCGTAACAAGCATAGGAGTGAGCCGTCAAGCGGAATACTCACTGTACGTGGTATCGGCTCCGCGGAACGAAAGACGCGCGGTACAACTGGTCAGTTGCACCGCGCATCTCGTGTTTGCAACATGGGCCGATGAGCCCTTCAGAGTCATACGGCTACATTCTAAGCCAGCACGCAATTGGCGCGCGAGCGTCCTCGCGAGCACCGGCCAGGGATGGCCGGATCACCACCTTATTTCCGCTACATGCCGCGCCGCAGACTTTCATGGCATGGGCCTGGCCGGAAACAACAACCATTCCCGTTCATTCCTCATCGATCATCTGATCGTAAAAGCCGACATAGTCGTCCGGGGTGGCGCCTTCACGCAACTTGATGGCGGTGCGCGGGTGCTGATTGAATTGCCCGGTAATCATGTAGGGAATCTTATACCCCCATTCCATGGTGCCGGATTTTTCCAGTGGAACGAAATAGTTTTGCACGCACTCCAATACCGGACGCAGGCTGTATTGCGGGTTTTTCAGGAACCCTAACAATAACTCCAACGGGCAGTTGCCGGCGCCGCGTCCCATACCATTGATCGTGGCGTCCAGCCGATTGGCGCCGATAATCAGCGCTTCCAGCGTGTTGGCGTAGGCGAGCATCTGGTTGTTGTGCGCGTGAATCCCGACCTCGATCGGTTTGCCGTCGACGGCGCGCAAAAACATGTGGGTGATGTCGCGGATTTGCTCAGAATAGTAGGAGCCGAAACTATCGACAATGTAGAGCCCGCAGATCGGACTGTTGGCGAGGATGCTGATCGCTTCCTCCAGCTCGCGCTCCTGGATAATGGAGATCGCCATCAGGTTGGCGCACACACGGTACCCTTTGTCGGCGGCATCTTTGATCATATCCAGCGCAGTCGGAATCTGGTGGATATAGGTGGCCACGCGCACGATATCAATGACGCTTTGCTCTTTCGGTAAGATGTCCGTGCGATAATTGGTGCGTTCGGCATCCGCCATAATGGACAGTTTTAGATTTGTCGGATTATCGTCGACGATGCGCCGCAACGCCTCTTCATCGCAAAACTTCCACGGACCGAATTGCGTGGGGACGACGATCTTGCGGTCGGTTTTATACCCGAGTTCCATCGCGTCGATCCCGGACGCCACGCACGTCTGGTAGACTGCTTTAACAAAGCCATCGTCAAACTGATGATTATTGATCAACCCGCCATCACGGATCGTACAATCCATGATTTTGATTTCCGGCCGGTATGTTAACCAGGTACCCTTGGCTAATTGGTCTTTGATATGTTCCTGTCGCATCGCGCGTCCTCCAGCGTCACCACGTGAAATATTGCACATGGAGTGTAATGATGCCGCTCACGCTCCACCCTGTCAAGAGTTTCGGTCCTACTGACATGAAAAAGTTAGTGAATATTTAATAACTTGAGGCGAGTGTACAAGCTGAACCAGGTGTCTCGTGTCGCGATAGTGGCGTCAGATGCGCGAGCTATGACGCCCGGATCACCACGGTATCAAACGGCAGCAGTACCCCGCCTTGCGACCCGCAACGCGTGTACAGGAGCTCACCGTTGGACAGGGGGCAGGGCGTGGTGCTGAAATTGGTGACGACATGAATCAGACCCGCGGTGGAAGGGCGTTCCGCGATGCACAGCGCGGGGTGTGCCGGCGCCGGGAAGGCGACGTCGCCGACGGCCACGCCGCCCAGCGTGGTTTTGCAGGCCAACAGCGCTCGGTACGCTGTTTCCTCGGCAGGGAAGGGTCGGCGCGGCATCTTCCAGCCACCGCCGAAGACCATCACCCCCGCCCCGAGTAGTGCCAGATGCGCGAACAGCGCGTCGATGGCGGGTCCGGTATAATCCTGCCCGGTGAATGCCAGCGTGTCGTGGGTGTGCGAATAGGTGGTCATCCAGGTCTCCGGCGGCAGTACGGCGAAATGGTCGGCCAACAAGCGTTGCAGCGTGGCCCCGTCGATTGCGCCGTCCAGCAGCGCCTGCTGCAGCCAGTCCATCCAGATTATCCACTGAAAACACAGCACATCGCACCATGCAGCCTGCAGCGGGCCAAACGTTTCACTCATCAGGATGGCGTCCGGCATCGTGCGCCGCAGCGCCGTGCGGATCTCCGCCAGTAAGGTGAAGATAGCATGATCATGCTCGTAGGGTTGCCGTCCGGAAGGGGAATGCCAGTTGCCGCCCCGGTAAGCGACCGCGTCCACACGGAAACCATCCGCTCCCCACTCCGTGCAGCACCGCACGGCATATTCCGTCAGGAAAGCGCGAAAACCGGGCGCTGCCGGGTCCAGGCAGGGGCTTTTCCACGTCGGATGCTGCAATACGGCGCCGTCTGCCGCGCGATAGTACCAGTCGGGATGCGCGGTGAGGTAGGGACTCGATATGTCGGTGATGTTGACCAGGAGATCGAAGAGGACATGCATGCCCCGCGCGTGCGCGGCGTCGCACAGCGCGCGCAACCCCGCGAAATCCCCCAGCGTCGGGTCCATGCTCAGGTAGTCCACCGTGCCGTAGCTGCCTTGATGCCAGGGCATCAGGTAGAGCGTGTTGAACCCCCATCCCGTAATCGCGTCGAGTTGCGCGGTGAGCCCCGTCCAGCCCCCATGGAAGCCGGGCTCCACCTCCCAGATCGTCATATGCTGCGCCCACGCGGGGCGATCCGCCGGGGGCGTGAACGTCTGCGCCAGGTAGGCGCCGACGCCGGCCAACCCGTCCGGTGGCAAGCGCTGCATAATCTGGCGCGCCAGCAGCAGTGTTGCGCCGGGTTGCACCCACTGCTCACGCAGGAACTCCTGTGCAATGATCAACGTCTGGCCTTCGCCATACAGGTGCACCTGCACCGCGCACTCCAGTGGGGCCGGGGTCACTGCCAGCAGACCGTCGTCCGCGGCGATCGCGACCGTGCCGCTCAGACAGTCAGGCGCGGTGATGGTCACCGGCAGGTGGCCGTTGACCGCCTGGTCGTGCGCGGAGAACTCGCGCGGGCGGGAAAACAATGCCGCGGCAGGCGCCGCGGGCCGCAGGCGCGCCATCGGCACGCTGATCCGTGCCGCGCCATCCGTCACCCGCCAGCGCAAGGTAGCTCCTTGCACGCGCGCCCGGGCTGCCTCCGGCGGGCAGATGAGCCACAAAGTGCGCTCGGAATGGTCGTCGCACTGTACGAACTCTTCCCGCACCACACACGCCACCCCGTCCACCAGGAAGACATCGGAATCGCGCAGCGCGGGGAAGGTGTACTCCTCGTCGTTGATCTGTATGGAGAAGCCCCAGAAATTGTTATCGGTGTCGGACATAGAGAACCGTCTTTCATTTGTCCCGTAGTGGACAATCGAAAATAGCCCACCAATTTATTGGTGGGTCGTTGTATTCCAGAAAGCGCCAAGTCCCGTCTGGACGGCCGACGATGCTTATCCGACGAACCGCGTATCGTCATCTGATAGATCAAGTTTCATCGACGGATCCTTTCGGCCGTCCCGACTTGCCGTTCTCGTTGCACCGGACCCCCACCAATAAATTGGTGGGCTATTATCGGATGTCCCTATCCGGGACATTGTCCGACAGCACGAATCGCCGTAGTCAATATCGTCATGTCGCCGCGTGCGACAGAAACCCCGGAGTTCATATCCGATGCCGGACATAGATATTTGCCCGCCTGGCGCTCTCCGATGAAAAGTCAAAGTCCCGGTAGGGACGGCCGAACGTGTACTACGGATTTTCCACCGGCAATATTGACCGGCATATCGGGCATCCATAAAACGCTTCGCCTTGGTGCTCCTCGCGCTTACCTGTTTTTTCTACTGATGCGGATTCGCCTTGCGGTAGAAACAGACTGTTCTTTATGCGGCAGCAATGATCTACTCTCCGATCTGAAGATCATCTTAACATTTGACGTATCGAACCGGGTTTTGCGTATTCGCCGGCAAGTATTCGCGTACGGATTTATGCCGATACCGGTTACGGATCGCCTTCTCAGCCACCTTGCCGACGAACTCCCAACGCTCGGGACGATCGACATCTTCAGCTTTACGGGTGGTGTAGGGTGTCGTACCGCCGGTGTGCCAGCTTTCGATGTGAAATACTTCACGCACTAGCCCGTCATAAACCGCAAATGCGTACTGTGCATTAAGCCTGCGTTCACCCATCTTCCACACGCCTCGCGTAGCGTCGTAGATAGCTTCGTCGGTCATGCCGTAAACGAAAAGCTTGTTGATTCGTATCAGGATGACCGGGTGTATGATATTGACCGGCGGTTGTTGAATCTGCACTATTAGGTCATCCAACTTAGTACGCCCGTAGATGCCGCTCTCGAACCCGCGCACCTCGTTGGCAAGGTTGTTGATCCCGATCAGGTCGATGGCCGCCATCTCGACGCGCAATGCCGTGGTTTCGTCGGCTAGGCCGTGGATAAGAATCTCGATGCGCGGCTCCTTTCCCTTCCGTTGCAGGCGGCGGATGATGCGGATCTTCTCGCAGTCGGTGTCGTCCTTAAGGTGGGCGTAGACGCGGTTACCCTTGCCTTTGCCAACGTAGAAGGGTTGGCCTGTTTCGGGGTTGATATAGAGATACACGTAATGACCAAGCTTCTCAGCGATGCCTGGTGGGAGTCTCAGGGACTTCCGCATTGCCTTCATTGTAGCCTCCATCGCCGTGTCGCGTTCGGCCGTCCCGACGGGACTTGCCGTTCTCGTCTCACCGGACCCCCACCAATAAATAGGTGGGCTATTTTCGGATGTCCCTGTACGGGACATTATGGGCTTCCCCTGGTTTAGTGGATACCGAGCGAAGGGAGAATTATCTTCCACAAAGCGAAGTAACCACGACGCAGAACCATTATTCGATTGAATGCAAACAGGACGACGTCCGCCTGGCGCTCTCCGACAAGAAGTCAAAGTCCCGAAGGGATTACCGAAAATAGCCCCCAATTTATTGGTGCGTCGTTGTGGGGTCAAAAACCAGGGTGCCCCAGACACCGGGGAGCAGGATGCTGCTGCCCGGTCGATCGACAACGATGCCTTCCGTGAGGCCAGCCCAGTGCGCGGCGCGTTCCCGGCGGTTGCCGGCGTCGTTGGCCACCGCCACTGATGCATCAAAGCCGATGGTTTTTCCCGCGGGATTGGTCAGGCCCAGGCTGGCCAATGGGATCGCGACTTCGACGGTGTAGGGGGTGGCGCCGGTTTTCGGGTTGCGCGCCCCGACCTGCCAGACCGCCTGCAAACCCGGGACGGCCATAATCTGGTCAAAATGTGCCTGTGCCGCCGGCGAGGTAATGGTGCGCGGGTTCTGCCCGCCGTTCTTGCGCGGCCAGAATCCCTGTTGAAACACGCTCACACCGGCAGCGTCCGGCACTTGCGCCAGCAAGACGCGCACATCACCGTCGCGGACGTCAGTGCGCGGGCCCGTCCAATTCGGTGCAAAAGAGGCGTCGACATACGCACCGCTCACAAAGGGGGCATACGGCAGTTCACTGCCGGCATTGGCCGGTCCGTTGGGGGCCGAAATCTCGTAATACAGGTACAGTTGTTGCGTGTCATACGCCACGCGCACCGTGGCCAGTTGCTGGCCATCCAGCAACACCAGCGCGCGCTCCGGCGCCGGTCGCCCCCGGTCGCCGTACCAGTCACGATCGTTGCCGTCAATGGTCAGGGCATGCTTGACGAACGCTGCATGATACACGGGGTGATCCAACGGCGACAATCCATCGGGGTCCCACGGACGGACCGCGGCGACTTGCGCCGCACTGAGCGTGACGGTCGAGCCGCGCACGGGTCGCGTCTTGGGCAGGAACACTTCATGAATTGACGATTCCGTACCCGCGGCAAGGTGATATACCTTCCCGGTCGCGGGATGACGGAAGATCAGGGTCGACTGAATTTCCCCGTAGAGCACCTGATCCTGCGACGCCGGCGGTTGGCCGTTGTAGGGGTCGTAGAACAGGTGGCCCAAATACAGCCCATCGGTGTTCCAGACCCAGACCGGCCCCAGCGTGTCGCTGACGAACAGCGCGCCGTTGGCCTCGCCGGACAGTGCCGCGGGATGGTACATCTGTCCGGGCTGGGCGCGTCCGGGGGCGCGACGGCCGACCGCCCACAGGCACTTCCCGGTCTGCGCATCGAAACGCGCCAGCTTGGTGCGCCAGTTGCGGCTGGCCCACCACCCCTGGCCGTCAATACCGGGGAGGGTCAGCGGTTGGCCCGCATTCGGCTGCAGCAGCGCATAACTGCCCTGCGCCGTCTCCAGCGGCACGCCCATCAGCACGTTGTCGACGGTCTTCTTGCCATCACCACCGGTGAGGTCGGGGGCGCGCAGCGGCGCCGTGTCCTCCAGCAGGGCCCAGTCGTATACCGGCGCGCCGTTGGCCAGTATCTCCTTCGGACGCAGCAGCGAATCGATCACCCGCAATCCCTGCGTGTCCCGGTAAAACCGTTTGAGATGCACGACGAGATTGGCATCGAGCCGGCCTTCCCAGACGCGCATCGACGGCGCAAGGCGCGGCGGATCCACGGTGAGCAGCATCTCATCCATAGTCATTTTGCCGTCGCCATTGCGGTCGGCCCAGGTGACCCAGCTATTCGGCCCCTGGTCATACGACTGCTCGATTTTGTCTTGTTCCTTCCAGGAGCGGTGATACCCGACCATGGCCACGGGCTTGGGCCGGCTGGCGCCGTCATACATGAAGATCACGCCGTTGTCGTTGCCGCCGGTGTTCATGAAATAGGCATGCCCGTTGTGACTGACGAAATTCGAGGAGGCATAGTGGAACACCGGCCAGCGCGAATCGTTGCCGCGCGGGCCGTTGAGCGGATTCCCGCCATGCCGGTAACTGAGCAAGGTCGCTTCCTGGAACATATCCGCCCAGCCTTCGTCGTAGTGCCAGCTCGGTTGCCAGCTTTTCGCCTCCCAATTCACCTGATACGCGGAGATGCCGGGCTCATCGCTGAAGGCGTCATTTGCCACCACGATCTCGTCGGGCCGGCTGGAGTTGATGTTGTAGGCAAACAGACTGAGCTTGGGCACAAACCATTCGCGTTGCAGCGTGCCGTCAAGCCCCCAGCGGCTGGTGCGGGGGAAGCCGGTGGCGACATCCTGTACCCAGAGCGTGCTGCCGTCTGTGCCAAGACACATCCCGGTGATGCGGCCCAGCGCGTGGCCATTATAGTGCCCGTCGCGCGGCGCGCCGCCGGCCGTGCCGATGCGGCGCAGGAGCGTGCCGTCCGCGGTGAAGACGCCCACCTGCCCATGTAAACCGCTGACATACAGGGCGCCGGCGGCATCCACGGCCAGCGCGCCGGGGTTATCCAGGACCCCCGCGCCGATCACGGTGGCTTCGATACTGCCGTCCAGGGCGAGTCGCAGTACGTTGGCGCCACTGACGACCAGCAAATGGTTGTGACTCACCGCCAGACCTTTGGGTGAGGGCAGCGTGAGTTGGCGGCGGATGGCGCCGGTTGCACGATCGATGATAAACAGCGCGTCATCGGCGGCAATCGCGGCGAAAATCGTATCCGCGGTGATGGCCAGCCCATCCAGCGAGGCGGTCCAGCGACCGGTCCAGCGCGTTTCGCCCCCTTCGGCATGCGCGTTGGTCGGCAACGCCGTCAGGATTTTGCCGCGCGGTTGCCCGAGTCGATATTCGGCGATTTCCACCCGCTTCTTTTCGGTGTTGAGGATGCCCAGGTAGAAGTGCGTCTCATCCATGGCTCCGGCCAGACGCGTGTCCCAGGGGTAGAATGAGTAATAGCGCAGGGCAATGTTGCCGTTATTATCCATCTGCTGGATGCCGGTGATCTGGTTGTCTTCCACGCAACCCCAGACCATCATCACGCTCTTCGAATTGGCGCAGATGGCGGATGGCCCCCCCAGGTTGCCGCCCCAATCACCTTTTCCATCCGGGGTGCGATATGGAGGATTGCCGCTTTTGCCGACGGTCATGACATATTTCAGCGACGGCGACTCGGTGAAGAACACACCTTTTGCCGTGTAGGCCCCCGTGAGCGCCGGCACGCCCATATCGGTGGCGCCGTCCCACACCACGGTGTGGCGACCGGGGGTCACCGGTTGCGCATAGAGCAGGTTGCGCACCAAAACGCCGTCCTGGTGATAGAGCGCCAGGCTGACGAACCCCGCGGCCGGCACCGTGTAGGCCACCGGAATGCTGAGCCCCGTGCCCGGCAACGCGGCTATGGCTGCTGCCGCCGCGAGCATCAATACGATGAACGCCATCCAGGATAATAGGCACATGCGCTGCGCGAACTGCATATGAGTCCCCTTTGTGGATGTTCAGCCCCTGGAGCGCCAGGCATCCAGGTTTCGCAACCGTTCACCCCCATCATACCGAGAGCCTTACAGAAAGTCGAGGGCGGTGTCTGTTTCAGACGCGCGCCAGCGCGCGTTCGGCAATCGCATAGCGTCGTCGCGCATACGGGTCGTTGCGTGGCGGGCGGCGCAGCGTGCGTTCGCTGGCACTGGCAGCGTAGCGGAGTTCATCAAGGGCCTCGGGACTGTCGATTTCCAGGAGCGCCAGCAGTGTATACCAAAAGGGGAAACGCCGCCATGTTCCGTTGCCGAGACGGTGGGCTTTCAGTTGCTGGATTCCCTGCGTGAGGAGATCGTCGGCGTCCGCGAGCGTTGAGACGCGCAGATAGCGCCAGTAGGCGACGGTGCATTTACCGCAGCAATACCACCCACGCGCATCGGGTTGCGGCAATTTCTGCGTCGGGATCACCCGGGCAAAAGCGTCGATAATTACGGCAACGCGGTCGAGGGTCTCGCGTACGGCAGGATCGGGGGCGTCGAGGAGGATTAACGTCCGTGCGGCTTCTTCGCCGGCGATATGCCGGGCAGAGGCGTGAGTGAACACCTCGCCGGTGAAGACGCGGAAACCCCGCGCAAGGTCCGCGGTGGTTGGAGCGTAGAGGCCGCGATACGCCCGCGGTCCACCGAGACGTTCGGCGACCCAGCGCGCCGCCTCCAGACGCTGCGCGATGGGGATCGGGGTATTGTGGAACAGGCAGGCATTCACGTTGTCGAGTGTCATGGCCAGACTCAGTGGATCGACCAGCGAGGTAGAGGCGGTTGATGTACGAGTCATCAGAACCCTCCGTTCCGTCATTTCCGTGGACTGCCGTACCGGGTAACAAGCAGGCGCCGTGTTGCCGCTACCCGCTGGTTGCTTCCCCCACGCGTGTCGGTAGCGGTGCGCCGGTGATGGTGTAGGTGTGCCGGGCGCGCAGCAGGTAATTTCCCGCGGCGGGCAGCGTTTCGCCTGTCGTCAGGTCAGTCACGCTGCCGGGTAGCGCGACCGTGCGGTCGGCGAAGTTCCAGAGCGTGGCGCGTGTCCCCTCAGCATTGTGCCAGATCACTGCCTGGCAGTCATCCTGCAGGAAGCGACGGGTCATCATCGGCTGAGTGGCGTAATATTCCGCTAGCATGCGTTTGTGCTCATCACTGAAGAGTGCGTCGATGCGCACGCCATCGTAGAAGAGCCCGTGCCCGGGGTTCGCCATATGCGCCAGAATACGATAATACTCCGGCTCGGGCCATGGTGCGCTACGCGGCTTGTCCTGTCCGGTGGGCACGGTGGTATAACCCGTGCCCATGGCGATTTTATACACGGCGAAGAGATTTTCCAGGTTGTAGGTCGCCGGGCAGCCATGGCACACTTCACCCCACGGACCAAAGCTCTCAATGCGGAAGTGGATATCGGCCTCCTGCAATTCCTTAAAGGACTGCAGGAGTTCGCGCCAGATGGTCTTCGGGGTTAACCCCTTGTAGTCTACCGGCATAAAGCCGAGGTTATAAAAGGAATCCATCAGATACCCGCTCAGGCCGGCCTCTTGCTTGTTCTTTTTCAAACAGTCTATCCAGTGCTGACGCGGCTCCGCATTCGCGAAACTCCAGATTGAGAGGCCATTCGAATAGGCGCCGCCATAGGTGAGGCGCGCGTCTTCCATGCGCATGAACCACTCGCGATGGTGGAGATAATTCGGGCTCGCGTAGGACTGATCGTTATTGGTCCACGAGAACGCGCGCGTGATTCCCAGCGCCAGACAATCGTCGATGAAGCGCTTCATCCCCGGCACGCCGCCCACTTTCGCGGCGATCTCATAGTCCTGACCCCCGCACATGTTGCTCCATCCCTCGGGATAGCCGTGGTATTCGGTATAGTCGCTACGGTTCACATTGTCGAGAAATAACCCTTTAATCCCGATGGCGTGCGCGGCGGGCAACAGATCTTTGTAATAGGTGTCGAGGGTCCAGCCCACCCAATAATTCTGGGAGAGATAGGGCCACATCGGCTCTTCACGCAGGTCGAACTCAGCGCGGGCACGGGAATAGACGATATCCTGCGTCCAGGTCCACAGATTCTGCTGATCAACAACACTTTTCGGGTCACTATTCAGCAGGATACTCTTCGCCGCGGTCGCAAACTCCAGCGTCTGGTCAAAGATATGTTTATCGAAGGTTTTCAACTCCGCCTTGCCCGCCTCGCGGCACACCAGCGAGCGGATCAGCTCCACGCGCTCGAAGATGCCCAACAGCGTTTTCTGGCCTTTGAACTGAAAGTCAAAGGATCCATGGCTGGCCCAGCGCGGCAAGTTGTGCGTCATGACGGGATTCTCATTCCCGCCTTCAACAAGAAAGTGCAGAAAACCCTCGGTGCTCCAGACGGTATCCGGCGCGAAAGTCGCCACCGGCGCCGAACAACTGGATTGTGAGTAGACCGTGGCGCCGACGATATCACCATCCAACTCCCAACTGGCACGATCGTAGAGCCAGAAGATGGGCACCGACGTGCTGCGATATTCGTAGGCATAGCTGAACCCGGCGAATGGCGTCTCGAAAATCGTCTCTGTCGCCGGTCGCAACACCACGTCCAATTCCGCATTACCAAGGACTTCGGGAGTATCCCAGTCTGCGATGTTATAG
>Ga0118677_10001013_pt1 | contig 60393 bp, 37 predicted proteins | sample AliMusrvi5mmetaG_FD_86154 | JGI IMG/M metagenome (GOLD analysis project Ga0118677, IMG submission 86154) | reverse complement strand
TCGTAAATGTCCTCGCTACGGATTCCGAAGACAACTTCTTTACCGGCATACGGAAAGATACGATCGTTCATCTCTTCCACAAGTTTAACCCGGAATTTGCCCTCGTCAAAATAATATTTCCGGTCTTTCTTGAGGATCGTTCCCGTCATAAGATTAATGGGAGGCGTGCCCATAAAACCAGCCACGAACTTGTTAGCCGGCTTGTCGTAAATGGTCATGGGTTCCGCTACCTGCTGCACAACACCGCTTTTCATGACCACGATCCTGTCGCCCATGGTCATGGCTTCGACCTGATCATGGGTGACGTAAATGAAGGTCGTTTGCAAGCGCATGCGCAGCTTGTGTATCTCGGTGCGCATGGTGACGCGCATTTTGGCATCCAAGTTACTCAAAGGTTCGTCAAAAAGGAAAACCTTAGGCTTGCGGACGATGGCACGACCCAGCGCCACGCGCTGGTGCTCGCCGCCAGAGAGCTGACGCGGACGGCGGGCAAGATATCTTTGGATATTGAGGATCTCGGCCGCTTCGTTGACACGCTTCTCGATCTCGGCCTTAGGGTACCCGCGAAGCTTGAGGCCAAGGTGGCACCAACCACGAAGCCAGTGGAGATACCTGCGCCGCCTGTTGTAGCCGATGTCAAGCCAGCGCCCTCAACCAGCATTCCCAGCACCCCCGTTCAGCCCTCCACCACAGAGGTCAAACCTAAACCGGCGTCCAAAGACGACCTCCTGCGGCAGGCAGCGCAGGCCAGCGGTTCCGCGCGCCCAGAGTTGTACCGCAAGGTCCTGGCAATGGATCCTCGGAACGTTCCGGCCCTCCATGGAATGGTCGAAGGCGCGCTCGCGGACCTTCCTGCCCCGGGTGCGCAGCGCGATGAAATCACGCTCTGGGCAGACGAACTGGTTGCCATCGATGATCCTTTGGGATCCCACGCGCTTGGATGCATCGCACTCCAGCAGTCTGCCGATCCTCATAATCTCACTGCCGCCATCAAGAATATTTCCGATGCCATCACGAAGTTCAAACACGCCCTCCATTCAGGATACTCTGACTCCTATGTCCATCTGGTAGAGGCCTATGTCAGCCTGCACAGCCTTCAGCTGAAAAACAAGGAGAAACCCAAAGCCGACAGAACGAGCCGGGCGGTGCAGGACGAGATCGACAAGATGCCGGACACCGTGCCGGCCAAAGACTCGAGGGAGTTGGCCGCGCGCTTGGAAACCCAAATGAAGGACCGCTCCACCAAGGGCCCGTCCCGCATGCAGGAAGCTTTCCTTAAAACCGTTGTGCAACACCTGTATTCCATCGCGGCCAAACGCGGGGACGAACCATCCCAGAAATGGGTGAAGGCACACGGCTAAACCCGCTGCCGGGCTAAAAAAGCGGCAGGCGGCATCCAATCGTTGAACTGAGCAAACACTTGGCTAGGCCCTTGAAAGGCTGAGCAATGCTGCGATGGTGCCAGCCCCTGTCCCCACCAAAGCCCCCCAATGAGTGCCTCGCTACCGGCTCGCGCCAATCTTGATCTTCTCGAATCGAACTACACTGCCTGGAAATCCGATGCCACCACGGTGGACGCCCACTGGAGGGCCTTCTTTGAAGGCTTCGAGCTAGGTCTGGAAAGGCTGGCGAAGACACCAGCGGCTGCCAAGGCCGACGCCAAAGGCGCAACGCTCAGCGAGGAAACACTGACCTTCCGCATGCGCGTCACCGAAGCGCTGCTGCGCTTTCGCGCGCTGGGCCACACCGGCGCATGGCTTGATCCGCTGAGCGAGTCCGCGCCTGAAGCCCCGAAGCTGACGCTTGAAGCCCTGGGCTTCAAGGAGAGCGAACTGCAGGGCGAAGTCATGACGCAGTTCTTCCGCAAGGGCCAGTCCATGACCCTGGGCCAGATGCTCGCCGAGCTGCGCACCATTTACTGCGACCGCATCGGCTTTGAGATCATGCACATCCACAAGCCTGATGTGCAAAGCTGGCTGCTTGAGCGCATCGAGGCGCGGGTGCATCAACCGGCTCCCGCCGCCGCCGAGCAGAAGGAAATGCTGCGCTGGCTGCTCGAGCCAGAGACCTTCGAGCGCTTCCTGCACAAGCGCTTCGTGGGCCAGAAGCGATTCTCCATCGAAGGCGGCGAGGCCAGCATCATGGCCCTGCAAGTCCTGCTGGAAGAACTGCCCAAGCACGGCGCGCAGGAACTGGTCATGGGCATGTCCCATCGCGGCCGCCTCAGCGTGCTGGCAAACTTTCTGAAGAAGCCGCTGGAAATGCTTTTCTATGAGTTCAGCGAAAACTACGTGCCTAACATGGTCGCGGGTGATGGCGACGTGAAGTACCACCTGGGCTTCGAGAGCGTGCGCAAGACCTCAGGCGGCCATGAGATCGCGGTGAATCTGGCCGCCAACCCGAGCCACCTGGAAGCCGTGGATCCCGTCGTCGAAGGCAAGGCCAGGGCGCGCCAGCGGGCACTCAACGACATTGGCGCGCGCACCAAGGTCATCCCCGTGCTGCTGCATGGCGACGCCGCCTTTGCCGGACAGGGACTGGTCGCCGAGGTGCTCAACCTGTCGCAGCTTCCCGGCTACTGCACCGGCGGCACCATCCACATCGTCATCAACAACCAGATCGGCTTCACCACCTCACCGGAAGATGCGCGCAGTTCCGATTACTGTACCGACGTGGCGAAAATGATTGATGCCCCGGTCTTCCATGTGAATGGCGACTGCCCGGTGGAGGTGGCCTGGGTGACCCGGCTCGCCATGGAATTCCGCCAGACCTTCAAGCGCGACGTGATCATCGACATCGTCTGCTACCGCCGCCACGGTCACAACGAGACTGACGAGCCGGCGTTCACGCAGCCCAACATGGCGCGTGCCATCGCCGAGCACCCCACCCCGTCCACGGTGTTCCGCAAGCAGCTCATCGCCCAGGGCCTCCTGTCCGAAGACGAAGCGGCAGCCCTGCAGAAGGAAATTGAGGAGCAGTTCGTGGCAGGGGCGCGCAAGCTCGAAGACGCAGAGACGCAGAAGGGCGAGAACCCGTATGAAGGCACGTCGGTCACGCTCCAGCTCGACTATGACTACAATCCCGTCGCCACCGGCGTCGAGGCTGGCTACCTGAAGGCTCTTGCCGCGAAGCTGCTCCAAACCCCCGAGGGCTTCCGCCTGCACCCCACAATCCAGAAGCGCTTCCTCGCCGCCCGTGCCAGGGCGGTGGAGAGCGGTGAGGGATTCGACTGGGCGCATGGCGAAGCGCTGGCCTTTGGCACCCTGCTCGCCGAAGGGCTGGGCGTGCGGCTTTCCGGCCAGGACTGCCGTCGCGGCACCTTCAGCCAGCGCCACTGCGTATTGTATGATACGCAGACGCGCGAGCGCTACTTCCCGCTCAAAAATGTGGCACCCGAACAAGGGCTCTTCTGCGTGTACAACTCGCTGCTCAGCGAGGCCGCCGTGCTCGGATTCGACTACGGTTACTCACTTCTCGCGCCTCAGGTGCTCATCTGCTGGGAGGCGCAGTTTGGCGACTTCGTCAACGGCGCGCAGGTCATCATCGACCAGTTCCTCGCCAGCGCCGAATCGAAATGGCAGCAGGCCAGCCACCTCGTGCTGCTGCTGCCGCACGGCTACGAAGGCCAGGGCCCGGAGCACAGCAGCGCCCGTCTCGAACGCTTCCTCCAGCTCAGCGCCGGCGGCAACTGGCAGGTGTGCAACCTCACCACCCCGGCCCAGTATTTCCATGCACTGCGCCGCCAGCTCGTGCGCAGCACACGCAAGCCGCTCATCCTCATGACGCCCAAGAGCCTGCTGCGCCATCCGCAGGCCGTCTCCAAGCTCACCGACATGGCCGAGGGCACCACCTTCCATGAAGTGCTCGACGACGACACGCTGACCACCCCCCCGGACCGCGTCACCCGCCTCATCTTCTGCTCCGGCAAAGTGTACTACGACCTGCTGGAATTCCGCGAAGCCAACAAGATCAAGAACGCCGCCATCATCCGCATCGAGCAGCTGTACCCGCTGCATTACACCATGCTGAAGGCCATCGTTGCCCGCTATCCGCGCGCGCAGAAGAAGTGGGTCTGGTGCCAGGAAGAGCCCCGCAACATGGGTGCCTACCACTACATCCGGTCCCGTCTGGAAGACGTCTCGCAGCACTCCCTGCGCTTTGCCGGGCGCGAGCGCAGCAGCAGCCCCGCCGTGGGCAGCAAGGCGATCAGCACCCTGGAGCAGGAGAACCTCGTGGAAGCCGCCTTCAGCGTGTGAGTTTGTTTGGAGGGACGCATTCCTCTGCTCACCCTCCTGCTTACCCTAAACCCAAACGCTACGATTGAAGGGCCGCAGATCCTTCCGGATCTGCGGCCTTGTATTTGCCAAGTCTATTGAAGACCGGTCATCACTTCTTCTCCAGCTTGACGCTGCCGCCCTGAGGAGCAGTGTCGCCCAAGGCGTTGCTCAGGAAGTAGCCATAGCCACCGACGGCCCCCTTCTGCAGGAGGATGCCATTGTAGGCAGGCTCGGTCGTGGCTGCGGTGAGCGGGCTCGCCCAAACTGGGGTAAAGGTGCCGCTAAACTTGCCCGTCGTCACCACCGGTATAAGCGTGTAGGTCGCGTCATTCGTCGGGATCTTGGCCACCGCGCTGCCCGTGATGTTGAACGTGCTGATGGTCTGCTGGGAAGCCAGCTTGCCGTCCTTGAACACCAGCTGGGCATTGGCGATCGTGGGGCCTGCAGCCGTCAGGCCCAGCGTGGCCGCCACGTTGGTGCCCGCGTTATATTCCGCGCCCACTGCGTCCACGTTGATCCCGGCGGGCCACCCTGCGGAGTATAGGTCCGTGGCAGGGGCAGTACCCGTCACCTCTGGCCGGAACCACTGGAAAGCCGTGCCGGTCACATCGCTGTCTGTTTGGACGTTGAACATCAGTGTGCCGCCAAACGAGCCGCCCTTCAGCGTCGTCGATCCAGGGGTAAGCACCTGGGCGAACACCGGGCAGTTGTTGCCTGCGACGAGGTTGCTCGTCGAGCTGATCGCGGTTCCGTCGGCCAGGGTGCCTGTCACCGTCACCACACCAGCGCTCGTCAGCGCGATGGTTGCATAGCCATAACCCTGCGGATACGAGGTGGCCGGAGTCGCCGCCGTCGGGTCGATGGCCAGGGTGAAGTATCCGCTGTTCGAGCTCGTGACGTTGAGCAACCCTGAAGGCGCGTGGTTGGTGGACGAATACAGTGCCTTCTGAATCGTCACGTCGCACACGTTGGAGCCATTGGTCACGGTGCCAGTGATCTGGTCACCGGAGGCGTTGCTGTAGGAGAAGAGGCTCAGAACCAGGTTGGACCGGGTCGATGCGCTGCGGTCAATAGTCACCGTGCTGTTCTTCGCCGTGCCGAAGGAGGCGGCCTGCGTCACGTCAAAAGCGCCGGTAAGGGCGTAGGAACCGCCATCGAGCGACAACGTGCCGGTGAAGCTGCCAGTGTTGGTCAACGTCATCTTCAACTGACCTTCCGTCGAGTTGCTTGGCGCCGTGCCGGAATGCGCAGACACGAGGCCCACATAGCTGCCAGCACCTTCAACATAGGGGTTCACCACCCAGTTGGCGGTGACGGTCAATCCAGCCACCATGTTGAACGACACCGAGGTCGCAGTGCTTGCTGTCGGAACCACTGACGGGCTGAAGGTCCAGCCATTGAACAGGTATCCGGCCTTTGGCGTTTCGGTGAGTTTCACTGGGTTGCCAAGCTGCACCGTTGCGGTCTTCGTAATGGTGTTTGCCGCGCTTGGTGCCAGCGTCGCTCCGATGACAGTCAATGTGCCCACATTGTCCGGGGTCGCCACCTGCGCGGACGGAACCGAGCGAGTGACCGTCAAGGTGCTGGCAAGGTGGTAGGTGAACGGTCGCACGATGGTCAAAGCGCCGGTAGTTCCGTCCACGTCAGTCACCTGAGCCTGGACATGATTGATGCCTTCCGCCGGGTTGACGGTGGCAGTCCACGTCGCCGTCTTGCCAGAAGCAGTGGTCGTCGCGGTCGTGAAGGTTGTGCCGCCGTCGAGCGAGACCCGCACGCTTTGCACAGCGTTCGTGGCCGATGCTGTTCCGGTCACTGTCACCGTCGTGGCGGTCGTGATGAACTTGGCGCCGGCTGCGGGTGTGCTGATCAACGCCGTCGGGCTGGCCGATGTCCAAGTGGCTGTCACCGTCACATTGGCTGCCATGGTAAAGGACACGGCATCACCTGTCCCGGGCGTCAACGTTGTACCCGAAGAGCCAGTCCAACCGCCGAACTTAAATCCGGTCATTGCGGTCGGAGTGAGCGTCACGGTGTTGCCGATCTGCACCACTGCTGTCTTCGGATTGACGTTTGTGCCAGTGGTGAGGGTCGCTCCAGTGGCTGTCACATTGCCCACGGCATCAGGCGTCGCAGCCTGCTCCGTCGGCACCGAGCGGTTCACAGTCAGAGTGCCGCCGAGGTGGTAGGTGAAGGTTCTCGCCGAAGTCGGAGTGCTGGTGAGGTTACCCACATTCGTCGCCTTTGCCACGATGCTGTTGCTGCCGTCCGTCGGCGTGAGGGTGAAGGACCATGGCACCGACACACCCGTCGAGGTTGTCATTACCGTACCCAGCGTCGCGCTCGTGTAGGTCGTACCACCATTGGTCGAAATTTGCACGCTGGCCACGCCGTCCTTGTCCGCCACTGTGCCCGTCACAGTCACCGTGGTAGCCGTCGTGATGAGGGTGGCACTGGCGGCAGGCGACGTAATCGTCACCACCGGCTTGGTCGTTTCGGCGGAGGTGATGTTGGCAGTCAGCCCGGATGGCTGGGTGACCGTGTAATTGGCGGAGGGGGCCGTGTAGCCCGTGACCGTGACGCCGATACCCGTACCCATCGCCGCCGAGGCAAAAGTGGCGACCGGGGTGCCGGTGACAGTGAAGGCTTCACCGTTGACCAGGCCGACGTACATTGCCGTCCCGCTCAAGGTTGCCGAAGTCGTGCCACTGTATGGTTTGTTGTTGGCGGTCACTCCCGTGATCGTCAGCGGTACAGCCGTGATATTGGCCGTCAGACCGGTGGGCTGGGTGACTGTGTAGTTGGAGGAGGGGGCCGTGTAGCCCGTGACCGTGACGCCGATACCCGTACCCATCGCCGCCGAGGCAAAGGTGGCGGCCGGGGCACCGGTGACAGTGAAGGTTTCGCCGCTGACCAGGCCGACGTACATTGCGGTCCCGCTCAAAGTTGCCGCAGTCGTGCCGCTGTAGGGTTTGTTGTTGGCGGTCACTCCAGTGATCGTCAGCGATACCGCCGTGATGTTGGCCGTCAGACCGGTGGGCTGGGTGACTGTGTAGTTAGCAGAGGCTGAACCGCTGATTGTGTAACCAGTGACCGTGATGGCCACGCCGTTGGCAACCGCAGCGCTGGCAAACAGCGCCGAAGACGTACCGCCTAGCGTGACATTGGCCGCATCGCCTGTAAGCACACCGCTGAGGGCGGCGCTGCCGCTCAGGCTTGCCGTCGTGGTGCTATCATACACTTTGTTCGCCCCGCTCAAGCCGCTGATGGTCAGCGACTTTGCGGAAACCGTGCTGGCCGCCGTCGCCATGGTTTGGGTGGTTGCGAGGCCGCTGGTCAGGGTGATGTTGCCCGAATAAGGCGAACCGGCGACAGTTGCGTCGGCCGCAAGGCGCACATACACCGTGGTGGAAGCCAGACTTCCCGCGCTGCCCACCGTGATGGCCGCGCCATTGCCACCATAGGTGGCGCCATCGGAGGAAACTTCATAGCCCATCGGAGGCGTGACCGTAACCCCGGCGGTCAGATCCGACCCGGAAACTGTGAAGCTGGAGGGCGAAACGGAGGCGGTGCCATACGTGGTGTCCACCGCTGAAAGGGTGCCCGCGACGGCCAGGGAGGGAGCAGCCACCGGCGCGAAAGACACGCCGCGGAGAACTTCCTTGTTGCCCGCTGTCTTGAGAATCGAGAAGGACGCGGTTGAAGGTGGAGTACTTGCGGCCACGACGTCAGTGATCGCCACCAACTGGTTGGGATCAGCTCCCTGGTCGGTGCCGCCGCTGACTGTGGAGGTCACCGCATAGATTGTTACCGTGCCGTCGCCATTGACCTTGCCGGTGATGTTGCGCAGGCCGTTGTTGGCAGGCGACCAAGGCAGACTGGTGGCAGGATTGTTGCCCGTCGGATAGTCCGGCACAGTGTAAGGCTGGCCCAGGTTCAGACCGTCGATGAGGGTGTAGACCAGGTTCCATTGGGATCCATCAAACACCCACTTCTGCAGGCCGGCCGTGGGATTGTTGGCAGGCAGGGCGGAGGTGAACTGGCCGCTGCCCGCGTCATAGGTCGTGGGAACGCTTGTGGGAACGCCTTCGTCGCCCACATAAAGAGTGTTGGCATCGGCGAACCACATGCCGAAGGGATAGTAGATGGTCTGGGCGTTGCCGCTGCCGTCCTTGCCTGAGGCAGCGCTGGTCTGCGAGAATCCAGGAGGAATGGTGAACGTGGTGGATGTCACATTGCCGGGAGTGGGGATGCCGCCGGTGCCTACCTGATAAACGGTGTTCACGCCGTTGCCGCCGCTGCCTTTGGCCACAAAGAGGGTGTTGGTGAATGGATTCACCGTGAGGCCGCGCAGGTTCATGTCCTTGCCAGTCTTGTCAGCCGCGAAGCCGGAGACGTTGGCGAGGGAGAAGCCGTGCTGATAGCCGGACGAAGTGCCGGAGGTGCCGAAGATGGTGCCCACGGCCTGAGCTGTGCCGCCAGCTCCCGGAGCGATCATCTGCAGGCCTGTGTCGTCGCTCAGCAAGCTGAGGACGGTGGCGCTGCCGGAGCCGTTGCCCGCGTTGCCAACCGTAAAGTAGTAACCACCGGCAAGCACCGCCGCACGACCGTTGTTACCGCTGTAGGAATTCACCGGGGTGACCTGCACATTGCCAAGATAGTCCCACTGCACAATGGCACGCTGACGGGTGCCAATGCCAGTGATCGGGTTGGTCGGATCTATATGATAAGGCGTGTCCGTGTTCGAGGCGTCCAGGGAGTTGGCCGCAGCCAGGTAGCACATGAAGGTCAAGCCTGTGGAGTCTGGAGTGCGGTTCAGCGCCAGTTCCGATTTGGACGGGAAGCTGGTGGAGACGTCCAGGCCCAGTTGTGAACTCACCACCGAGGTCAACGGCACGGTGCTGACAACCGTGCCGCTGGTCGTGATCTGATCGAGGTAAATCGGCGAGGTAACGCCAAAGGCGGGATCGGGCGATTCATTGCCCCAGACGCTCGGATAGGTGCCGTCGATGACGGAGGCCGTGCCATTGGGCAGCGTGCCGGGGAAGGGCACGGTTGAACTGTCGCCGGTGTAAACGCTGCGGCTGACGATGAGGTTGCCTGCGGATGTAAGCGGAGTCGGCGTGCCGACATTCACCATGCCGGTGATCGAATTATTGCCGGTGGAAACGTCGCCACCACCAGTCACGTTGACCGCAGCCGAAAGGGGACCCGAGGCCGCTGAATCCACAGCCACGGTCACTGTCAGCACAGGGTAGGAAGCGCCGGTTGCCAGCGCGTCGCTGCGGGTGGCGTTGACGGTCTGGCCCGACGAGGAGAGCGTCCACCCGTTGATCGTTCCGGTATCTGCTGCCGTAGGCGTCAGTCCGGTCGGCAATGTCATCGAAATGGTGACAGTGGAGCCATCCGTGCTGCTGTTGCCATTATTGGTCACGTAGATGCTGTAGGTGTCGGCGGTATCGCCAGGGGCAAAGGAGCCGTTGTGGACGCAGATGACACGAAGATCGGGTGCAGTGACCAGCGTGTTCACGGTCGAAACCGAAGGGTTGTTGGCGAAATTTCTTTCGACCACAGTTTGCGATGGGTTGATCACCGCCGCGCCTGCCGGGACATTGTAAGTGGCGGCTAGTGCGCTGCTCACCGTGACCGTAAGGGTGTCGCTCGCGCCCTGAGCCAGCGTGCCGCCGGTGAAGGTGACAACGCCGGAACTGTTGGAGCCCGAGAAGCCATTGCTGCCGTTGTCCGATGCCGACACGAAGGTGAGCCCTGCGGGCAGCGTGAATTGCACAGGCACTGCGGCGGCGTCAGCGTTGCCGATATTCTGCACGTGCAAGCTGTAGCTGAAATTGGAACTGGCGGCAGCGGTGGCCGGGCCGCTGACATCAACCGTCAAATCCGCGTAGCTGCCCACCACGGTGCTGGCGGCGATCGGCGAGCTGTTGTTGTTCTCGTTGGATTCCGCAATTGTGCTCGAAGGATCAATGACCGCGGCGCCGGCGGCGGCAGCATAGGTGTTGCTCAAGGCGGCACTGACAGTGACGGTGAGGGTTTCGGACGCTCCCGCGTTCAGCGTGCCGCCCGAGAAGGTGACCACACCGGAACTGTTCACGCCGGTGAAGCCACCGCTACCAGTGTCAGCAGCAGAAACGAACGTGAGCCCCGCAGGCAGCGTAAACTGAACGGCGACACCCGTGGCGCTGACCGTGCCGGAGTTGGCGACGGTGAGCGTATAGTCAAAGTTCGATCCGGTGACCGCAATCGCCGGGGAGGCGACGCTGACGGTCAGGTCTGGCAAAGCGGTGGCCGTTGGCGCGAAGGCGATGCCTTTCAAGAAGCCGGACGCCGCGGTGTAGAGGGTGACGTTGTCTGTCGTGGTGATGCTCGGTGCCACATTATACCCAGTGGCATCAGTGATCTTGACCACAGTGTTGGTTGCGCCCGTTGTCACGAACAGGCTGGCGCCCGCGCCGTTGCCTGCGGCACAGAAGCCATCTCCAGTGACTCCGATCGCGGTGGCACTGCCATTTGCCATCCAGGTGGATCCCACCAGCGAATACTTGGTGATGTTGGCGCCATCGAGCACATACAAGAGGTCAAACGCGCTGCCATTGGTGCCGGATGAAAGCATGTAGAAATCCACCGAATTGGCGTCGCCCGGGAGACCCGGCAGCCCGGTCAAGGTCGTTCCATCTGCCGAAACGGTGGAGACAACCGCAGTGGCGTTGGCCGACTGGACGTATACCGTTCCGCCAAAGCTCTTCAAGGCTCTGACATTGGTGGAGTTTGCCGCAGACGCGGCTCCATTCAACCAGATGCCGTTCTTGTCTGACATGTACCATGTACCGCTGTTGAAAGTGGCACCGCGAATCTGGTCGCCAAGCCCAGCCGGGCTGGTGTAGGAAGCCTGCAAGGCATAGGCATAACTGCTGCTGAGCGACGCGACCCCGCGCAGAGTGATGGAAGTTTCGTCGGTAACGCCTGTGGGATCTTCGAAGCCCGTGAAAGCCAGAAGAGTTCCGTCGTTGCTGAGGGACATCCTGCCTGTGCTGCCGGCGTTGCTCTGGCGCAGGGCCGTGGATCCGCTGGATGGAATCAGATAGGAATTGACGGGGGCCGCTTGACTGGCCGTGGAGGGACTCAGCTCAGTGATGGAAAACGTGGACGAGGTCGCGCTGGTGGCAAGTTGCACCACGGCCAGGTTTCCGGTGGTGAACGGACTCACTACGGTGCAGGCCGGGATGGCCACATTCATCGTGGTTGCGCCTGTGCTCGAAAGCACCGCATTGCCGGAGTAGCTGCCTGCGGAGTCCGCTGCGGCGAGACGCACATAAATGGTCGTGGCGCTCACGGTTCCGCTGCTTTGTGTCAGCGTGAGACTGCTGGAGTAACCGGAGCCTGACGAGGTTGATACTTCGAAGCCCGAGGGAGCCGTCACCGTGATGTCCGTGCTCAGGTTGCTGCCCGATGCGGAGAAGCTTGTGGGCATCGAAGCCGTTCCCTGGCCCGTGGAGACAGCGAAGGGCGTGCCAGTCGTGTTGATGATTGGAGTGGAAACTGTGTAAGTAAGGACGATCTTCCCGGCACCACCAGCGCCGCCTAGACCATTAGCAGTACTCGTAGCTTGGAGACCGCCGCTGCCACCACCGCCGGGTTGGGTCCCCGTTTTGCCATTGCCGGCACTGGTTACTGCCGCCCCCCCCTGCGCCACCACCACCCGCACCGGTTCCCCCTGCGCCAGACGCTTTTGTTCCAGTCGAAGGAGTACCGCCATTTGATCCAGCAATGTTTGCCGCAGCGCCTGAGCTGGGAATATTGCCACTGTTGGACCCCGTCCCCCCAGCAACATTGCCCGAGTAACTGGAAGACGTTCCAGCCACATGGTTGAGAGTTCCGCCCGCACCACCCACCGCGAGAGCCGATGCGTCGGAAGGGTTGCCGGCCGTGGAATTACCAAAGTAGGAAGAACCGCCCGCACCACCGTTTCCGGCGGTATTTGCCGCGCCACCTGTGCCACCCGATCCGCCGCTACCTATGGTCAGATTGTAGCTTCCCGGTGATACACTCACCGTATACCTGACATAGGAGCCGCCCGCACCGCCACCGCCCCAAGCTTCCACTTGAACCGAGGTGGTACCGGTCGGGCACGTCCACGTCGTATTGCCCGCCGTAGAAAATGTGGTCACCGTCTGGCCTTGCGCCTGCCATGCTCCAAACACCAGCATTGCGACGGCCATCCATGAGGCAGGCAACGCATTCGCCCAGCGGCCTAGAGCAGCCAGACGAGGACATGCCTGGACGAAGCCGCTATTGCTGCCCACTGCGGGAAGGGAGAGGAAATCCCGAGGTGGGAACCCGGTGACTGGGAGGGAGAATGAATGCTTCATGGTGAGGGGAGATGGGTGAGGGGAGATGGGCGCGGCGAGGGAGCAGTTGACGGGTCTTTGAAAGGCAGCCGCTCCGGCCCCACGGAGGGACCTGTGGGTAAAGAATGCTTTAGCGGCGCCAGAGGTGTCGCGAGGCGGAAGCGGCCAGCAAATCAACCTATGTTACGATTGCGACCTAATTGGTTCATGTCACACAACCGACTTATGTAACTGTGGCGTTTTCGCCACAATTCAAACTAAGCAGCACAGCGGCTAAAACAGCTCACTCGCGCTTCCTTACAAACTCCGGCGAAAACATGCCCATCTGCTCGCGCTTCCACCACGCGCCGGTCGCCTGGCGTTCGGCCGGCGTGGTGAAGTGGTAGCGATACTGCACCACGCGGATGGCGCGGATGTCTTTGATTGGGAGCGGCGGCTCGCCCATCAAATCCCAGACAACCTGCCGATGCTCCAGCAACGCGGCCAGGAAGGGACCAAACCAGGCCATGCCATAGCGCGGATCAGCGTCGCGCTGCGGCACAAAGCCCGGATGCAGGGCCGCGAACCACATCTGCCAGTCCAGCCGCGGCTGGTAGGGGGCGACAAAGCGAGGTGCCACCTTCACATCGCCCGGCTTCCACTTGAAGGGCACCTCCGACCACAAGATCCGGTCATCGCTCACCTCCACGACCAATTCCATGCGCTCCGTCGTCATGCTTTGAAACAGCCCGTAGCCGCTGATGCTGCGCCAGGGGCCGAGTTTTTGCGCGTAGACGTCGGTTAGGGTCTCAGGCGACTTCGGCGCATACCCCGGAATGCGCCCCTTCAGAAACTGGTCCGCCGCCACCAGGCTGAAGAGGACGAATGCCCCTGCTGCAGCATAAACACCCGCGTGACGCAGCCTCCAGCGCACCACAGGGACCTCAGACACCCGCAGGCAGCGCTTCACCACCCCGGGCCACCAGCCGTCATCCAGAAGGGTCAGCGCTAAGAAGATCGTGAGCAGGTTGAAGAACGTGTAGTTCCCCGTCAGCGCCACCAGCACCATCAGCGTGCCGAAACCCAAACAGGCCGCCAGCCGGCCCCAACGCCCCAGAAAGATGGCGAAGGGCATGCCCAGCTCGATCACGTACATCATCGCGCAATTGAACTGCTGCACCATCTTCGGCAATTGGTGCGCCAACCATGACAGAGGCGTGGGCAGCGGCTGGGTTTCGAAATGAACCATCAGCGCCGTCAGGTCCGCCCAGGTCTTGTCGCCGCCGCCTATCTTCACCAGCCCGGACAAAAACATCAGCCGGAACAGCAGCCAGTGCAGCAGAAACACCGCCCCCGCCGGCGCATCCGCCTTGTTTTCACTCAGACGCCCCGTCCACCAGCGCCACGGTGCCAGGAACAACGCAAGCACCCCGGCTTCAAGCAGCAGTGCGTCCCACTGAAAGCCCATGAATACATCGCCCGTGACCGCCAGGGACAAGTAGCCGAACCACAGAAGCAACAGGAGCGGCCCCTGGAACACTCCTGCCATCACCAGCACCGCGAGGCCCACTCCCGCCCAGCATACCGCGTGCAGCATCACATCGTCGCAGCGCCAGTAAAACACACCGGGATAGTCGCCGAACAAACTCGTGTGCTCGCGCAGCTCATAGGCGTGCACGTTGTCCATGAGCTGCTTCGCCGGTACAATGCCCTGCTCGCCCACCAAGCCGTCGCATTGCATCAGCCAAGATGCGAACGCGATCAGGTAGCACACCGCCAGCAGCCGTGGAAACAGCCAGCGCACCACCCGGTACGAGGGCGCGGGGCGGTCAATGAGGCGTTTGATCCACTCAGGCATGCAGCACGAATCAAAGCAGGCGGGCCGCCGGAACACAAGCCGGCTCCGCATTTGCATTGCGGAAGGCGAACATCTGGGGAGACTGCGCGTCCGATATGCTGCATCACCTCATCGACATCTGGTTCTCATGGGTCCAAGACTGGGGCTGCTGGGGCGTCATCATCCTCATGGCCATGGAGAGTTCCATTTTCCCCGTGCCCAGCGAAGTAGTCATCCCCCCTGCCGCCTTCCTCGCCGCCCAGGGCAAGATGAGCATGGCGGGAGTCATCCTTGCCGGCACCTTCGGTTCCTGGCTGGGATCAGCCATCACCTATGCCTTCAGCCGCTGGCTGGGCCGGCGCTTCGGAAAGTACTTCTTCATCAAGCCCGAAAAGCTCGAACGCGCCGAGGTCTTCATGGCCCGCTATGAGGCCGGCGGCATCTTCTTCGCCCGCCTGCTCCCCGTCGTGCGCCACCTCATCTCGATCCCCGCAGGCATCGTCCGCATGCCCTTCGGCAAGTTCAGCGCCATGACCGTCGCCGGCTCCGCCCTCTGGTGCTCGATCCTCGCCTGGTACGGCAAAGGCGTCGCCGAACGCAACCCCAACCTCATGAAGGACCCCGAAGCCCTGGTCCTGGCCATGAAGCACGAAAGCCTCTCGTTGGTCGTGGGTGTGATAGCCATCGGCACACTGTACTTTGTGATGCTCAAGCTTACCGCGCCGACGAAGGTGTAGGCTCGTCGTACTGTTGAGTTGATGGCGCGCATCGCCAACCAGTTCCAGTCACGCCGCGAGTAATGCCCAAACCCAGCTCCTGGCAGAATGCATTTTCGACACTGTCTCTCAACCAACTATGGAGGGCCAGAATTTCCAACGATGCGCATGTCCGCTCCATTCTTGATCTTGGCGAGTATTGTTGGCGCAACCATCATTGGCTGGGTGTTGGTCCTCGGCCACAGGCAAAAATGGATATTGTTCCTGAAAATCCTGTGCCGGGAAATGTGCCGGCGTAATACCTGCACAGAACCACTCGATAATCGACGTCCATTCATCCCGGAAGGGCGCTACAGGGTCAGACAATCCTTTTCAACGAGTAGCGGCCCCTTTTATGAAGATGAAATACTGACGTACAAAAGGCAGGCCTACAGCCACTATGACGGAATCACCTTCTTCATGTTTGAAGACAGCTCGGGCAGAGTCCGATCATGGGAGGTGTCTGACCGCGAGGCGACGGACGAGCGGGAGTCGCTCGTCGAGGAACTGTAAAGAATTGCTTCTTCATGACCTGTTTGTTGCGACCATGGTCTCCAAATGATTGTGAGTATTCGCATTTTTAAGCGCCTCCGTGTTATCTGAGTGCGATGCAAGGCCACCGGCTGGCAGAGTTCATTGGTGCCCTGCGAACCGGGCCAAGCCCGCGAGCCCGCCATCGGGACGCCAGCGCTCCCAGCTACACAATCAGCATGCAGTCGCCGTAGCTAAAAAAGCGGTATTTTTCACGCACTGCTTCGTCGTAGGCCTGGCGGATCAGCTCCCGTCCGGCCAAAGCGCTCACGAGCATGATCAGACTGCTCTTGGGCAGGTGGAAATTGGTTAACAGGGCATTGACCGCTTTGAACTGGTAGCCGGGGTAGATGAAGATTTTCGTGTCGCCGGTTTCGGAAATTACGCGGCCATGTTTTTGCGCGACGGATTCCAGGGTGCGGCTGGCGGTGGTGCCCACGGCGATGACGCGCCTGGCCTGGGCCACGGCGGCGGCGGTGGTTTCGGGGACCGTGTAGCGCTCGCTGTGCATGACGTGCTCCTCCACCTTCTCCGCCTTCACCGGCTGGAAGGTGCCCACCCCCACGTGCAGCGTCACAAACGCATGCGGCAGCGCCGCCATCATTGCCGGTGTGAAATGCAGGCCGGCCGTGGGCGCGGCGATGGAGCCGCTGTGTTTCGCATAGACCGTCTGATAGCGTTCACGATCCTCCGCGCGGTCCTCGCGGTTCATGTAGTGGGGCAGCGCCAGGTGGCCGTGCCGGTCTTCGTCCACGGGCTGCTGCCACTCGATGATGCGCTCGCCGTTTTCGAGCACTTCAGTCACATGGCCGGTGGACTCGCCAATGGTCACTTCATCGCCCAGGCGGAACTTCCTGCCCGGCCTGATCATGCAACGCCATTTCAAGGGAGTGAGTGCCTCCAGCCGCAACACCTCGCGCTTGCCATCCGTAGAGAAGAAGCGGGCGGGCACCACTCGAGTATCGTTGAAGACGAACAGGTCGCCTTCGCGCACAAAGCCCGGCAATTCCGCGAACTGCCGGTGCTCGATCAGCCCGCTGTCACGGTGCACCACCATCATGCGCGACCCTGCCCGGTCCGCCGAAGGCTCGGAGGCTATGAGTTCGGGCGGCAGATGGTAGTCGAAATCGGCGGTCAGCATGGAAACGCCCCTGCTACACCGTCATGATGTCCTTTTCCTTGGAGATCACATGCTGGTCGATGTTGGTGACGCTCTTGTCCGTCATGGTCTGCACTTCCTTCTCCATGCGGTGCAGGTCGTCTTCCGTCAGGTTGCCGTCCTTCTCAGCCTTTTTCAGGGCTTCGATGGCGCGCTGGCGCACCTTGCGCACCGCGATGCGTGCGTCTTCGGCCATGCCTTTGACCATTTTCACCATTTGCTCGCGGCGCTCGGTGGAAAGCACGGGAATGGGCAGGCGGATCACCTTGCCTTCGATGGAGCCGTTCAGGCCGAGCCGGGACTCGCGGATCGCGCGGTCAATGTCCTGCAACGTGGAGGCATCAAAGGGCTCGATGCGGATCAGGCGCGGATCGGGCGTGCTGATCATCGCGATCTGCTTGAGCTTCATGTTCGTGCCATAGCTGCGCACGTGAACGTCAAGGTTTTCCACCAGTGCGGGCGAGGCCTTGCCGGTGCGTACCGCGGCGAATTCATGAATGGCATGCTCCACAGCTTTGCCCATGGCCTCTTCGGCCTCCATGATGATCATTTCTTCATCCATAAAAAGTGACGCTTGGGGGTTAGGCGGCGAAAGTGGTGGCGCAGCCGTCGAAGACCATGGTGCCAATGGGCTCACCAATGAGCGCCTGGCGCACGTTGTCCGGCTCCTCCATGTTGAAAACGACGATGGGCATGTTGTTTTCGCTGCACAGGCTGAAGGCGGTGGCGTCCATAACCTTGAGCTGGCGGCTGATCGCCTCGTGATAGCTGATCGTCTCGAAGCGCTTCGCTTCTGGATTCTTCTTGGGATCACTGCAATAGATGCCGTCCACCTTGGTGGCCTTCAACACGGCGTTGGCGGCGATTTCGCTGGCACGCAGCGCTGCCGCGGTGTCGGTCGAAAAGAATGGATTGCCGGTACCGGCGGCGAAGATCACGACGCGGCCCAGCTCCAGGTGGCGCATGGCCACGCGCCGGACAAAGGGCTCCGCCACGTTGTCCATCTTGATTGCGCTCTGCACGCGCGTGGGCACATCCATCGCCTCCAGCATGGACTGCACGGCCAGGGCGTTCATCACCGTGGCCAGCATGCCCATGTAGTCGGCTGTGGCGCGGTCCATGCCGCGATTGCTGGCGCTGACGCCGCGCCAAAAGTTGCCGCCGCCCACGACCAGGGCAATTTCCAAACCGGTCTGGTGCGCCGCCTTGATCTGCGCCGCGATGTCCTCCACGATGGGAGGAGAAATATTGTCAGTGCTGCCCGGTTCGCGCAGGGCTTCGCCACTGAGCTTGAGCAACACCCGCCTGAATTTCCGCCGAATTGAAGTTTCTACCATGTAATTGCTGGATTTCGTCAACCAAACATCAAGCCCCGGGGCTTGGCAAAGACAAAAGGGAACTGAGTGAGAGCGCGCGGCTCCCTGATGGCCGGTTTATCGGTTCTGCCTCCGTCTTCCCCTCAGGAATGGCAGATCGAGCAGGACGAAGAACAGCGTCGCCAGGGCCACCAGCGAAGCGACATACCAGGGCCACGGCCCCAGCACATCCAGCAGGCTGGCTACCGGCGGCTTGTGGCACAAGAAGGCGTAGTTCGTGCCCAGCAGCGCATTGAGCACACCCACGGCGGCGGCCCAGCTGAGGATGCAGACCAGCATGCGGCCCACCGAACCGGGCCGGGGCGCGATGCGCAGCCCAAGCACTACGTACAAGGCCGTGATCACGACGCTGCAATGATTGAGGAAAAAGCTGAAGAAATGCGGATGCGGAAAATCTTCCAGCAGGTTCGGTGTGATAAGCCCCTGAAACGTGCCGGCCAGACCAAAGAAATACACCAGTTCGCAGGCTAGAGGCCGCCGCTTCCACAGGGCGAGGGCACCCGCCCAGGCTGCCAAATCGCACAGTTGGACCGGCAGGCCGTTCTGCACACCAAGGTCGTGGGCGAGGAAATGACAGAACACCGAGAGCGGCCAGGACAGCAGCAAGGCGGCCATGAGCAGCCTTTCCATCCAGCGGCGGCGCTGCCGGATCATGACAATCGCAGTCACCGCGCCAAGCACGAGCACCATGACATGGGACAAGCCGAAGGGATGGAAGGCGGTGACAGGCACGGGCGGAATCTGCCAGCGAGCCAGTACTTGCGCAACCACACGCATCAAGCAGCGTTCCATCCCCCCATGAAGTCTCTCATTCCTCTCCTTGCCATGGCCTGCCTTGCGATGCCTGCAGCCTCCGCCCAGCAAGCTCCCGTGGGTGCCCGTCCGCCCACGCCGGAAGAGATCTTCAAGCACATGGACCGCAATCACGATGGCAAAATCACGATTGATGAACTGCCGCCGGAGCGTCGCGAGCTCTTCAAACGCATCGACACCAACGGCGAGGGTGCGATTTCTTTGGAAGAACACATCGCCTTCATAAGGGACCGCAACACGCCGATGCCCCGAAAGGTTCCGGCACTGCCTGAGGGCGTGGCAGTCACCACAGACCTGTCCTATGCGGACAACGACAATCCGCGCCAGAAGCTGGACCTGTACCTGCCCAAAAAGCGCAATGGCAGCACGCCCCTGCCGGTCCTGGTCTTCATCCATGGCGGTGCCTGGAAGGCAGGCAACAAATCCGATGGCGCCAGCATGGTGGCTCCCTATGTGGCCAGTGGTGACTATGCCGGCGTGTCAGTGGGCTACAGGCTGACCAATGAAGCCCGGTGGCCTGCGCAAATTTATGACTGCAAGGCCGCGATTCGCTGGATCAGAGGCCATGCCAAGGAGCACGGGCTGAACCCTGACCACATCGCCGTGTGGGGCACCTCGGCGGGCGGCCACCTCGTCTCCATCCTGGGCACCAGCGGCGATGTGCCGGAGCTGGAAGGCCGCCTGGGCGGCAACAGCACGCAAAGCAGCCGGGTGAACTGCGTGGTGAATTTCTTCGGGCCCGAGGATTTCGTGACCATGGCCACCCAGCCCAGCACTGTTGACCGCACCACACAGGACTACCCGGAGGCCCTGCTCATCGGTGGCCGGGTTCAAGACCAGCCCGAGGCTGCGAGACTCGCCTCGCCCGTGACTTACATCAGCAAAGACGATCCTCCCTTCCTCACCGCCCACGGCACCAAGGACCCGCTCGTGCCCTACGCCCAGGCCACCGAATTGCACGAGGCACTCAAAAAGGCAGGCGTGGCCTCCACCTTGATCACGATGAAGAACGGCGGTCATGGCTTTGGCAGCCCTGCCCTGAATGAAGTGGTGAAACGCTTTCTGGACAAGCATCTGCGCGGCGTGGACATAAAGATCGAAGATCAGACCATCGATCTCACGCCCCGGCCCTGAAACAACAGGCTCTCCGGAGGCTCCCGGTTGAAGCTACGAAGTGGGACGTTCCCCGTTCTGGAATCGGAACTGAAAAAGGCTGGGCCAGAAACTGAACGCTGCGCACAGGGCTCTTCAACCGGGAACTTCCCACTCCGCACTTCCAGTCTGCGCATTTCGTGCCATGTTAAAATATGAGCCCGTTGCAAATCGTCTTCGTAGTGGTCTTGCTGGTGCTGTTTTCCAGTCTGCGGGTGGCGCAGGAGTATCAGCGTGGCATTATCTTTCGGCTGGGACGCTACATGGGCACGCGCGGCCCCGGATTGTACTTCATCATCCCGCTGGGAATCGAACGCGCAGTGACGATCGACATGCGCACCGCCACCGTCTCCGCCGAGCAGCAGGAGACCATCACCCGCGACAGCGTGACGGTGAAAGTCAACGCCGTCATGTGGTACCGCATCACCGATGCCGCCAAGTCCGTCATTGCGGTGCGCGACGCCTCCGGCGCGATCTATCAAATTGCGCTCACCAGCCTGCGCAACATCATCGGCCAGCATGATCTTGACGAAGTGTTGCGGGAGCGCGACAAGATCAATACCCTGCTCAAGCAGGCAGTGGCCCCCTGTGCGGTACCCTGGGGCATCGAGGTGGAGCGCTTCGAAATGAAGGATGTGGAACTTCCAGAGGCCATGCAGCAGGTGATGGCCATGCAGGCCGAGGCCATCCGCGAGAAGCGCGCCCGCATCATCAAGGCCGAAGCCGAATTGGAAGCCTCCGAAAAACTCGCCGCCGCCGCCGTGCAAATGGCCGCCAACCCCGCCGCACTCGAGCTCCGGCGCATGCAGATGATCGCCGAAGTAGGTGCCGAAAACAACAGCACCACGGTGATCATGATTCCCTCGGATTTTGTCTCCCTGGCCAACAGCTTGAGCGATTATCTGCGTGCCCGGGGAACCGGTAAATAAAATGGCGCAGAAAGCAGGCCAACAAGGGTCTTTAACTTGTTTTCGCTGGATTGGCTCATAAATTGCTCTATGAGGTGCGACCTGATGGCAGGCAGCCACCCCAACCCGCAAAATGGCCGATCAAGGACTCTACCAAACCCAGACGCAAAAGCTCGCCATCGGGCCGCAGATGCAGCAGAGCCTGCAGATTCTGCAAGCGGCCACGATGGAATTGCGCCAGCTTGTTCAGCTGGAAATTTCCACCAACCCGGTCCTGGAACTCGAACAGCCGGAAGTCTCGCTTCAAGATACCGCGCCCGAGGATCCCGAGGATGACCGCGAACTGCGCGAACTTTCGCAGATGGACGAAGAATGGCGCGACTACTGGTCGCAGAGCCGCGCCGCCACTCCCCGGCGCGAGGGTGATGACGAGCGCTACCGCTACGTCATGGATTCCATCGTCGCCCCCACCACGCTGCAGGAGCACCTCATGGAGCAACTGCGCATGGCCAATGTGGAGCCCGAGATGCTCCGCGAACTGGTGGAATTCCTCATCGGCAATCTCAACGATGCCGGCTTCATCCAGACCAGCCTCGAGGACCTCAGCCTCTCGCACGGCATCCCGCTCACCGATCTGGAAAAGGCCAAAGGCATCCTCACCACCTTTGACCCCGTCGGAGTCGGTGCCGCCGATTTGCGCGAAGCCCTGCTCATCCAGATGGAACGCCTGGGCAAGAAGCAAAGCCTCGCCTTCCGCCTCGTCGAGCACCATCTCGACGACCTCGCCAACAAGCGCTATCCCCTGCTCTCGAAAAAGCTGGCGGTTCCCATGGAGCAAATCTCCCGCGCCTCGGATTTCATTGGCACACTCGATCCCCGCCCCGCTTCAAGGTTCGCCGAAATGGCCAACCACTATGTCACCCCGGATGTGATCTGCGAACGCCAGGCAGGCGAATGGGTGGCAGTGATGACCAACGACGATCTGCCGAGCCTGCGCATCAGCAATGCCTACAAGGACATGCTTGCCCAGCCCGGCGCCGGCGAGGAGGTGCGCAACTATATCCGCGAGAAAATCCGCGGTGGCAAATTCCTCATCCGCAGCATTCATCAGCGCCAGCAGACCATTCAAAAAATTGCCGCCGAAATCCTCAAGCACCAGGCCGAGTTTCTGGAGAAGGGCACCAGCTTCCTGCGCCCTCTCAACATGGCGCGTGTGGCTGATAATGTGGGCGTCCACGAAACCACCGTCAGCCGCGCCATCGCCGGCAAATACATGGCCACCCCGCACGGTGTGTTCGAGCTGAAGTACTTTTTCACCCAGGGTGTGGCCACCGAAAGCGGCGAAGACCTCAGCAATACCAGCGTCAAAAACGCCATTGCCGAAATCATCTCCACCGAGACCAGCCACAAGCCCTTGAGCGACGACAAAATCACCAAGATGCTCAACGACAAAGGCATCCACGTCGCGCGCCGCACGATCGCCAAGTATCGCGAAGCGCTCGGCATTCTGCCCAGCCATCTGCGCAAGTCGTTTTCGTGAAGGGGTTCAGAGATCGCCGCTCCATCCGTCTCGCTGGAATCAAGCAGACTACCCAGATCAGTTGGGCTGACGCTCAAAGGTGACGCTGACAAACTCACCAACTGCCCCATTTGAACCACCAGGCCGATGGCTCAGCGTGGGTTCTAGAGTGGTTATGGATGGCTGTCTCAGAATTTCCATTTAGGACTATATATTTATCGTCCAATAGACCCATTCCCATGTACTGTTTAGTTGAAGGGTTGGGTGCCCGATTTGATGACCGGTGGGCTGCCCACAATGCGAACGAGATGAGGCAAGAGGGGAGCCAGGGACCCCAAATGGCCATTCAAAGTCGGAGGCAAAACCCTGAAACATGACCATGAAAGCACAAAATCCGCCCCGTCTTCGGTCCGTATTTTAAGCGAGTTCATGAATGGATATCAGTATTGTCTCTGATACAGCAAGGCTGCCCACCCTCACCCCCCACCTCCACGATCATGAGTGCCAGTTTCTTCCCCTTCCTCCTCCGTGTCGTGATGCTGGTCGTGCTCGCTGCGGCGGTCTGCCCCTGGGCGGCGCGCGCGGGAGCGATCAAATACAGTTCCGTACCAGGCGACATGAACTGGCCCAATGGCCGCGTGCCCTATGTGTTCAAGGTCGAGGTGACCCCTGACCGCCAGCTGGCCTTCAAACAGGCCGCGCGTGCCTGGCAGCGCTTCGCCAACGTGAAGTTCGTGCCGACCACGGAGTCCGGCTTCCATCAGTCTCCTGACGGAGCCTTCCTGGAGGTGCAGAACAACGACTTCGCCTGGAAGAACGTGGTCGAGGATGTGAACTATGCGTTCATCGGCCGCTGCGGGTATCTGGGCTATCCGTGGACGGGCATGCAGCCCATGTCCATCCACAACTGGGATGCCACCGTGGTGGTGCATGAACTCGGCCACGTGCTCGGCTTTGTGCATGAGCAGCAGCGTACCGACCGCGACGACTTCATTTTGGTCAACCTGGGCAACATCAACCCTCTCACCCTGGTCAATTTCAACAAGGAGTATACCTCGGTCAACCACACGACCTATGACTTTACCTCGGTGATGCACTACCCGGATGACGCCTTCAGTGCGCCGTGGAAGAGAGGATGGTCCATGGAAGCCATGTCTCCCAACACGAATTACACCACGACCATGGGCAGGAATTATGAAGATGCCGGGGTCTATCCGAACCCCGATGATGCGACGAAGGATCCGGTGCTAGGCTTCATCACCGCCGGGCTCAGCAACGGCGATCGCCAGACCATCCAGGACGTTTACGGCATCTCGACAAACCTCGCGGGCAAGGTGTCCCTGGCCAACGGCTTCACGTTCGCCGGGGTGAAAGTGGAACTCCTCGCGAATGGCACCGATGAGCAGGCGCTGGTGGACCTGATGAACCTCACCTTGGAGAACCCTGTGCTGACGGATGCCAACGGCAACTACCAGTTACTGGGGATTCCTTCAGGCAACTACCGGCTGCATGTGTCAGTGGCGGGCTTCACTTTCCAAAACGATGATATCCCCCTCTCCCTGGGTGCAAGCGCCACAGTGACCACTAACTTCATCGTCACCAATGCCGGGGATTCGACTCCGCCGAGCATCGCCATCACCCTTCCTACCCCGGGTCAAATGCAGTACTTCAAGGGTACCGCCAACGGTGGCAGTGGCAACATGGCCTACATTGCTGGAACGGCGTCCGATCCAAACGGCATAGGCGTGGACAGCGTCCAGGTGGCGATGGATTCCGGCGGAGGCTGGTGGAACTGGGTCACGGGAATGCTCGATCCTCCGGGCACCGTCTTCAATGAATCCGTGCATGCCTGGCCCATTCCCATGGGCGTGGGAAAAACTGGTTGGGTACTCGCCGACCAATGGCCGCCGGCATTGACTGAGGGAACCTATCACCTGCAAACACGTGCCAAGGATTTGTCCGGCAACTATTCGCCATGGAATGTCACGCAGGCCAGTTTCACCATCGACCATACCTCGCCGACGATTTCTGTTGATGCCCCGGCACCCGGCACGACGACCTTCATCATGGGCACCGCGGAAATCGGCGGGCCCGTGTCCGACGCCGGCGACCCGGCTCCCTCGGTAACGTTTGTGATCCGGGAGGACAATGGAATTCCGAATGACCGGTACTGGAACGGCTCAAGCTGGACCACGAACATTTTTGATCCCGGCACCCATCTGCCCGCAGTGATCGTCAATGGCCGGTGGCGGCCCGCATCGAATGCCATTGTGCCCCAGCGGTCGGATCTGCGGGAGGGCCCCTTTGCCGTTTCCGCTCTGGCCACGGACAAGGCGGGCAACCTGCTCAACACGCCCTATGTCACCTTCGTGCGCTCGCCGCTCGACACCACCGTCCCGGACGTGGCCATCATCCAGCCGGTGGACGGCGCGCGCTACTCGGAAGCCTCCATGCCCGGGATCAACGGCACGGCAGGCGATTTGCAGAGCGGCATCCAGGGAGTGCGGATGTACCTGATGCACTTCATCGCCGGGGGCACCTTTCAGTACTGGACCGGGGATGTGTGGCTGGATACTGAGGCGCACTTCGACGTGGCCTACGATCCGGTGGCTGGCACGTGGGCGGCCCCTGGACTGGACTACCGGCTGCCATCAGGCTCCACTGAACTGCCGGACGGCACCTACCAGATCCAAGCCGCCGCTTTCAATCGTGAATCGCCCCAGGGTTCCCAACTGGTGACCAACACTTTCCACATCGCCACTGCGCCCCCGCAGGTGGCCGTGGTCAAGCCAGCCTACAACGGCTTCGCCAAGGCGGACTGGAGCATCACTGGCACGGTGACGGATCCGGCGGGAGTCGGTTTTGCCGACAGCAACCGGGTCACCTTCTCACTCAATTGCAACGGCCAGTACTGGCTGGGCAATGCCTGGGGGGCTAACCCTGTGACTCTGTACGCCGACATTTTGCCCGATAACACCTGGACCTATCCGGGCACCACTCCCGGCGCCAGCCTGCCGGCTCAGGACGGCATCTACGCCCTCAGCGTCCACGTCACCGACAAGCACAGCAACATCTCCGACATCGTGGCGGGCGGGCTGCCTGGAAACAACCAGGTGATTTTCACCGTGGATGCGACGCCGCCCACGTGCACCATCACCGGCCCCGCCGCCGGGACGACGATCACCACGCTTCCGCATAACGACCTCTGGTTCACCGGCACCGCCTCCGATGATCATCCGCTGCAGCCCGGAGTCACGCTCTACATCCAACGCGTGAGCGACGGGCTTTACTGGAGCGGCTATTACTGGGACTCCGGGGTTGTTCGAGGGGCTATTCCAACCACCTATTCCGGCGCCGGAAGCACGTGGATTCCATCCAAACCGCTGCCCTGCCTGGGCACCTATTCCGGCTTCACTCTGACCAGTGGCAGCTACAGGTTCATCGCCATCGCCCAGGATGCCGCAGGCAACACGACGGAGGTGGACCAGGCGGTCACAGTGTCGTACACCATTGATTACGGTGCCAATGTCACGAATACCATCCAGGCTCCCCCGATTGATGCAAGCGGCATCACCGCACAGAATGCCGTGCAGTATGATCCGCTCGCGACCGGCGACCTGCGCTATCAGACGGCACGTTTGACCCAGATCGACGCGCAAGGAAATATTTTCACGGGGATGCGCCTGGGCACCAACAACTATGACGGCACCTCAACCCCGAGCGCCGCCGTGGTGAAGAATTCTCCCGCAGGTGCGCAGCTCTGGCGGCGGGAGCGCGAGCAAATGTACACCATCGATGGCAACGTCGGTCATTACCTTGAACGCTATGATCCCAACATGGGGTTTAGCGAGATCGACCCAACGGTCTATTATACCGAACGCGAGCTGGCGGGTCTGACGGTGGACTCAGCGGGCAATGTCTATGCCGCCTTCTCCAATCTGACGTACCAGAACTTCGGGCAGGGGTCCTCCGGGTGGGCTTATGATGGCTTGATTTACGTGGTGAAATACGATCCCAACGGCAATTTCATCTGGGTCGACAGTGCGGCGGGATACTTTGGCAACTATGCCGGCGTGATGAAAATGCGGCCTTTGAGCGATGGCTCCGTGGTGATGCTTCTCGACTGCAGATCTTCGTCCTACTACAGTGTAACCGAAGTGGTCCGGGTCGGCGCGGGCGGCGGCAATTTCGTGGTGCAGTTCCCGCCGCCTTCTGCCTTCCTTACCAACACTCCCCCGAATTCCAGGCCGGGAGCAATGGAAGTCGATGCCGCGGATAACATCTATGTCACCTCCATGGACACGCCGGCCGCCGGCGGCTATGGCGACCATGTCATCCGCAAGATCAGCGCGGCGGGCTCCGTGCTGAAAACTTTAACCGTCGATTTGTGTGTGGCTCCCGAAAACTGGGATTCGCTGCGCGTGGATCCCGCCACGGGCGATCTTTATGTGAGTGGCAACATCCTGGTGGCTGCGGAGAACAACACCTACCGAGTGGTGGTGACCAAGTACAATCTCAATAACTCCGCAGGCAACGAGACGGTGTGGCGCAGCTTCGGACCACAAGGCTCCGGTTACCAGTTTGACGATGACTCCATGAGCCTGTCCGGGTCTGCCTTGACGGTGGCCACGAGCGGATCGTCCGGTTATGGGACGTGCATCAACGTGACCCGTTTCAACACGGCTGGCCAGATGCAATGGTGCCGCAGTTATGCCGGGACCGGCAACAACGCCAACGCCCTGCGAGCCCTCCAGCTGACGGTTGACAGCTCGGGGAACGCCTATGTCGTGGGTCAGGGGCCGAGCGACTTAGGCTATGGGGTGGTCGAATTCTTTGGCAAAATCGCCAACAATGGTGACCTGCAATTCTTCACCCCCTTCCCGGCAGGCTATTACACCTCCTCCACTGAGATGCTGTTGTACCCGGACGACACCGTGGGTGTCCCTGCGGAAGCCGCGGGTGTTGACACCGTGTTGAAATTCACCAACCCCGCGGATGTGCTGCTGCCGGCGTCCATTCCTGCGGATGAGCCCACCGACCAACTTGTGCATGCAGGGGTGACGGTGACGCTTTCGGCCAGCAATACCGGCAGCCCGGCCACGAGCTGGCAGTGGCGCGAGAATGATGCTAACGGGGTGCCGCAGAATCTCCCTGGGCAAACCCAGTCCACTCTGGTGATTGCCAACGCACAAAAAGCCGACTCCGGAGCCTACAGCGTGGTGCTGACCAACAACTATCCGGGCAGCGGCGGGACGGCCACAAGTCGCACCGCGACTCTCATCGTGTACCAGGTGGTACCTCTGGCGGACGCTGTCGATACCCCCCTGACGTGGACCACCGGTGGCGATGCGCCGTGGATTGGCCAGACTACCACCTCCCATGACGGTGTTGATGCCGCCGTCAGCGGACCCATTATTAGCGATCAGACAAGCTGGTTGGAAACCACGGTGAGCGGCCCGGGGCTGCTGGGTTTCTGGTGCATGGAGTCTTGTAGCTACGCCGATTCGCTGTCTTTTTCGATCGATGGCGTGTTACAGCCCTCGACGGGCCTTAGCGGCCCGGCGGACTGGCAGCAAGTCGGGGTGACGGTTCCCGCTGGCAGCCATACGCTGCGCTGGACTTTTTCCCGGCCCTTCTATTCCTTCTCCTCGTCTGGGTTGGAGGCCGGATTTGTCGATCAGGTGTCCTTCATTCCGATTGATCCTAACGATCCGTACACGCTGTGGGCAGCCACCATGTTCTCCCCCTCGGAGTTCGCGGATCCAACCATCAGCGGACCTGATGCCGATCCAGACCACGATGGCCTGACCAACAACCAGGAGCGCCTGGCAGGCACCGACCCGCACAATGCCGACACCGATGGGGACGGCTTCAGCGATGGACTGGAAGTGGCTCTCGGCACGGATCCCAACAGCTCCGCCAGCGTTCCCTCCGATTACTTCATTGCGCAGGCGGGCAGCAATTTCTACTACTCGGATGCTTACAATGAACTGTCCGGTGGCCTGGACGTGCGCCGGATCAAAGGCGGCAGCATCGTCAGCACGTTGCCGGGCGCTTCGGCGACGCCGGTGCCGCTCAGTGATTTCTGGATGGGCACTTATGAACTGACCAACAACCAGTGGGCCAGCGTGCTGCAGTACGCGATGACACAAATGAAAGTCATTCAGATTGTGACGCAAACTGGCGGGCGCCGGGCAGTGCAGTATCAGGGCCACATCGTGTGCCAGCTGGCCACTCAGCGCGCTGTCGATCCAGGAGGCCTGGCTGTCAACGAGGTGGATCTGGACCCTGGCAATCAAACCTTTTATGTGCCGATGTCCGTGCAGTACAATCCCGCCCGTGGCGTAAGCTGGTACGGGGCCTACCTGGCAAGTGTGGTGTACAATGACGTGGCATACTATACTGCGAAATGTGACACCACCAACTGGAGCTACGACTTCGCAACGAACGGCTTCTACATGCCGCGCGACACGGAATGGGCATGGACCGCGGGCTCCGGCTTGTCGAAGCTGGCATATCCCACGGGCCCGAGTCTCACCGCCCCCATGGCCAACTATGGCGGGAGCTCCGGGATTGGGAAGACCAGGGAGACAGGCTTCTACAAGCCTAATGCGGCGGGTGTCTATGACTTGGCGGGAAATGTCTGGGAATGGGTGTTCGAATCGACGACGGGAGCGGCCGATGGCTTCACCCGCGGCGGCGGCTGGGCGGATGCTGCCGCAGCGCTGCTCAACACTGCGCGGGCGAACCTGTCCAGGGACACCCTCAGCAATGAAGGAGGGGTCCGTCTTGCGTTACGCGACGACCGGAAACCGACGGTGGTATCGCCTCTGATGGGGCAGCTGGTGCTGGCCGATCCCCAGAGCTACAATCCCCTCTATATTTATGTGAACGTCACCGGCGCCCCACCGCTGACCTATGTGTGGAAGAAGAACGGGGTGGTGCTCAAATACCAAGACTCGTCCTCCTTGTATTTCTACACACCCCAATTGAGCGACGCAGGTAGCTACACGGTGACGGTAAGCAACGCCTTGGGCAGCGTAACGAGCACTGCGGCGGCGGTGGGAATTGTCGATGGTACCGCACACGACCATCCGGTGGTGGCCGGAGCGACCCTGAATCTGACTGTGGGAGCATCGGGCACCGGGCTGACCTACAAGTGGTACAAAGGCACTCAGATGCTCACGGACGGCGGGCGGGTTTCCGGGACCCAGAAGGCGACGCTGGCAATCACCAATGCCAATGTGGCTGCCCAGGCAACTCCTTCCGACGGTGGAGCCTACACCTGTGTGGTCGGGATGGGCACACTGAGCAAGACCAGCGGCATAGTCAACGTCACCATCGTACTTCATCCCACCATCCAGACACCGCCCGCGTCACAAATGGCGACAGTCGTCACCTCTGTCTATGGGCAACCGGCGATCTTTTCCGTCATGGCATCGGAAACCTCTCCGGTGCCCACGGGCGTGCCGCTGACTTATCAGTGGCGCAAGAATAACCTGCCTATAAGCGGGGCGACGATGGCAACTTACACCATTCCCGCCAACGTGCTGGCACTCACGCATGCCGGGACTTACACCTGTGTGGTCACGAACACGGCCGGAAGCGTGACCTCCGCGGCGGCAGAACTGGGAGTCGTCGATGCCACCCCGTCGATGCAGGCATTGAAGCTGGGCGACAAGGCCACGCTGTCCGCGAAGACCGCAGGCAATGGACTCACCTATGCCTGGCAGAGAGACACCGGCGTTCTGGGCGGCGCTCCCCACGTCACCGGCAACCTCACCAAGACATTGACCCTTACCTCCCTGACGTTGACGGACACGGACGGTTATTCCTGCAGGGTGACAGGGCCGGGGGGCACCGTGTCAGGCGGCATCACGGCGTTGCGCGTCGGCGACCAGCCGCCGTTGCTGCCTGTGTCGGTAGCCATGCCTGATGCCATCGTCGGCGGCAGTTACAGCTTCCAGATCCCCATTGATACCTCCAGCAACCGGGCCACGAGCTATGCCGCCAGCGGCCTAGTCGCAGGCAAGGCCGGGGCATTGCCGGCAGGCTTGACAGTGAATGCCCTCACCGGCCTCATCTCAGGCAGGCTTGCCGTCGCGCAGACCGGCGACGTGACCTATGCCCTGGTACTAAGCGCTACCAATGCGAAAGGCAGTTCCAAAGTGAACACCACGCTCACCGTGCATGCCCTGCCTTCGGGAACGGTGGGCAAGTTTGAAGGACTGGTCGCCCGCGATGCCACCTTGAACAGTGGATACGGTGCGGCAATCAAGGCCGCCACCCTGGATGCCACTGGCAAATTCTCCTGCACTCTGGCGGAAAACGGGGCGCTTCATACCTTTACGGGACCGGTCGTTGCAACGATGGGCAGCACCGTCGTCACGTCCAGCATCCAGGAGAAGACGCCGAGCAGGTGGAGCGTGACTTTTACGGTGGATGGATCCACGGGTGTGCTTGCAGGCACCCTGAGTGACGGGGTGCACTCTGCAATCAACGTCAAGGCGCAGAATAATCCCTGGAGCACGGCCCATCCTGCCACCACGCGGGCCGGGACTTACAATGTGGCGCTGCAACTGGCCGATGCCGGCCTGGGGGACACCTATCCACAGGGCGACGGCTATGCGATTGTGACGATTGCGCTGGATGGATCGGTCACCTGGTCCGCGAAGCTGGCCGACAGCTCAGCCGCAACAGGCAGCACAACGATGGGCCAGGATGGAAGCTTCCCCTTCTTCACCACCTTTGCCACCAACAACACCGGCTCAGTTCTTGGCTGGGTGCTGGCGGGCGCGGGTACCGGGCCAGCCTTTACAGACAACCTGATGGACGGCACCGTGGACTGGGTGAAATCACCCCAGGCCACCACCAATACGACACGCAGCTATAAAGCTGGCTTTCTTTTGAACACTCTCACGGCGATCGGCGGAAAATACGCGAAACCTGCCGCCGGCGTGATTGTGCTGGGACTGCCCGACAAGGCTGCCAATGCGAAACTGGTGTTCAGCCGCGGCGGCATCGATCACGCCGCCCTGACACAAGGCAGCGCCGGGATATTGAACGAGGTGTTTGAAATCACGAGCACCAATACGGTGAGTATTACGGGCAGCAATCCGGCGGGAGTGACCCTGACGCTGACGACGACGATGTTGATAACCGGCGGGATCAGCGGGAAAATTATTCTCAACGACCCGGCCCCCGCCGGCCGGTCGGTCAACTACGAAGGCCTGCTCTGTCCGCGCCTGGGGCGCGGCGTGGGCCACTTCCAGCTGCCGCAGCTCCCGAGCTCCGTTCCGCCTGTGACGACCATTCTCACCTCGCCCTATCTTTCGGGGCAAGGTGAGCCTTGAGCCAGGGTCGTGACGGAATTTTGAGACGGGTTTCAATCGTGCTGTTCTGCCTGTGAGGCATGATCTTGAGACGCCGCGCCTGAAGTCCGTTGGCATCACCCTTGTGGAGCCCAGACCTGGTCCCGCCTCGACTCCATGTGTCAAACCCACGCCATGGAGGAAAAGGCGCGATCATAAAAAACTGGCTCTTCACCTTCCCTTAAGGTTCCCTGTGCCATTCTTGCGCCATGATGAATGCTCACCCGTTTGGTTTGTGCCTCCTGGCCGCATTGCTCGTGCCCTCGCAGGTCATGGCTCATGCCTGGCACGCGGAGAGCACTGAGCCAGCAATTGTGTTCAATGAATCGTATCGCGCCAAGCTCATGGAGGACTTCATGGCGGCGCAGCGCGAGACGGCAAAGCCTGCCACCTCAATATCCTCGCCAGCTCTCCTGGCTTCGGCAGGAGGCGGTCCTGCTGCCTTGCAATTCGCATCAATGGCGGTGTCAGCAGCCGGATCGGCCCCAGCGCAAGCCGCGGCGTTCATGGCCTTCGCGCCCAAGGTCGGAGTGCGCTGGGACAGCGACTTCGTGTATATCGAATCCAATGGCATGCCGGCGCATCAAATGATGGTAGGGATCACCGCCTGGCAGCAGCAGGTGCCTTTGCCACAAGCCTACCAGGGTGACAACGCCTGGCGCATTCCGCTGCATCCGGTGGTGGCGAAACAGCCCGCCTCCATCAAGAACCGCTTCCTGCGCGGAGCTATTGCGCTGGCCGCAAACGGCATTCCCATCTTCAACCCGCAGAACAACCGTGGCGAGGTCTCGCAGGAAATCGGCGAACTGGACCAATGGGGCGGTCACTGCGGTCGTGCGGATGACTATCACTACCATGCCGCGCCACTGCATTTGCAAAGCGTTGTCGGCAAAGGCCAGCCCATCGCCTTTGCGCTCGACGGCTATCCCATCTATGGCCTGACCGAACTCGATGGTTCGCCGCTGGGGCGGCTCGATGGGCTTCATGGTCACGAGACCAGCATCGGTTATCACTATCATGCCTCGACCAAGTATCCGTATGTGAACGGAGGCTTCCACGGCGAGGTCGTCGAAGCCGACGGGCAGGTCGATCCTCAGCCGCGTGCGAGCCCAGTTCGCGAGGCTGGCTCTCCATTGCGCGGTGCAAAGATCACCGGATTCGAGACCCTGCCGGCCAACAGCTACAAACTCAGTTATGAGGTGAGCGGCGACAAGCGCTCGATCCTTTATAGCGTCAACGCAGATGGAACCCACGCCTTTGAGTTTAACAACAGCCATGCAGGCACAACCAAAGAAATCTACACCAAACTCCAAGGCGGTGGACGAGGCCCTGGAGAGCCTCGCAAAGGCGGCCCCACAGAAGGCCGCAGACGAGGACCCGACGGTGCGGAGGCGAACGAACCAAGGCCCGCATCCGTAAAGACCAATCTTCCCACCTCAAGGGCAAACGGCTCATTCAAGCTGACCAGTCCGGTGGTGACGAACGGCGGGGTCTATCCCCTCGAATACACCGGCGATGGCGCGGGCTCAACTCCTCCCCTCGCCTGGACCGGTGCGCCCGCTGGCACGAAAAGCTATGCGCTGATCATGCATCACCTCGATCTCGAGGGCGTCACCAAATGGTACTGGGCGCTCTACAACCTTCCCGCGGACGTGACCCATCTGGACAAAAACACCCAGGGAGTGGGCACGCTCGGCAGCAGCTTCAAGGGTAAAACCGGCTATGAACCGCCCCACTCCAAAGGTCCCGGAGCGAAAACCTATGTGATCACCCTTTACGCTCTCTCTGCGGCACCGCAGATCAGCGAAGCCACATCGCCGGTGACCGGCGCAATCCTCTCGGCGGCCCTCAAGGATCGCGTACTTGCCAGCGCGGACCTGAGCGTGGTGTACTCCCGCGACGGGGCAGGTGAGAACATGCCCGAAGGCAGGAAGCAGCCGCCCATGCGCGCGGACAGCAAGAGAAATCAAAGAGCTCCCGCAAATTAACAACGCACATACCGTCTCCATGAAAGCGAACAAATCACTTTTGACCGCCGCATCCCTCATCGCGCTCGCTTCATTCGGCGCGGGCATCTGGGCGCAAAACGCCGCCACCCCGCAGGGCCTGTCCAACATCTGGCGCTGGCCCGAGTCCATGGACTCCATCAACGCAGCGCCGAAGAATCACAAAGTACTGTTTGAGAACGATCATGTACGGCTGCTCGAAGTGGTGGTGCAACCGGGCGAAATAGAAAACATGCACGGTCACAAGTACCCTTCCGTGTTCATGATGGACGCTCCCCAACCCAAAACGGTGAACAAGAATCTCGAGGAAGGTGGGAGGGATTCGAACCGGCTGCGACAGGGCCGCGGGCCCCAACCGCCGCCACCGCAAACTGGCGATGCACGGTATCCGACAGCTCGCGCCATGACCACGCCCCAACCCCCGCACCAGATCACCAACATCGACACCTTCCCCCAGCACTTCTACCGCATGGAGTTCAAGAAAATCGACGGCGATGCGATCAAGAGCCTGACGACGTATCCGTCCAGCTAGACTGTCTTCATCCCCTTCCAGTTATGATCACGCCTCGCAATTCGTTCCTCAGCGCCGCGTTCGCACTGATTGCACACCAACTGTTCGGTACGCAGCCGCAACCCAACATTGTCCTCATCCTCGGTGAAGCGCAGGGCTGGGCCAGCCTCTCCGTGCCACTGGATGACCGCAACCCCGTGGGATCGAAGAGCGATTTCATCCTCACTCCGAACCTCGACAGCATTGCAACGGCGGGCATGCGTTTCTCCGATTTCTATGCCGCCTCGCCGCGTTGCACACCGACGCGTGCTGCCCTGGTCACGGGAAAGAGCCCCGCACAGTTGCACATGACCTTTGTCAATGAAGGCGGCAGGCAGAACGCAGTCAACCCGGGAGACAAGGTCATCGCCCCACAAGCCCTGACCGAACTGCCGCAAGGATTGGAAACGATGGCAGGAATGCTCAAGCGCGCAGGGTATGCCACCGCCCATTTTGGCAAATGGCACCTGGGCCGGGCGAATCCGCGCGAACATGGCTTCGATGAGAACGATGGTGCCAACGGCAACGAAGGTCCCGACCGAGTGGAGAGCCCCAATCCCAAGCAATGCTATGCCATCGCGAAGCTGGGCGCGGAGTTCGTTACCCGCCAGGTCCGGGCCCACAAGCCCTTTTTCCTGCAGCTCTCGCAGTACCCCTGCCGTGGCGAAGAGATGGCCCTGCCGGAAACTGTGGAAGCCGTCAAAAAGAGGCTCGGCAATCGCATGGATTTCCAGCGCATCGGCGTCGCCGCCGGCGACGCGGATATGGACCAGTCCATCGGTCAGGTGCTCGCGAAGCTCAAAGAGCTCGGTGCAATGGGCAACACCTATGTAATCTACACCGCGGACCACGGCGCGCAGGGCCGCAACGCGAACGGCATGCTCACCAACGGCAAGGGCACGGTGTGGGAAGGCGGTCTGCGCGTACCCCTGCTTGTCTCCGGTCCGGGCGTAAGGTCCGGCGCCTTCTCGCATGTGCGAGCCAGCACCGTGGACTTGCTGCCGACGGTCGTCGAGCTGGCCGGTGCGCGGCCGGAGTCAATGCCCAAAGACCTCGAAGGCGCAAGCCTCGCCGGCGTGCTGAAGGCGGGCGATGGCGCACCGGTCAAGCGCCCGCGCGACGAGCTGGTCATGCACTTCCCGCACTATGACAAGGATGACGCCGGTCCGGCCTCGGCCATCCTGCTTGGCAGCTACAAGATGATCCGCTTCTTTGAGAAGGAGCAACGCCACCTCTTCGATCTCGGCACCGACATCTCCGAGCAGCATGATCTCGCCTCATCAAAACCAGAGATCGTTGCAAGCCTTGACCGGCGTCTCACAGAGTATCTCACCATGGTCAAGGCGGGGCTGCCCACGCCCAACCCAGACTATGACCCCAACGGTGAGCGCTCCGGTGATCGCAAGGGAGGAAAGGGTGGGAAAGGCGGGGGCAAGAAGGGCAAAAAGGGGATGCGAAAAGAAGACCCCGAAGTAAAGCCCTCCACCACCAATTGAGTTCATGAAACCTTTTTACCTCATCGGCATCGGGGCATTCTCCGTGGTCGTGCTGATCGGCGCCGGGCCTGGCGGCAGAGGCAAGGGAGGTGGTGGCAAAGGCGGACCCGGCGGCGGAGCCCAGGTGGAGCCCGCCGTGGTGCCGGAATATCTGTTCAACATCGTCCTCGGCAGGCCGGGTGCTGACTCGGTCACGGCGAGCGTGCTGGCATGGAAGGAGATGGAAGCCTTCATCTCGTATGGTGCCAATGCGGAGACGCTTGCGCAGCGCACCCCCCTGCTCAAACTCTCCGCCGGAGGACCCCGGCACGTCGTGCTCGACAATTTGAAGCCGGACGCAAGCTGCTTCTATCAGCTCACTTACCGCCTCCACGGTGGCGAGGCCGTTCGTGATCAGGTGCGCAGTTTTCACACGCAGCGCGCGCCCGCATCGGGCTTCACCTTCACCTTGCAGGCGGATTCGCACCTGGATGTGAACACTGATGTGAAAGTGTATCAACAGACGCTGGCGAACATGCTCGCGGACAAGCCGGACTTCATGATCGATCTGGGAGACACCACGATGGTGGACAAGTTCGGCAGTTTCTATACCCGGGCGGAGGCTCAGTATCGTGCGCAGCGCTACCATCTGGGCCAGATCGCACACAGCGTGCCAGTCCTCCTCACGCTCGGCAATCACGACGGCGAGCAGGGATCTCGTCTCACGGGGCGGCCGGACTCCATGCCGCTCTGGTCCGTGGGCATGAGAAAGAAGTACTTCCCGAATCCCGAACCCGGCGGAATCTATACCGGCAATGCGAAGCCGGAGGCAGGTGCCGGGCTGTTGCAGGACTATTACGCGTGGCAGTGGGGCGGCGCACTGTTCGTCGTGCTCGACCCTTTCTGGTTCACCCGTGAACGCACGGGCGAAGACAACTGGAGCATGACGCTCGGCGAAACGCAGTACCGCTGGCTCACGACGACACTCCAAAACAGCAGGGCCCCATTCAAGTTCGTCTTCCTTCACCACCTCGTGGGCGGCCTGGGCCGCGATGTGCGCGGCGGGGTCGCGACAGCTCCGTTCATGGAATGGGGCGGCAAAAATGCCGACGGTACGGAGGGCTTCGTACAGCATCGGCCTGGCTGGGCCATGCCCATCCATCAGCTTCTCGTAAAGCACGGCGTCAGCATCGTCTTCCATGGTCACGATCACTTGTTCGCGAAGGAGGAGCTCGATGGAGTCGTCTACCAGGAGGTCCCCCAGCCAGGCCACCCCGGCGGTGGCACGCGCAGCGCGCAGGAGTATGGCTACACTGGCGTCGTACTCGGAAGTTCCGGGCACATCCGCGTCACCGTGGAGCCCGCACAAGCCGTGGTGGAATATGTCCGCAGCGCCGTCCCCGGGATCACCAGGAGCGAAGTCACCAACGGTGCCGTCGATCATCGCTATACGATCGCGCCCCGCCTCGGGAAGTAACTAAACTCTCAAGCGCCCCCCAAGCCTGCCCAAGAAAATTGGCAGATGTGGCATTTGATGTCTCCCAGGGCGTCAACCTATCCTGAAAACGCCGGTTATCGACCCCAGTGTCCAACGAGTTCCTTCTGCTGCTGCCCTTGTAATCAGCCTGGCATATGCTATTAATAAGCAGTGACAGGTTCATGCACCTGCCGGTCCGGCTTTTGCCATAACCCTTGTCTGCCATGAAAACATCTGGGTTCACTTTTTTACTGTTCGCGGCCCTCATGCTGCCGTCCTGCTCTTCGTACCATCCGAAGGAAACTGTGGCGAAGGATGGGACACCGGTGCCTGGCAAGGTGCAAAACGCGCCCTTGTTCGAATGGCACGGCTCCGGTGTGACGGGGCCGGCGCGGGTGACAATCAACCTGAGCGAGCAGAAAGCGCACATCTACAAGGGCGGTCAGCAGGTGGGGTGGACGTACGTGGCCACCGGGGTGCAGGAACACCGCACGCCGACCGGCCACTTCAACATCATGGAGAAGATCGTGGACAAGCGCTCGAACATCTGGGGCATCATGGTGGATGGCAATGGCAACACGGTGAATGGCAACGCTCACAACGGCGTGTCATCAGTGCCTGGCGGGGGTCATTTCGTGGGGGCTCCGATGCCACACTGGATGCGGCTCACCGGCTACGGCGTAGGCATGCACGGCGGACCCATCCCGCATCCCGGCTCACCAGCCTCGCATGGCTGCATCCGCCTGCCTTACAACATGGCGACCTACCTGTATGAAGCGCTGCCGGAAGGCACCTCGGTGACCATCGTCAATTGAGGGCACTGAGCTGACTACAGGGCTGCAAGCCGGATCGCTTCGAGGGTGCGGGCGTTGCGAAGGCTTTCTTCCGCAGAGATCCACGGCGAGGCTTCGGCGCGCGCGGCGGCGGCAAAAGCATCGGCCTCCAGGGCGTAGAGGCCTTTCGGAGCGGGCTTGACGTGGATCTCCTTGCCGCCCTCGTGCCCCCATTCAAACTCGTCTCCATGCAGCCAGGGATCGGTGAAGCTGAGGCTGCCACGGGTGCCGCAGACCTTGAAGGAACGGTCGCCACCGATCTCCATGCCAAAGGTGATGACACCCGCTGCGCCGCCTGGATAATGTAGAAGTGCAGCGCCGCTGCTGTCCACATCCGGTTTGGAGTGGCTGAGCAAAGCATGCACCCGCAGAGGCTCGGCATCCATCAGCGCATTCATGAATTGCACGGGATAGCAGCCGACATCGAACAAGGCACCACCGCCCATTGCCGCATCCCAGCGCGGATCGTGGGGCAGCAGGGCGTGCTCAAAGGAAAAAGCGCCGCGAAGGGTCCGGACCTCGCCAATCGCGCCTTCCTTCACCAGGCGCAGGGCTTCCTCCACCGCAGGCTGGCAGCGATACATGAAGGCCTCGACGAGAAGGCGGTCATGCTTTTTCGCTGCGGCGAACATTTGTTGTACGTCGGAAGATCGCAGGGCGAGGGGCTTTTCGCACAGCACGTGCTTGCCGGCCGCCAGGGCGCGCAAGGTCCACTCCAGGTGCAGGCCATTGGGCAGCGCAATGTAAACGGCCTCCACATCGGGATCGGCCACGGCGGCGGCGTAACTTCCCAGGCGGGCGTCTTCGGCCCAGGCGGGAATGCGTTCCGGCGTGCGCGACCCCACCGCTACCAGGCGACCATCTTCGGTGCCGGGGAGTTGCGTGCCGAATCTCTCTGCGATGCGGCCTGTGCCGAGGATGCTCCAGTTCATGGTGGGGGAAAGTGAAAAAGGGGTAAGTGAAAAGTGAAAGGGGTAAAGCCTGAAAGCTGCGGAGCCGGCAACTTGTCCGCCCAAGTGAAAAAGGGTAGACCGTGAAAACACCGGAGTTGCCCCCCAGCCCTTTTCACCTACCCCTTTTCACTTTTTCGCCACCATCCAGATCGCGGCGGCGAAAGTGAGCACGAAAAGGGTCCATTCGAAGGGCTTCTGGGGAATGCGCCGGATAATTTGCCAGCCAAGCAGGATGCCGGCGATCACGGCAGGCAGAAGGATCAAATTCGTGGTCAACGAGCGCGCGTTGATCAAACCCATGTTGCTGCTAAAGGGCACCTTGAAGAGGTTTACGAAAAGGAAGTAGCGGCTGAACACGCCCAGCAGTTCCTTCTTTTGCAGCCGTTGTGAGAGCAGGTACACGGTCATCACGGGGCCGGCGGCATTGGCCAGCATCGTCACCACCCCGGCGGTGAAGCCCATGGACCAGGCGAAGCCCTTGTGCTCGGTGAGTACGAGCAAGGCCCCCTTCTGTGCGTCCAGGAGCAGTTTGAACAGCAGCAGGGCCACGATGACCCAGCCAATCATGAGGCGTGCCGCGTGATTGTCGATGCGGTCCAGCAGAAGCCAGCCCGCCACCACCCCCGCCATGGCCGGCCAGGCGATGGGCCAGACCGCACGCCAGCTTCCGCCGTGGCGGTTGATCACGTAACCCATCAGGTCGGCCGCGATCAGCAGGGGCAGAACCAGGCCCACGCTGGCCTTCGCACCAAACGCCTGGGCCATGAGCACCACCGTCAACGTCGCAGTGCCCGCCAAGCCGGACTTCGACAGGCCGATACACAGGGCTCCCACAAAGGCCAGGAGAAGCGAAGTGCCGTCGCCAGGGAACATCGAATGATCCGCAAGCCAGGCGGTCCAGGTGGAATCGAACATGAGGCAGGGAAGAAGCCGCGCGTTGCGCCGCTGGCAAGGTCTCTTCGCAATCTCGACCCCTCCAGAGCAAGCCTCGCCTCAACAAGCCCAATATGTCGCCTCGTAACTGCTTGATTTCCCAGTCGCCCACGGGAGAGTCGGAGTTTAACGCTCCAAGCGATGAAGTTCGCGATCTTCGGTGACATCCATGGCAACCTCGAAGGCCTGCAGGCCGTGCTTCGTCATGCCCAGGACCAGGGATGCGGCAACTATGTGTGCCTGGGTGACATCGTCGGTTATGGCGCAAACCCGGCGGAATGCCTGGAAACCGTGCGCGCAATGGGCTGCCCGGTCGTACGCGGCAACCACGATGAAGGCGCGGCCAATGAGTCGCTGCTCGAAGATCTCAACCCCCTGGCGCAGGCCGCCCTGCTGTGGACCCGCGAGCAGCTCACGCGCGAGCAGCGCCAATGGCTGTCCGATCTGAAGCTTGTGCGACAGGTGCGCGACTTCACCATCGTGCATGCCACGCTCGATTCCCCCGGTGCCTGGGCTTACGTGACCAACCGGTTCGACGCGATGGCGAGCTTCAGCTACCAGTTTACCCAGCTCTGCTTCTACGGCCACACCCACGCACCGCGCATTTTCGAAAAGGAAGATGCCGTGCGCGGCGCCCGCAGCCTGGAAACACCTCTGCAAAAGGGCGTGAAGTACTTCGTCAATGCTGGCAGCGTCGGCCAGCCGCGCGATGGCGACTGGCGGGCCGCCTACGCCATCTATGATGCGGACAAGCAGCACGTCGCCATTCATCGCCTGGAATACGACATCGAGACCGCGCAGCGCAAGATCATTGACGCTGGTCTGCCCCCCCTGCTCGCCGAGCGGCTTGCGCTGGGGCGCTAATCACCATGTCCCTGCCTTCCCTCAGAGATTTCCAGTCAGCGCTCATCGTCAAGCCCAGTTCGCTGGGGGACATCGTCCATACGCTGCCTGCCGTCCACGCCATCAAGAGCGCCCACCCCCACCTGCGCCTGCGCTGGATCGCCAAACCCGAGTGGCTGCCGCTGTTCGAAGGTGTGACCGATGTGGACGAAGCCCTCCCCTTCCCGCAGGCCGATTTCCGCGGCGTGGGCGGCTTTGCGCGGGCGGCGTCCTGGGCCGCCGAATGGAACAAAAAGGAGCGCGCCCTGCCCGAGATCGTGCTCGATTTTCAAGGTCTTCTGCGCAGCGGACTCATCAGCATGAGCAGCGGCTCCCGACCCGTCATCGGCCTCTCAGATGCGCGCGAGGGAGCAAGCCGTTTCTATGACCACATCGTGCCCGTGGATGCCGGAGCCCACGCCGTGGACCGCTACCTGGCCATGCCTCGTGCCCTTGGAATTGAAGTCGCGCCACAGGATGTGGCCTTCCCGCTTGGGCAAGGCCGGCCGCGCGAAGCCCCTGAGCGCTTCGTCGTGATCCATCCGTACTCGCGCGGTCAAGGCAAGAGCTTGGGAACCCACGAATTACAGGTCCTCTGTGACTGCCTCACCTCGGTGCCTGTGCTCGTCGTAGGCAGGGCTTCCGCCATCCCCGCGTTGCGTGGCCGGCACATCATCGACCTCACCAATCAAACTTCGCTCACCGAGTTGCTCTGGCTGATGCGCCGCGCCTCCTTTGTGGTAAGCGTGGACAGCGGCCCCATGCACATCGCCGCCGCCGTCAATGATGCGACCCTGGGCCTGCACACCTGGAGCGACCCGCGCAAAGTCGGCCCGTATAACCCGCACGCCTTCGTCTGGAAAGCCGGCCGCATCGCCCATCGCGGCGAGTTCACGTCCGAAGAATGCCAGATCGCCGCCAGCATCGGCGAAGGGGACGCCCGCCGCATCGCGGATTTTGTGCAGCAGAGACTGGGGTGAGAAACCTCACTCCTCCCGGTTGCGCATGGAATCCGCGACTTGGGCGAAGAACATCGCCACCACCGGCGCTATTGCTTCGGGTACTTCGACCTCACGCATGGCCTGGCCCATGAGTTCCAGCCAGCGGTCGCGCTCGGGGACGCCGATAGAGAAAGGGAAATGGCGCGCGCGCAGGCGGGGGTGGCCGCGCTCTTCGATGTAAACCGGAGGGCCGCCGAAACGATACACGATGAAGTCAGCGAGGCGCTTCTCGGCGCCAGCCCAATCGTCGGGAGGGTACATTTGGCCGATAAGATCATCCTCGCGCACCCGCCGGTAGAAGGCGGTGACGAGGCGGCGGATGAGGGGTTCACCAAGCGTGTCGTGAAGTTGGGAGATGGGGTCCATTGAGAAAATCGGTTTATCAGTTTGTCGGTTTATCGGTTGGGCGGGAAGTCAGAGCTTCTTTGTCTTGAGCCAGTCTTTGACAAGGTCACGAAAAGCTTTCACCGCCGGATCATCGCCCTGCCCGGCCCAGACCATCACCAGCGGGATGACGTGCCTGGGCTTGAGCGGCACGAGCTTGATGGGGCTGGTGTCAGGCTCCACGCTCTCCGGCACGATGCCGATGCCGGCCCCCGCTTCGACATACTGCAGCACGGTGCCAATGAGACTGGGAGTGTGAACGATCCGGGGGGTGAAACCTGCCTCTTTGCACGCCGCAAGAATGGTGTCGTGCGAGCCCGCCCCCTCACGCCGGGCCAGCATCACCACGGGCTCGCCCGCGAGTTTGCGCCATGGCAGCGAAGCCAGTCCGGCCCATGGATGCGAGGTGGGCACGGCGGCGCAGAAGCGTTCCTCGCGCAGCAGCAAGGTGCTGAGACCGAGCGCTTCGTGGGCAAGAACGGGCCGGGTCAGCCCCACGGACAGGCGGCCTTGCGATACCATCTCCCAGACCCGCTCGGGCGTGCGTTCTTCGAGAATCACCGTCACCCGCGGATACTTTTCACGGTACTCCTTGAGCAGCGGCCCGAGGAAGGGCCTGGTCGGCGGCCCGATGTAACCCAGGCGCAACTCCCCCTCTTCACCACTCGCGGTGCGGCGCACGCGGCGCAGTGCATCCTCCAATCGCTCCAACAGCACACCCGTCTCGCGCAGAAGCACGGCGCCGGCCGGGGTGAGGCGAGTCGCCCGGTGGAGGCGATCAATCAGGCTGACACCGACGTCGCGCTCGAGTTCCTGTACAGCGCGGCTCAAGGCGGGTTGCGCCACGCGCAACCGCCGGGCGGCCTTCGAGAAGCTCAGCTCCTCGGCGACGGCTTGAAAGTATCGAAGGTGGCGCAGGTCCATGGACGGTGACGTTAGCGCGTGTGAGCGGGAGCGGCGAGCGGGTTTGCACACCTGAGCGCCGGATCGGTTTCATCCATTGAGCGCCTACCGTTCACCGGCGGTGCGGAATGGCTCCGCCTGATGCCGGCGGGCCCACCAGCACCCACCTCACAAACCTACTTCAGCGCGCCAATCTGGTAGTCAAGGATGGAACGGCGGATGAGATACTCGTACCGTGCATTGGCCTCGTTGATTTGGGCGTTGGTGAGACTGAGTTGCGCCTGGCCCAGCTCGACCATGGACGTGGTGCCCGCATTGTAGAGGGCGGTCGCGAGGTTCTCGCTTTGCTTCGCCTGCTCAAGCAGCTTGGCAGTGATGGTGATGCGTTCACCCGCATTGATGACATTGAGCCAGGCGATGCGCACGTCCCGCACCACGCTGGTCTCCTGATCCTGCAGGTCGGCATCCACGGCCCTGGCACGGAATTCGGCTTCCTTGCGCCGCGCGGTGTTGAGGCCGCCGGTGAAAATGGGCCAGTTCAGCACGATGCCGGCGGCGGCGAAGTCATTGTTGGTGAGGTTTTTGTCATGGAACGGCAGCACTCCGGCCACGCCTTGCAGGCCAAGCGTTGGGAGGCGGAGATCAGCCTCTGCCTTGGCGAATTTCCACGCGCCCTCCCTCTCCAGGCGCAGGCTGCGCAGGTCGGGCCGGTCTCTCAAGGCAATGCCGATGAGCTGAGAAACGCCGGGGCTGACCTTCTCCGAAGCCGTGTGTTCAGTGAGCCGGTAACTCGTGGTCTTGCGGTCATCCAGCAGGGCCGCCAGCGTGGCGAAGGCCGACGCCAGGTCATTCTCCGACCTGGAGAGCAGCAGCACGGCCTCCTGGTAGTTCACCTCAGCAAAACTGGCGTCTAGATTCGATTTGAGCTGGTTCTTGGCCAGGACGGCCACTTGATCGCGCAGCAGCTTGCGGGTTTTTACTGTCTGTTGCGCCACATCCACCAGTGCCTGCGCTTGCAAGGCACCCATATACGCGCCATCCACCTGCAGCAGGATCTGAGCCTGGGTGGCCAGAATGTTCTGCTCTCCGGCCCGGGCCTTTAGCTTCGCACTCTGTTCAAGGTGCGTGCTGCGCCCAAAGTCGGTGATCAACTGCGAAAGCACCAGCGATGATGAGGCGCGATCAAAGATCCGGGACGTGGTCAGTCCCGTGGTCGCGTAGCGCGTGTTGCTGGGGTCGTTGGTGAGCACGCCGCCCACGTTGCCGGAAAGATTCGGCAGAAACGCGGCATGCGCTTCATTAACCACCTGGCGGGCGGCCAGCGACTTCAAGTCGGCGACCGTGATCCTCGGGTGCTTTTTCAGGGCTGTCTCATGCGCCTGCTTCAGGCTTAGCGGACGCGGTTTGTCCTCCGCCTTGAGCGCCGGAAGTCCAGCCGCCAACAAGAGGACAAATAAGCAAACAGGAGGTCTCATGGGGGGGTGATTTAAGCCTCAACAGCTTCTTTGGACAAGGTTTCCTGCTTTTCTTTGCGCTCGTAAACCAGCAGATAGACCGCGGGCACGATGAGCATGGTGAGCACGGCGGACACGGCGAGGCCGCCAATGATGGCCCGGGCGAGAGGCGCATAGGCTTCACTGCCCGCACCCAGCGCCATGGCCATCGGCATGAGGCCGATAAGCGTGGCCAGCGTCGTCATCAAGATGGGCCGCATGCGCACGCGGCAGCCGTTGGCGAGGGCATCGCGCACGGACATGCCGTCCGCCCGCAGCTGGCGCACGAATTCGACAATCAGGATGCTGTCCGAAGTCACAACGCCCACCATCATCACCACGCCCATGAGCGACATGATGTTCAAGGTCGTGCCGGTGAGCCAGAGCGTGAGCATCACACCCATGACTCCGCCAGGCACAGCCAGGAGGATGATCAATGGATCAACGAAGGATTTGAACTGCGCCACAAGGATCAAATAAACCAACACCACCGAGAGGATCAAGCCAAACCCGAAACTGGTGAACGAGGCGTTCATTCCCTGGACGCTGCCGCGCACGGTGACAATCATGCCTTCGGGGAGCTTGAGCTTGGCGATGAGCTTGTTCACCTGGGCGGAAACCTTGCCGAGGTCTTCGCCCGTGGTGGCAACATAAATGTCCTGCACCGGCCGGAGCTGATAATGGTCCACTTCCGTCGGCGAGGTTTCATGCACGATCTCGCCGACGGAATCCAGCCGGGTGGACCTGGCCTGATTCTTGCCGCGCAAGGGGATGGCGTTCAGATCGGCCAGTTCCTTGATCTGCGCCTCGGGGTACTGCACGGTAAGCAGGTAATCGTTCTGCGATTTGGGATCGGACCAGAAACTGGGGGCGATCATGCCGTTGGACGTGAGTGCGGTGATGACGTTTTCCATGACCTCCTTCTGGCTCAAGGAAAGCTGCGCCGCGTGCTCGCGGTCAATGTTCAGACGCAGCGCCGGGTAGTCCACGTCCTGGGGCACCATCACATCACTCACCCCCTCGATCTCATGAATCTGCCGGGCGAGGTCGATGGCGATGGCATTGGCCTTGCGGATGTTCTTGCTGCTGATCTGGATGTCGAGCGGGGCGGGCAGGCCCAGGTTGACCACGGCATCCACCAGGCCGCCGGACTGGAAGTACGCGGTCACCTGGGGCAGTTCCTTGCGCAGGCGGCGGCGCACACGCTCCATGTACTCATAGCTGCCCGTATGATGGCCCTCCTTCAACCCCACTTGCACGAAGGCTCCGTGCTGCCCGGTGTTGCTGTTGTAGATGGCGGTGAAGTCCGGGGTGATACCGATATTCGATACGATGAGGTCCAGATCAGCCGCCGACACCTCCTGGCGAACGATGCTCTCGACCTGGGCGACCAAGGGCTCAGTGGATTCGAGCCGCGTGCCCGTGGGTGCCTTGACATTGATGAGGAACTGCCCCGGGTCCGTGCGTGGGAAGTAAGACACCCCGATGAAGGGCACCGCCCCAAAGCTCAGCAGGAACGCACCGCCGATGCCAACGACTGTGGCGACGGGGCGCATCAAAGACTTGCCCAGAATGGCACCGTAGCGGTCCAGCATGACGTTAAACAGGCGGTTGAACCAGGCATTGAAGCGCCCGCCCCAGGACTTGGGCTTCGCTCCCTCGCCGTGCTCGTCATGGCCGTGCGCACCCTTGATGAACGTGGCGCAAAACAGCGGCACAACCGACATGGCCACAAAATAGGAAGCGGCCAGCGACAACACCACGGCGGATGCCAAGGCGATGAACAAGTAGCGGCTGACACCGTAAAGAAATACCACCGGCAGAAACACCACCACGGTGGTAAGCGTTGCCGCAAGGACTGGCAGCGCCACCTCCTGCCCGCCCTTTTCAGCGGCGACGACCGGTGACTCGCCCATTTCGAGGTGACGGAAAATATTTTCCAGCACGACCACGGAATTGTCAATCAGCCGGGAGAAAGCCAGCGCCAAGCCGCCCAGTACCATGGCGTTGATCGTGCCATCGCCAAAGGACAGCGCAATGAAGGTCGCCAGAGCCGACAACGGAATGGAAAGGAAGACGCAGACCGTGCCACGAATGCTGCCAAGGAAGATCAGGATGAGAATGCCGGTGAGAACAAGGCCGATGGCCCCTTCATGGATCAAGTTTTCGATGGCCTTCTTGACGAAGACGGACTGGTCAAAAAGCAGGCCGGTGACCAGTTGCTTGGGCACATCCACCAGATGAGCGATGCGGTCGCGCACACCGTTCACCACGGAGATGGTGTTGGAATCGCCGCCTTGTTTGAGCACGGGCAGGTAGGCCGAGCGCTGGCCGTCAACGCGTACCATGTTGGTCTGGATTTGCGCTCCGTCCTTGGCCTCGCCGACATCACCGACAAGGACGGAGGATTGTCCCACCGTCTTGAGCGGGATGCGCTCGATCTCCTTCATGGTGTCGATCTGGCTGTTGGCGTACAGATTGTAGTCCACCGAGCCGATTCTCACATCCCCTGAAGGCAGGATCAGGTTCGATTCATTGATCGAGCGCACCACATCCATGACGCTGATCTGGTGGGCCTCCAGCTTCAAGGGGTCCACGTAGACCATGATCTGGCGGTACTTGCCGCCGAAGGGAGTGGGCACGGAAGCGCCAGGGACGCCGGCCACCTGGTTGCGGATGACGTAGTGGCCAACGTCGCGCAACTCCGTCTCGCCCATGCCCTCGCCCTTCAGCGTGATGAGGCAGACTGGCAGGCTGGAGGCGTCAAACTTGAGCACGATCGGAGGCAGCGTCCCCGGCGGCAGTCGCCGCATTTCCGCGGCAGCCAGGTTGGAAATGTTGCTCACCGCAGAATCTGGATTCAAACCTGGCTGGAAGTAGATCTTGATCAGGCTCACGCCCTGCAGCGAGCGCGACTCGACATGGTCAATGCCGCTGGCGAGCGTGAAGAAGCGCTCCATGCGGGTGGTGATGTCGCTTTCGATCTGCTCTGGCGGCATGCCGTTGTAGAAGGTGGCCACCACCACCACGGGAATCTTGATTGTGGGGAACAGGTCCACCGGCATGCGCGACATGGTCGCCACACCAATAACCATGGTTATCAGGCAGATCACAACGATCAGATACGGGAAGCGAATGGCAAAGCGCGGCATGAAGGGGACGGCGAAAAATGAAAATGATGGGTCAGTGGAAGATGCCCTTCACCGCGTCGCGCAGCTCATCCAACGAGAAGTTCGGCGACTGGCATAGGGCCAAAACGCGGTGCTCGCGCTGGACGATGGCGTCGGCAACGGAGGCGATGTCAGCAGCAATTTCATGAGGCACGGAGAGCACCCCATGCACATCTGCATGCAGCAGATCGCCCTGATTGATCACCAGGCCGCCAATCTCCACCGGCTGCCCCATGTCCACAATGTGCGAATAGGCATGGGAAACGGCCACGGAGCCAGCAAACACCTGCAACCCGCTCTTCTCAAGCGCCGGCAAATCTCGCACCGCTCCGTTGGTAATGACGCCTGTGCAACCCAGAGCCTGCAGTATGCCGGCGTGAACTTCGCCCATGCAGGAGCCGGTGCCCGGATGGTCGTCAAGGTCTTGAATGACCACGATGTGGGGCGAGGGCAGCTTCTGGAAGCATTCCCACCAGTCCGTACGCTCCACATACGCGTGCCCGTCCTTCGGCAGGTTGGCGGCACGGATGCGCACCGTGGTGGCGTAGCCGACAAGCGGTACGGGTCTGCGGGTCAGGCAGCGAATGCTGGAATCCGCAAAACCCTCGTTGCGCAGCCGCACATTGAAGGTTTCGATCGCGTTGGAAACGGTGCAGGAATCGTGGCGTTGCAGGCCTTGGAGTTGTTCGGCAGTGAGCGGTGAAGTCATGCAATGGTGAAATCAAGGAGCTTTGGCGGTGGGCGAAACCCTGGCTTCCACCGGCGCGATGGAGGGTTCGATCAGCTTTGGTTCAACGACCTGGCCGGGCTGAACTTGAGAGCGGCTGCCGACAAGCACCACTTCGTTCTCGCTGACGCCTGCCAGGATCTCGACCATGGAGGGTGTCTCCTGACCGAGGACGGCCTTGCGCGCTTCGATCTTGTGCTCCCGGGTGATGACATACACGCTCGCCCCGTCCTTGTCGCGCAGGACGGCCTCAATCGGGGCCAGCAGAACCCCGCTGCGCCGGTCCGCCTTGAGGATTGCGGTGGCGTAGATCCCAGGGATCAGGGACAGATCGGTGTTGGGCACGTCCACCTCCGTTTCCATGGTGCGCGTGGCGGTTTCCACTTTGCGTGAAAAGCGGGCCACGGTACCGTTAAGGGTGCGGTCCATGGAAGAGACCCTGATCTCCACCGGATCTCCCACCTTGATGCGCGCTACATAAGACATGGAGACGGGGAACACCAAGCGCAGCTTGTCATTTTGAGACAGCCGCACCACTGACATGGCCCCGGTGCTGGTGCCGGCTTGAATGAGCGCGCCTGGATCCACGTACCGCTTGGTGATCACGCCGGTGAAGGGCGCGGTGATTTTCGAGTACTCCAGCGTCGCTTGCAGCTTCCTCACATCGGCCTCCGCCACATTGGTCTGCTCCTTCGCCGCATCAATTGCCGCTTCAGCGGAGCGGTCGCGCGCCTTGGCTGCGTCAATGTCCTGCTGGGCGATGAGATGGGGCTGCGCCTTGTCCGTCGCCATCAGGCGGGTATAGGCTAGATGGACCTCATCATACGCCGCTTGAGCCCGCGTAATCTCGGCATGGCCGCGGCGTTCGGAGGCCTTGGCGTGCTCGATCTCCATCTGCAGCTCCGGCACCTCCAGAGTGGCGATGACCTGCCCTTCCTTCACGCTGTCGCCAGCGTCCACCGTCAAGGTTTGCAGGTAGCCGGTCACCTTCGCATGCAGCTCGACTTCCTGAAACGGGCGCAATTCCGCATCAAAAGAGAGATCGCGGGACACATCGCCACGCCCGATCCGGGCGGCAGCGACCACCGGCGTGTCGGCCCGGCAAGGCAGAATCAACACCAGCACGCACATGGCCGCGATCAGTGGCAGGCTCTGCCGCCGGCGGCGGCGAATTTGGAGGGCTCGATTTGTCATGTTAAGTTCAACGGTCGATTGCCTTGCGTAGTTGCCCAAAATCATTCCCCAAGGCGGTCAATCTCATCATAATGATAAGGCGCGCCACAGGTGATGCTGGTATTCAATACGATCTCAGGCCCCTTGAACAGGACGTGGACAAGGTCCTTGTTGACGAGTGTAACTTGGTAACCGTTGCCCTCGAATACCTGCGAGTGCGTGCAGGGAATGATGCCAGCCGGGCGCGCATAGCGCGGGATCTCCCCGTGGCGGGCGAGTTGAAAATCCACCTTCGCCTGGGCCAATGCCGTCCTCGCGGACGCAGGCACCCTGGATTCGTCCAGTCCCGCGAACAGAGGCTTCACCCGGGGGAAGAAGTGATCATTTGCGCAGGCCGGAAGCAGCGCCAGAGCGAGGAAACCACAAGCCAAAAACAGAAACTGACCAAATCGCATCCACACCCTTCCTGAACCCAGCAGGCATCCTGCCGTTGCGGAAGAGGTGGGACCGGGAGGGAAGGAGTATTTCATGAGTTTCTCAGCAGTGGTCACGGCGCTCCTCAATGATGAAGCGGAGATCATGCGAAGCAATATTCCACGTGCCCCGCCCATGCCGCCATCCCTCTCCGACCACCGCTTCTGAATAGTGATGTGCTCGTCACGAAAAACATGACAGCCTTGCGCCGGGCTCCTGACCGGTTGCACCGGGCTACGACGACATATACTCTGGCAGATGCGCGTTGTCACGTTCATTGAGAAGCAATCGAGGCGAACCCAGGCGGTGGAAGCCCTGGTGGTGCTTGCGTTGCTCGGCACGCTCGACTACTCCACCGGCCAAGGGCTGAGCGTGTCGCTGTTATACTCCATTCTGGTCTTTGTGGTGGCGTGGTTCGGGAAACGGAGGTTTGCCCTGGTGTTTGCAACCCTGTGTGCCGCCTCATGGTGGTGGGCTAACAAGGATGTGCACCCGTATGGTGGCAGGTGGGGCTACGCCTGGGCCACGACTTCGCGGCTGGTGAGCTTCGTTTTTGTCGCCGTAGGCAGCTCCGCACTGAAGTCGAAGCAAGAATCCGACCGCCAGCGCATCCTTGCGCTTGAGCGCGCCAAGGACCTTGAGCGCGAAATCACCCGAATCAGCGAACACGAACAGCGGCGCATCGGCCAGGATCTGCATGACGGCGTCTGCCAGGTGCTTGCCGCCATCCGCTGCTCCGTTTCATCCGTACGTGATGACTTGCGGGCCAGATCCGCTCCAGAGGCGGAGGTGACCGGAGAAATAGCCGAAATGCTAAGGGACGCCATTGTTGAAATCCGCCATCTGGCGCGCGGCATTTTTCCCGTGCAAATGGAGTCAGCAGGGTTGCAGGCAGTCCTCGATGACCTGGTCGAAACCACCCGCCGCCTGCACCGCGTGGAGGCTTCCTTTGAAACAGGGGGCGATGTCAGAATCGGCGACCCCGAAGTCGCCATGCATCTCTACCGTATCGCCCAGGAAGCCTTGAGCAACGCCGTAAAACACGGCGGCACAGCGCGGATCGTGGTGGCCATCCGCCAAATGGGCGACTTGATCCGGCTGAGCGTCGCCGACAACGGCGGCGGCTTTAGCGGCCAGCAGGATTCCATTGAAGGCATGGGCCTCAAAACCATGCGTTACCGGGCGCAGCTGATTGGTGCGGACCTCAACCTCAGCAGCAGCTCCACGGGCGTGACCGTCACCTGCCTGTTGCCGATGACGAGTACGACGGCATTGAAGCCATGAAGGACGAACCCCATTCCCCCAAGTCCAGGGTGGTCCTTGTCGAGGACCACCCCATGTTCCGCGAGCGGCTGGCACAGCTGATCGACAAGGACCTCGAGATGAGCGTCGCCGGCGAGGCTGACAACATCCAGGACGCCTTGAAAGTGATCGAAGAGACCCGGCCCAACGTGGTGATCGTGGACATCACCCTGCGTGGATCCAGCGGCCTCGAACTCATCAAGGAACTCAAGACCCGGGCCATCAACATCCCCACCTTGGTGCTGTCCATGCACAGTGAATTTCTGTATGCCCAGCGTTCCCTCGATGCGGGTGCCCGCGGCTATGTCTCCAAGGATGAAGACGCCTCGCAGGTGATACTCGCCATCCGCAAGGTGCTCGCCGGTAGCATCTACTTGAGTCCGCAGATGAAGGAACGCATGATGCAGCGCTTCGCGCAAAGCAATGCCCCCATTGAAACCTCTGCCGTATCGCAGCTCACTGACCGGGAGCTGGAAATTTTCAAACTCTTTGGTTCAGGGCTCAACACACGGCTCATCGCCGAGCGGCTCGCTGTGGGAGAAAATACCGTCAGCACCTACCGCCAGCGCATCAAGAAGAAGCTGGCGGTGAAAGACTTCACCGAGCTCTACTGCCAGGCGGCGCGTTGGATGCAGGAGCAGGAGGAGTGAGGCTCGCCCCAATCTTTTCACAGATTCTCGATCCGGTCGTAGTGATAGGCAGCACCGCCAGTCAGGCTGCTATGGAGCACGATGTCCGGCCCCTTGGCACGTTGCAGTGGAAAATCCTTGTCCACCAGGGTGATACGATACCCGTTGCCGTCGAAAATCTTGGAATGCGTGCAGGCAATCCCGCATACGAACTTCGCATGGACGGGAAGCTGGCCGTGCTGGACCCGTTGAAAATCTTCCTTAGCCTCCGCCAGCGCCAGCCGGGACCGACTGGGCACACACGATTCATCCATCCCGGGAAAAAGGCAGCGCGAGCATGGGAAGAAATGCGGGTTGGCACATCCCACTAGAAGTGTCGAAGCCACCACACCAGCCATTAAAAACAGTCGAATTTCCATCATTACCCGCGTTTCAACGAGGCTTCGGTACTGGATCTGTCTAAAATGTGACAATTTCGTCACATTCAAAATTGTAGAACGCCATTGTCCCAGTTCCAGTGCCCTGGGTGATCGCCGCCCCCCAGGAAACGAGAGCCTCAAAACTGACCTCTTCCCCCAATCTTTGGCCGGTGTCACGCCGACGGCAGCGGCGGCACCCTGTCTCGCCGGGGTCCGGCGGCAACCCACAGGGCAGCGCCGGAAAGGAGCAGCACCCAGCCCCCCACGAAGCCGCCGATACCGGCGATGATGGCTGGAACAGCTGCAGCATGAACGTCCTCCACCGCCGTCGAGGCACGCCCCATCACGGAGACGTAATCACTCTTCGCCACGTCTTCAGCCTGAGCTTGCACAGCCGTGTTGCGCTGCTGCTCGCGATTGAATTTTCGGAACCATTTAAATTCATCGAGCAGGGCGTTGAGAAAGTTCTTGGTAAAATCCTTTTCGGAACCGACGGCAGCAACATTGAAGATGGCGGTACCCTTGTCTTGGCTCACCCGCACATCCACATCCGCCTCCCTGAGATCCGGATACAGAATGCGCACTCGCTCCAGCGCGCGGCGGCGCATCTCGTTGCTTTCCAGCGCTTCGATGATGGTGCCGTAAGAATCCTTGAGGTTTTCCTGGTAGCCCACGTTGGAGGCACCCACCCACATCTGTCCCCCTGCCACGATCTTGGCCAGGGAGATGTACCTTGGGGGCGTCATGATGACGTGCCAGGCCATGAATCCGCCACTTCCCACCGCAACAACGAAGGGTAGCCAAAGACCGCGCAGTACAAAGCGACTAAACGAACGTGATCCGCCAGACATGGCGGGGAATACATCAGAAAGCCTTTCCTACGTCAAGACGCCTGATCGAGAACGTACAGCGACGTCCACCGGCACAGGTTTTCCAGTCTTCTGTCCTGCCCCGTCACACTTTCGTGAGCTGCCTGCGCAGGGAGATCTCCAAGGCCGTGACAATCAATCCGAGGAAGAATAGCATGACCATGCCATTGATCCAGACCGTGCGGAACTCCGTGCCGAAGTAGTGCTTGGAGGTGCCAAAGAAGACATTGGGACTGCTCTTGCGACGGTAATCCTCGCGCTCCATCTCCGCCTTGGTCACCAGGTCGAGCACCTTGCGATTCACGAACAACTCCTCAGCGCTGGTGCCCCGCTTTTCACTCGCCGCCTGATCCAGCACCCCCTGGGTGAGATCGCCGGCAGCCGCCTTGTCGCGCACCCGTTTCAAGTTTTTGGGCACATCCCCACGATGCGAAGCCTGCAGGCCGGAGACCACTGCCAGAGCCTGTTTGGTGAGGTCCAGCGTGCGCCGGTCCTTTTCGCTGAGCTCGCCCTGCGTTTCGACAATCTGCTGAATGCGGGCTTCCAGCATGTCCTGGGCGCGGGTGAGCGGATTGAGCTTCGCCTGCGAGATCAGCATGGCTTCGTAGGACCAGCGCAGCGGCATGAACTGGCAGATGAAGGGCACCTTGAGCTTGCTGGAGTCCTCTGCGTCGCTGCCCAGCTTGATGAAGCGGTGGACACTGTAAACAAGATCCAGGTTCTTGTTCATCTCCTCGTACTTGATGAGTGCTCCGCCCAGGATGATCTGCGGGATGAGCATGAGCGGGATGGCGTTCAAGGCTGTGCGTGAATCGCTGACGAGGCTGGAAACCAACAGGCCGATGCAGGCCCCGGTGAGCGAGGTGATGAACATCCACCACAAATGGATCGCGAACATGTCACGCACTTCCAGAATGCGGTTGCCGATGAGCAGGTAGATCACGCACTGGATGAGCGCAAAGGTGCCCAGCGCCAGGATCTTGCCAGTGAGATAATAGAATGTGCGCAGGTTGTGGTTGCGCTCGCGGCCCAGCATGGCGCGGTCGCGGATGATTTCATCGGCACTGCTGGTGAGGCCCAGGAACATGGCGACCACCAGGCTCATGAACAGGTAGGTGGGAATGTGGAAGGCGCTGGCAAAGGTGTAGTGCTTCTCCTCCGAGTAGCGCAACACTGTGCTGATGAGCAGGGCCAGCATGGGTGCCTCCAGCAGGGTGGTAAGCAGGTTCGCACGGTTGCGCAACTTGCTCAGGAAGGCTCGCCGCACCATCGTGCCAAACAGAATCGCTTCCTCGCGAATGGTATGCTTGGGCGGCTGCGGGGTCTTCAAATACTGGGACGAGGCATCGGTCAGGGCCTCATCGCGCGGCTTCGCTCCTCCCTGGGCCGTGGAGGGATCCGCCGCCGCCATCGACTGCATGAGACGGTGCGTTTGATAGCGGTCGCGCCAGAAGTTTGGAGGGAAGCGCCGCGCCGGCACCAGGTGACCTTCGGCGTTCTGCTCCAGGATAATGTCGCCGCCAATATCGCGCAGCGGGGTCTCCAGCACGTCGAACAAGAAATCCGGCGTCACGTTGCCAGGCATTTCGTTGTCTGGCTGAGGCTGGCGAGTCTCTTCATTGAACACCCGCCAGAAGTATTCCAGCATGTCCTGGGGGGTGCCAAAGAAGGCGACCTTGCCGCCCTTGTCGAGCAGCAGCGCCTTGTCGAACATCTGCAGCAGCCGCATGCTCGGCTGGTGGATCGAGGCCAGCACGATCTTGTTACTCGCAAGCGAACGGATGATCTCCAGCACGTGCTCGCTGTCCTTGGACGACAGGCCGGAGGTGGGCTCGTCGAACAGGTAGATGTCCGATATGCCTATCATGTCGAGCCCGGCGTTCAGCCGCTTGCGCTCGCCGCCGCTAAGAAATTTTTGCTGCGGGGTGCCCGCCAGCCGGTTGCGCAGTTCCGCGAGGCCTAGTTCTGAGAGCTTCGCATCCACGCGCTTGCGCCGGTCCTCCACGCGCAGATGCGGGCAGCGCACGGCGACGCTGAAATCAAGATTTTCCTGCACTCGCAGCAGCGGATCGAAGGCGTCGTCCTGGGGAATGTAGGCGACATAAGGCGTGAGATTGTGCAGGTTGTCGTAGAGCGGCAGGCCGTTCATGAGCACATCGCCATTCTTCGGGCGCAGCTGGCCGCCAAGCACCCGCAGCAGGGTGCTCTTGCCGCAGCCGCTGGGGCCCATCACACAGATCATTTCGCCCCGCCGGGCACTGAAACTGATCCCCTCCAGGGCGGTGTCCTTCTGGTCAAAGCGATGAGTCAGTTCGCGCACGTCGAGTGTGCGCACGGTGTTGCGCTCCTCCTCAATGATGCGGTCCGCAAAATGGCAGCGCAGGAACTGGCCTTCCGCCAGCGTGATGGTGTCACCATCATTCAAGAGGATGCGGTCCCGCACTGGCAAGGCGCCCACAAAGATCGGTCGCGTGCTGCGCAGCACCTCGAGTTCGCCGGTCTTATCCGCGTGGTTGCATTCGATGCGCAGCAAGACCTCGCCCTCAGTTTCCGGCGAGAGCAGGATGTCGCCCTCCTCCAGCAGATCCGGATTGTTGGAGACGAGATAGGTGTTGCGACTGCCCTCCAGCCGGAACTGCCCGCCGAATTCGCGCGCGCGCCGGCGCAAATCAAGCAGGGACATTTCCACTTCGTCATGGACGATGATGGCATCCTCGATGGAGGCCTCCACCCTGACTCCAGCCTTCAAAGCCCGGCCGTTGATCGTGGCATCGGTGTCGCGCAGTGCCTCCACCGTCACACCCAGGCCGAAGCTCACGCGCAAGTTTGTGCCACGCACGCGCTGAGGCGAGATTTCCGCGTGGCCTTCCTCAGTGAGGGTAAGGTACAACTGCGTGCCAGTGAGCGTCTTCTTCGCGTTGAAGTAAGAGATCAGGTCGTTGTAATCCAGCGACACATCCTCCAGCACCACTCGCTCGCCGGGATAGAGTCGGCTAAAATCGCCCGGTGGCAGCCGGCGGCTGCGCACCAAGATGGGCACGCCGCCCGTGTTCTTCAGCAGCATCAGGTTCTGGAAGCGGTATGCCGTCACCAGACAGTCCGCCGAAAGGGAGCGCAGCAGCACATCGCACGGCGTCTGGGAGCCCACATGCAGCGTCTCCAGCGGCTGGGCGCCCTTGTTGGCAAATTCCTCTTCAGCCCTCCGATCCCCGGCATTGAGCTGATAAACGATGTCAATGGCCTGGGCCGCGATGCCCAGGTTGGTCATGAACAGGTAGAATTCCACCATTTGCCGCCGGTTCGCCGTGGCGTGGTGAATGTTTTGCGAGATGAGCAGGTATAGCTGCACGCACAGCAGGACCTTTTGCTCCATGGTCAGCGTGCGACCCAGCTCGCGGGCCCGCTGGGCAAGGTCCTGCGGCTTCTGCAGGGCCTCGAAATAAAGGCGGCGCAGCTCAGAGTAGATCGCATCCGGATAGTCGTAGCGCAGGTAGCCCAGCGAGGAGTCGATTTCCTCCTCCGCCACATCGCCATCCAGCTTGCTGAACCCGGCAAACACCTCGATAAGCACCGGCAAAATGCTGTTCGCAGCCGTCGCTTCGGCACGATCGGGACGCAACCGCTGCCGCAGCCGGCGCCACAGGGAGGGGATGCGAGCCGTTGCCACCGCAGCAGGCAGCACTGAACCGCGCCCAGGTGGGGCTGCATCGGGTCGTTTGGCAAGCGGCGGAGACTCCAGGGGGCCTTGACTCATGAGGAGGGTAAGAAGCCCAACTATGGCGGGCGCTGGAGAGATTGACAATGAGTTATCCGGGGAGATGCGAGGCGGCAAAAGGCTGCCAGGGCATGTCAGGGCCTATGGTTTCGCACCCGAAACCGGCGTTTCGTCGCCCTTCATGCTTGCCCACAATAGGACGCGCAGGACCTTTATGACCGATTCAGAAATGGCCGCGAGGTGCCTCTTCAGCTCAAAATCACCCCCTAGCCCCGCCCTGCGAAGGACGGGGATTTCCAGGGCTCCAAGCAACCGCGCGAATCTCAGCGCTCGGTGATCGGCACCCACTTCTGGCCGTAGGGCCGCCCCACGTACTCGCTCAGGGGGCGGAACAGACGGTTGTCAGCCCATTGCTCAAGCACGTGTGCAGTCCACCCGCTCATGCGCGCGATGGCGAAGATGGGGGTGAACAGATCGGTGGGAATGCCCAGGCTATGATAAACCGTGGCACTGTAAAAATCGACGTTCGCATTGAGACCCTTTTGCTCGCGCATGATGGTGGCAATGCGTTCGCTCATCTGAATCCACTTGGGCTCGCCCAGCTGCTCGGTGAGCTTGATCGCCATCGCCTGCAAATGCGGAGCCCGGGGGTCCAGCACCTTGTACACACGGTGGCCGATGCCCATGATCTTCTTTTTCTGAGCCAGAGCGTCCGCCACCCAGGCGTCCACCTTGTCCACGCTGCCGATTTCTTCCAGCATGTGGATCACGCCTTCGTTGGCGCCCCCGTGCAACGGCCCCTTCAGCGCGCCGATCGCAGCGCTCATCGCGCTGTACATGTCGCTGAGGGTGGAAGCAACCACCCGGGCGGTGAAGGTGGACGCATTGAAACCGTGCTCAGCGTGCAGCACGTACGCCATGTCCAGCGTCTGCTCGGCCTCCTTGGTGGGAATCTCACCGCTCATCAGGTAGAGGAAGTGGGCGGCCTCGCTCAGGTCCTTGCGGCAGGGCGGCAGTTCCAAGCCGTGGCGCGAACGATGATAGTAGGCGGCGACGATGCCGATCTGCGCCACCAGCTTGATCGCCGTGGCCAGTTCCTTCGGCATGTCCAGGTCATGGCGGTCCGTGTCGTAGCAGCCGAGCATCGAAATTGCGGTGCGCATCACGTCAATCGGACGCGCGCCTTTAGGCACGCCTTTGATGTAATCAATCACGCCTTTCGGCAGCTCGCGCTCGGCGCGCAGGGCTGTGACCAGCTTGTCGAGCTCCGGCTGGGTCGGCAAGCGGTTGTGCCAGAGCAGGTGGATCACCTCCTCGTACGAGGCCTTGCCTGCCAGTTCATTGATGTCATAGCCGCAGTAAAGCAGAACGCCCTCCTGCCCGCGCACGTCCCCGATGCGTGTTTCTGCCGCAACGATTCCTTCCAGTCCCTTTGATACAAGTGCCATAGCGTGATCCCAATTTGAGGCCCCGAACTTGCCAAGGCGAGAGCTGTCGTCATGTGAAAAATGATTCCCGACGCAATGAACCTGCATAAGTCGTGCCACCACCACCCTCAGGCTTGGCATCCCGCCAGAATCGGCTAAAGCTTTCACCCATGCGTACCCTCGCTTTTTTCCTTCTCACCCTCGCCGCCGCAACCCAGGCCGCCGACTGGCCGCAGTGGCGCGGACCGCTGCGAAACGGCATCTCCGACGAAAATATCGCTCCCAGCTTTCCCGGCAACGGCCCCCCGGTTCTGTGGCAGGCTGCTGTGGGCACCGGCTTCTCCTCCATGAGCGTGGCCAACAGCAGGCTCTACACCCTGGGTCACGAGGGCGAGCAAGACACAGTCTTCTGTCTCGATGCCCTGACCGGCAAAGAAGTGTGGAAACACAGCTACCCCGCCGAACTGGGCGACAAGTACTTCGAAGGCGGGCCCACCTCCACTCCCACGGTCAGCGGTGGCCAGGTCTTCACCCTCAGCCGCTGGGGCGATCTGTTCTGCTTCGAGGCCGCCACCGGCAAAATCGTCTGGAAAAAAAACATCGCCACCGAACTCGGGGCCACGGTGCCTGACTGGGGATTCGCCGGCTCGCCGCTGGTGCATGACGATCTGCTAGTGCTCAATGTGGGTGAAAATGGCACAGCCCTGGACAAAAACACAGGCAAGCTGCGCTGGACCTCCGGCCCCAGCGAGTCCGCCGGCTACAGCACTCCCCTGCCCTATCAGCGCGACGGCCAGTGGTTCGCCACCTTCTCCAACGTGAAAGGCTACCTCGCCGTCAACCTTGCCACCGGCAAACCTCTGTGGTTCTTCAAATGGGTCACGCGCTACGGCATCAACGCCGCAGATCCGATTCCCAGCGGCGACGACTTCTTCATTTCCACCGGTTACGGCAAAGGCTGCGCCCTCTTCAAGCCGGGTGCCGAGGAGCCCGCCGTCCTCTGGCAAAACCGCGAACTGCGCAGCCAAATGAACCCCGGCGTGCTCATCAAGGGCCACGTCTACGGCATCGACGGCGATGAAGGCTCGAAATCCGAATTGAAGTGCCTCGACCTCGCCACCGGCAAAGTCGCCTGGAAAACCCCGTGTCCGAAGGTCGGCGGGCTCATCGCCGCCCAGGACAAGTTGATTGTCCTCACCGGCCAGGGCGAGCTCAGCATCGCCAAGGCCTCTCCCGATCAGTATGACACCCTCGCCACGGCACAGGTGCTCAACGGCAAGTGCTGGACCGCCCCCGTGCTCGCCAATGGTGTGTTGTATTGCCGCAATGCGGAGGGCAAGATTGTCGCGCTGGATGTGAAAGGCGCCAAGAACTGATCCGAGTTGGCGATCCTGCTCTTCCTCTTCTCAAACCCACCGCCGAGCCTGCAAGTATACGGAGTGAGATGCCACGGGTTTTTGGACCAAAAGTGATTTAGTTTAGGAGGGCGATTTCGCTCTCGAAGCGGTTGGGGGTTCGGTAGTTCAGGGACGAGTGCAGGCGTTGAGTGTTATAGTAGCAG
>Ga0118677_10001010_pt1 | contig 60547 bp, 64 predicted proteins | sample AliMusrvi5mmetaG_FD_86154 | JGI IMG/M metagenome (GOLD analysis project Ga0118677, IMG submission 86154) | reverse complement strand
GATGCGCTCGCCGTACAGCCACAGGCCGGTGTCCTGATCGAGCGTGAAGGTCTGGATAATCTTCTGCGTCTCGATTACGACCGGCTTCGAGCGAATTTCGTCGCCGACGCGAATCAAACCGCAAGGCGCACCGATGGTGATGAAAATGTGCGCGAGCTTGCAAAACTGTGCGGTGTTCAATCCGGTATTCATGATGTGTAACTCCTGAGAACCAATATGTTTCTGCGTCCGTGCCGCAGGGCTAATCGTCCGGGCGATTCCGAATGACTAGCCCAGCGGCGCGGGCCACTGGGCAACCTGAACTAGACGGCGACCGCCTCGGCGACTGGAACGTTGACCGGCTGGGCCAACTGGGCGGCGCGCTGCTTGCCGTCGTCGGTCGCCATAATGCGCGAACCCTTAAGGAAGGCGAAACCAACGGCCATCAGATCGGTCGCGGCTTTGTTGCGCCCGGCGCCGTTCAGGAAGTTTCCTGTCGCGACAAGAGCAACCAACTGCTCATCAACCGTATGGGCAGCGGCAACTGGCGCTGCGACGGCGCGCTTCTTCGGCTCGATCTTGATCGTCAGATCGCTGCTGGTCGGCTCGGCCTGCGCGACCGCGACCGGCTTATCGGCGCTTGGGTCTGCAACCGCGGGATTCTCAATCGCATCTGTGTCGATGGTCTCGGCAACCACGTCCACCGGAATCGGCATGACGCGCCTGGGCGAACTCGCGATGATTGCCGGATCGACGTTGACTGGCGCGGTCACGGTAATCTTCGTTACCTTCGGTTGACCAGTGCGCGGATTGCTCTGGTAAGAGTAAATCGCGGTGTTCCCGGCCTCATCGGCGAACTGAGCGGTCTCAATCTCGCCGGTGCGCTTCACGACGATCCCGTCGGGGACCAGGCGAGTCGCGGAAGGCGCGGCCAGATATGCAGCAACGATCTGCTTGAACCACTTGGCGGAAGGTTTGAATGAACTGTTGGCTGACATTTCGAAAACTCCTTGAACTGAAAGAATTAACTGAACGGTGTAACCGACTCTCACTCGGCGACACTCACCTGCCCCAGATCGCAATCTGAATCAGGTGAGTTGCGCCGAAGCAACTCGTTTGAAGGTCGGATGCTGTCCTCTGGATTCAGGTGGCGCTGAACCCGGAGATCTGTCCACCGCAGGTCGTAAATCTGCGCAGAGGACAACACCCGACCGGCGAATTAACCGATCTCATCGAGACCGCACAGGAACTCGTCATCCGAAGGGATAACCAGGTTGAAGTGCCAGAACTCGTAGGTCGCATTCCAATACCAACCGGCTCTTTCCAGCTTCGTGTAAACCCGCTGATCGTTGACGATGTAATGCGCGGTCTTCCACTTCATCTCTTCGGCTGCAATCGCAAGGGCTAAACTGAATTTCTTACTCGGTTGTGCGTTCTTCTGGATAATCATGTTTCTTGCTCTCTTTCCACCTGCAATGGTGGTCTTGGGACCACTCTTTGGCCTTATGCCTTTGACTCACAAACATGATACCATGACAGTGTATGTTTGTCAAATGCTGGACTACAGCCTTTACCCTCTATGGAGTGGGAGCGATAGCGTTTGGCGTGTAGTCCCACCACGATAGGTGGCCTTGGGGCCAAGACTACCCTTGCAGGTAGCGCGTGAAAACAGCAAAACGGTCAAATATGTGCATATATTTGACCGTTTTGGAAACCTATCCGCAAGCGCTATCCGATCATCCCAAGATGACCACCTGCAAGGGTGGCCGTGGGGCCATTGCAGGTCAGGCGGTTTCGAGTTCTTCGATTTCTTCCAGCGGCAGCACATGCAACAAGGTGATAAAGGACACATCGTCTTTGGCGGCGCTGTCTTCGCGCTCGATCTTCGCGAGTGCTGCCGCACAAACGACCCTGTCGATCTGGTCGTCCGGCGTGTCAGCGTCGAATTCGACCGCCATCTGCTCCCACTTCTCACCCGACCAGCCGACCGCAACCGTCCCGATGCGCTTAGCGTTGGACGCAACAGCCTCTACCGGGGTGGTCTCAGGCGGGAATTCTTCGTCGCCCCATCCCACGATCGTGAGTCCCTTCGCTTTTGCGTGCTGGCTGATCAGGTCAGCCGGCCAAACATAGAACGGTGCGGCTTCACCGGGAACGACCAGCACCCCGCCTCCGTCGAATTCATCGATGCGCGGACGGCTGCAAGTGCTCGCCCAGGTAAAGCGGATTGGCTTATCGTAGCCGGCCTGCGTAGTCCACATCTGCAAGACCTCAACCAAAACATTCGGATCGCCTTCCTCTTCGGAGTCGATCCAGACGTGCTGTGGTTCCCACTTGGCGTGTGCCGGCGGACACCAGCACTCAGAGTCGAACTCAACCGACTTGTCATCGCTGCCGAGTGGACATCCGTTGTTGATCATGTCGACGAGCTTATCGCCCTGCTCTTTCGTGCAAGGCACGCTGAAACTGAACTGACAATAATTGTTAGCCATTACTTGGCTCCTTTGCTGCGGAATAGAAACGGAACTGAATGCTTTGTACTCGCCTGCGCATACTCCTGCGGATCGCCCTCATCGTCCTCCCACGACATCTTTGTGGCGTCACCCCTCTTTTTTGGGATCTCGTTTGTCGTAGATAAGGCCAGTGATCCCGCTCGCGGTCAGATATCCCGGCAGGTATGAGCGGTGCAAGTCCATAAACACGCGATCCCCGACGCGCGGCTCGCGTTCGACGCCCATCCAGTAACTCATTCCCAACCCGCTGGCCTGAAACACCGGCATGACAGCCTCGCGCCACACCCTGTCGTGATCGTGGACCATATACAAGCTGCCCTGCGCCATCTCATTGCCGAGCCTGCCGCACATCTCGATCATCACACGGTTAAAATCCTGCTGAGAATCGACCGACACTGGCGATAGCGGATCGATCTGGTAAAGGCGGAAGGAATGTGTGCGCCGGCCGTCGATGAAGAGTTGGACGACTTGCGACCATGTACTCGGCAGATCGTCGATCAGCAGGGATCGCCCGATCTGGGTAATTTGCGGATTCTCGCCAGCCGGCATCTCGTCTTGATAGCACTTGAACTCAAAGGTGATCACGCCACTGAACACTTTCGTGACAGTCCACACCTTACCCTCGTACAGGATCAGGTCGCCTACATCTGATTTGGTTAATTTGAGAATCGCTCGCATTGATCTCCTTGTCTAAGGTAGTGCGTCTTTCATAGCGTAACTACAAGCTGTCTGTTTTAGCTGACAGTTGTTGACTTGAATCCTGAGTAATAGAGATACTTCCAAAGGAATTCCACGGGCTAATCCGCTCGGCCTCGCTGGCGAGGCGGCAAATAGGTCCGTCAGCATCTGATTTTTGACGATGATTTGCTTCAATTCTCTCCCGAAAACGCAAGTACCGACTGGCTTTTATTAGCCAGACGGTAACTGCCGCTATTGTCTTTCCCTGAACACCCGAATCCTGGCTCTGGGGTTGAAAAACTCCAACTGCTGTCCATCGAAATTGTCCAGCGAGATGACCTTAACGACTGACTTTCCACCCGGCAACCGTGTCAGTCGCGCCACGATGACGCACATCCAGCCATGCGGTGGGTTTTCGACGTAATTGCCGGCCTTCAACTCGGACGCCAGAACAGTTTGACCTATCAGCTTCATGAGAATTCGGCGCACAGGTCAACATCGCTCTGGACGTGCAGGACTTGTGCTGCCGGTTCCAAAGCCGGCAGCGGCGATTCGGTCGTCAATTGGGCAAGTTCGATGATGGTTTTGATAACAGTCACGTTCCTCCTAGTCACCGATGCTGGTGTACTTCCGGGCAATCCACTTGTCGTCTTTCAGGTCGATTGAATTGATTTCGAGACCTTCGGCCTTCGCCACCAGCTCCGCCTGTTCGTATGTGTCCGCGTGGATCTCGTACACGCAGGTGTCGCCCCACGCACCCATTTCGTGGCTGAGCATGGTCTTCTGGATCGGCATCCAGAATTTAAGTTCGCCGCTGTTCAGAATCTTGCGATCCTTGCGGTTGTAGCGAACGATCTCCCACATATCCGTACTGTAGGCGCGCTCGAAGAAGAACACCCCCCATTCGGGGTGTGCCTTGCAGATGATCCGCATCCGATCCGTGATCGTCGCAGGAGTCAAGGAAACCGCGCCGCTTGTCGTCGCTGATTTGAGTGTTGTTTTATCCATGATGTTTGTGCGAAAGGGAAATTTGAACTTACGGCCGCACACCGTTGTCGGTCAGAGCTTCAAGTTGTTTGGGGTCGTTAAGGAGCTGCTTGCAATAGGCAATCGCGTTGCATTCGGCCTCAGCCGATGATCTTCTCGGTCCAACCTCCGTAATTCATTGCGGTGCTCCTGTAAACCGATGCTCAGTCCTGAACGATTACGACCGGCTGAATCTCAACCGGCACATTGACGAAGGCTGCCGCAGTTTCCTTCTGGGCTTTGGTCTTCGCGGCTTCGACGTTCTCGATATGGCGGCGCGTCCCGGCATTGGTCAGAACGAACTTCGATTTCTCTTTGGCGATGAAACCGGCTTCCAGCAGGCGATCAATCATCGTGTTGCGCCCGACGCCCGGCAGGAAATTGCCAGTGGCGAAGAATTCGTCCAACTGTTCGTCCTGCGTGAAAGGAACAATGCGCTCGCCGTACAGCCACAGGCCGGTCTCGGAATCGAGGGTGTAAGTCGTGATGGACTTTTGGCCGTCAGCGATCACCGGCTTCGAGCGGATCTCGTCGCCAACGCGAACCAGCCCGCAAGGGCGATTCGTGGTAATGAAGATGTTCGCGCGACTGGTGAACTGGGCGATGCTCAACTTGGTATTCATTTCGTGGTGCTCCTAAAACTAAAGTGTTTCTGCGTCCGTGCCGCAGGGCTAATCGTTCAGGCGATCCTGACCTGCAATGGCCCCACGGCCACCATTGCAGGTGGTCATCTTGGGATGAATAACTAGCCCAGCGGCACGAGGCTGCTGGGCAGTCTGAACTAGGCGGCGACCGCCTCGACGACTGGAACGTTGACCGGCGCGGTGGGCGCAGTCAACTGCTCGGCGCGCTGCTTGCCTGCGTCGGTCGCCATGATGCGCGATCCTTTCACGAAGGCAAATCCTGCCGCGATCAACTCGGTCGCGGCTTTGTTGCGCCCGGCGCCGTTCAGGAAGTTTCCTATCGCGACGAGGGCAACCAACTGCTCGTCAACTGTGTGGGCGGCTGCAACCGGCGCGGCGGCGCGCTTCTTCGGCTCGATCCTGATCGTCAACTCGTCACTGTCTGTCGCGGCAACCGGCGCAACGTAATGTGCGACCGGCTTCGCATCGGCGCTGGTATCCATTGCGACAGGATTCTCAATCGCGTCTGGATCGTCATTGACAACCGGCTCGACATCGGCCGGGACCGGCATGATGTGAATCTGCGCGACCGTGAGGTCTGAGATCGAATTGACTGGCGCGATCGAGACTTTCGATACGACCGGCTGGCCGGTGACGACGTTCGGCTTGTACATGAATATGGCGCTTTCGCCCTGCTCGTCAATGAACGGGACTGAGCACGGAACGCCGTATGAATTGATTACGATCCCTGCCGGAACCTGACGCCCGATCAACGGTGAGACGAGGTAATCCATGACGATCTTCTTGAACGACTTGGCGGTGAACTTGGCTGAACTGTTGGCTGACATTTGATAACTCCTGAACCGAAAGAATTAACTGAACGGTGTAACCGACTCTCACTCGGCGACACTCACCTGCCCCAGATCGCAATCTGAAGCAAGTGAGTTGCGCCGGGCAACTCGTTGCGCTAACCAATCTCATCGAGGCCGCACAGGAACTCGTCATCCGAAGGGATAACCAGGTTGAAGTGCCAGAACTCGTAGGTCGCGTTCCAATACCAACCGGCTTTTTCCAGCTTCGCGAACACCCGCTGATCGTTGATGATGTAATGCGCGGTCTTCCACTTCATTTCCTCGGCTGTAATCGCAAGGGCTAAACTGAATTTCTTACTCGGTTGTGCGTTCTTCTGGATAATCATGTTTCTTGCTCTCTTTGGCCTTATGCCTTTTGACTCGCAAACATGATACCATGACGGTGTATGTTTGTCAAGTGCTGGATTACAGCCTTTACCCTTTGTGGTATGGGAGTAATAGCATTCCGCGCATAGCGGCGCCGGTCGCGAGGCAACAAAAAAGCCGTCTTGCGACGGCTTTCAACTAGCGGACATTCTTATGCAATGACTTCGACGCCGAGCGTGATGCCTTTCTCGATCACCTGCCGGTAGATCCATGCGATCGTGCTATTGGTGGCTTCCTGCTTGGTTCCCACGCGAATCCAGTGCTTGATCTCGGTGTTGCGTTTGCGCGTCTTTTTGCTACAGGCCAGGGACGTTTTCTTGGCGAAGTCTTCGGCCTTTGGCTTGGGTCGGTTGGCTCCGGTGCGATGAACATTCCCTGCGTTGACCGGCTTTAGGTCCGTGTCAATCAAGATGCCTTTCTCGGTGATCAACTTGTGCGCCCATTCGAAAACAAGCTGAGTCGCCACCTGAATTGTTTCGCCCTGAGCACTTGCGATAGCTTCCATCTGCTGGTGCGCCGCCAGATTGCAAACCAGTCGGGTTTCGGTATTGGTTGTGTCTACGAGAAGTGCTGAAGCGAGTGTCGTCATTGCTAAACAATAATCCCGTTCTACGGGATTGTCAAGGACGACAAACTTACGCCGATACTACCCGTACAGTTTGGCCTTGTCCACCGGCCCTCCCACCTGCTCTACGGCGCGAATCCTCTCAAAGATGCAGTCCAGCTCATGGCCTATACGCTCGCCAGGAAACGCATAGCACACCGTCCCGTCTTCGGCCTTGAAGATATGCAGGATCGCCAGATTCACCGGCGCCGCCTGCCGATTGCTTCCCGGAATACGGATATGCCGATCAAACCAAACCACAAACTTGTTGTCGTGATTCTCGTTTATAACAACCGCGCCGTCTGCTTGCATCCGATACTCCCCTCATGGAGTTTCGCCTGCCCAACGATCAAATCGTCGTGTTTGTCGTTTACTGCCATGAAATTACTGCTTGCGGCGTTGTGATCTTCGACCGCGTAGCAATACCGGCATCCATGCAGGCATGTGTTGTAGGCGCCAATATCGCGATTCTCGTAGCAATGGCAACCCGGCCGCTTGGACTTCGCGACCATCAGCCGTGCTTTGTCCGGGAATAGTTCATCCAGCAGGTTCTTGTCGATACAAGAGCCTTGCTTGATGCTGTCACTTGCTAGAAAGTCCTCGGCGCAACTGTAAACCTGAATTCCGTAGCGCGCCGCCATCTTCGCCAGCCGCTCTGCGACCTCAAGCATTTGCGCGTTGCTTGGCTGGTAAATGCCCAGCGACCGCGTGGCTTCCGCCATATTGCGCTGCGTCTTGGCGTAGAAATCCAGAAACGATATATAACATCGCTTGACCTTGCCTTCTAGTTGTCGCGCAATATCCATAAATTTGAATTCGTGCCAGTCTGGTGTGGTCACTTCCGACATTACGATGGGGTCATAACGCCAGATCACCCGGTTTCCACCTAGACAATTAACCATGCGGTTTACTGTGTCTATGACAAATGGCAGCGGCGGTGTCCGAGCTTCAAGCTCGCGCGGCAAACCTGTGATGGTTAAATGACAATAATAATTGTAACCGAGTTCGTCCAGTTCTCGGAAGTGCCGGATCATAGGCGCATAATTGCGGCTCCAAAAGACAATCGCGTGAACGTCCTCCGGGCGTAGCGATACCGTGCAAACCTGCGTCATGTTCATAGGATTGTGATATCGCGCATAGCCTTCCTTAATTCGCTGCATAAACCAGTCGGAATAGAATGCCGGAATATCCGTCCGGCAACTGGCGCTAATAACTGTTGCCATAATCTTTGCGCAAAGGGGACTGTCGCTTGAAAGCGACAGAGGAATTTGCGCCTCCTCCTGTGTTAAACACTTGCGAATACCAAGCCGTTGGAGTATAGTTACCTATATGCAACTCACGGCCAAGGTCAAGCTGGTTGTTACGAATGAACAAGCTCAGTCGCTCAAAAAGACGATTGAACTTGCTAATTCCTGTTGCGACTGGTTGTCTGAGCGCGCATGGGAAACGAAAGTATTCAGACAGTTCTCTTTGCACAAGATCGCATACTACGATGCGCGCGAAACGTTCCCTGCTCTCAACTCCTGCGTAGTTGTCAGGTGCGAATCCAAGGTTGCGCAAGCCTACAAGATCGACAAGAAGATCAAACGCACCTTTCTGCCGCTTGGCGCAATCGAGTTTGACCACAACATCCTGACGTGGCAGGTCGGCAAGAAACAGGTTTCGATCTGGACGGTTGATGGCCGGTTGAAGTTGTCCTTTCAAGCGGGTGAACACCAGCTTAAATTGATGCAGGGCAAGATCGGACAAGCCGACCTGTGCCTTATTGACGATGAGTTTTACCTGACCGCGCCCTGCTTTATTGAACAACCTGATCAGTCCGACGTTACCGACTTCATTGGTGTTGACATGGGCATCGTCCAGATTGCCACAACTTCGGATGGCGACAACTTCAGCGGCGCACAAGTCGATAAGGTTCGCCGCACATTCGCACATCGTCGTGCCAACTTGCAGCACAAAGGCACGAAGGCGGCCAAGCGTAAACTGCGTGAGATTAAACGCAAACAGTCCAGATTCCAGCACGACATCAACCACATCATCAGTAAGAAGATCGTCCGAAAGGCGCACGACACTCAACGCGGCATTGCTATCGAACAACTCGGTGGTATCCGTGAGCGCATTGAGACAAAGGTCAGTCATCGGCAACGCGGACGAATTTCCAACTGGGCTTTCTCCGATCTCAAATTGAAGCTGGAATACAAAGCCGCGCAGCTCGGTATCATCGTGGCCGCTGTTGACCCGCGCAATACATCCCGCACTTGTAATATGTGCGGCTGTATCGACAAAGCCAACCGGCGCAGCCAGTCTGTTTTTAAGTGTATAACCTGCGGACACGTTGCCAACGCAGACTACAACGCGGCGGAGAACATTCGTTCTCGCGCCAGGGCCGCCGTCAACCGGCCAAACGTTACTCAAATAACAAGGTAGTGCGTCTTTCATAGCGTAACTACAAGCTGTCTGCTTTAGCTGACAGTTGTTGACCTGATACCTCCGCAATCACCGAACGACAACCAATCATGACGCGGTTCTGTATTGCTTTGACAAAACTTTTGCGTTCGATTCCGGCGCGCTGCCGTGTGATATCCATCGATAGCCTCCAATGGCTTTGGTCCTTTAATATCCGGTGTACTGTATAAATATATTATCATGCCGGTGTATGTTTGTCAACACAAAATATATAGCATAAAAGCTGTGTGGTCATTCCAAGATAACCCTTGAGGCCATTGGGGTTAAAAACCAAAGCCGTGCGGAGGACACGGCTTTGGGACGCTAATGAGACGCGGTTTCTATTCCTGAAACACCGGCCCCATTTGCTCGATCCACTGCTGCACAGAATAGCTATCCCATTGCGCGGACTGGCCGCCCTGGAATATGACGCTGCTCTCCTTGTCCAGCGGCTGGTTGTGTCCGAAATCGTCCTTGATCGGGCGATTCCAGATCACCTTGACGCGCCGCGCATAGCGGAGGAGGTCCTGGATGGTCTGCCCACCGCCAATGAATCCGCCCTTGCCGCCCCAGTCCAACCCGGTCTCGGAGCTGACGAACTTGCCGGCAGTGATGTCGAAGTGACACAGCAGCGGCAGGAACACGACGCGCGTTTCGTGCCAGTCGGTCTCGAACATGTGGATCAGCTTGCCACCGGCAGCGGCAGCGGGCATGAGACCTTGCGGTAAATCACCATCCACGACGATCCGATTTACCGGCGTCTTGTTGCGCCCGACCAGGTCGGTGACGATGCGCTGAGAGTGGCGCGGTCCGATTTGATCCGCCATGACCGTCGCAGTGCCGTCGTTAAAGAAGATATCGCCTTCCCAGTCGTTATAGGCGTGCGTCGGATTCGGCATGTATTCATGCTGATCCCACACCGGCCAGATGTCATGTCCCTTCGCGATATTCATCGCATGGAACGTGTTCCACCACGGCGCGTAGTAATCGCGCACGGCTTTGACCACAAGCGGATTGGTGTAGTCCGGATTGCCCACCGGGAACGTGCCGACACAGACCGTACAATTGCGGTCTGCCGCATACTGCGCCACTCGAATGTCCAGCTCGGCGTGATCTTTGATCGCCTTGACCGGATCGCCACTCAACCCTTCACACTCGTTGGTGATCACCACAATAATGCGCGGGTCTTCGCCGACATGGCCTTTGGCGATGACTTCTGCAAAGGACGGCCAGTGGTTCCAGTAATACCGGAACAGAATCACGCTATTCTTGTCGAAGGCGCTCTTCTTGCCCAGCTTGTCGGCATAGCGCTGCGCCGATGCCCAGTCGTCCAGATACAGCACGTCACGACAGCCCAGGTTGAATGCCGTGTCAGATTTGCCCCAGCCGTACATCAGGTGCAATCCCATGCCGCGCCGATAGGTCAGGGTCGCCGGTGGCGGCGCTGCCGGCGGGTCGGATACGACTGACGAGAAACGACAGGTCGCCTGGCCGCCCTGCTCGTAATACTCGACCGTCTCGGTATAGATGCCGGCCGGAATCTCGCGTTTGATCATCCACGGCGTTGCCAGTTGCTCGCGCCACTGATCGATCACCAGTTCGCCATTCAGCCGCACCCGCACGCCGTCGTCGCCGATCACCGTCCACTGGCGCCAGCCGGCCGGATATGCGACCTGTCGCTCAAAGCGTGCTGAGAACAGATCGATCTTCACAGCGGGGTTGGGCGATCCCAGCTTCCAGTCGTAGTTAATCGCCTGCGATTTTTGGGTGAACACCGGCTGACCGGACAGCGTCGTATTGTTCCAGTAGGTTTCAGTCCACTCGCCGCTTGGGATCACGATAGGCGGTGGTGGGGGCGGATCTACTGGCGGGACTTTCGGGGTATTCGCTGCTGCATAGGATGTGCCGTCGTCGAGAAACAATTCGGAGGCGTACATCCAACCATACAACGGCGTCATTTCCTGCTCGCCGATCAAGATTGCAGCCCCACCGGCCTCCATCTCGACCTTCGCCCAGCCGTTCTTATACTCAATCGCATTCACGTAATCGCCGGTCTTGACCTGCCCCATGATCTGGCCTGTCAACTCCGCCGCCGCGCGCACATTCAGCCATGTCTGGCCGCGTACTAAACATTTCGTCATCGGTGGTCTCCTTACCGGAGATACTAAATGCCGAAATCAGTCTTTTGTCATACAAAACACGAACCGTGGTTCGTGTCGCGGTTAGTGTCTCAGCGCCAGCGCAGCCAGCCCTCCCAGTATGACGCAAAAGAGGACTGTTGTCGCCCGCCTTATTTGAGCACTCCAGGGCCGAATTGATTGAAGGCGGCACATCACCTTGTGCTCATTTGCACGGAACGCACAAGCCATTTCCTCTTTTAAACTAATGAAACCTGTTTGACCATAAATAGACGAACTGGCGAACACACTGAATTTGCGTACCGCGCACATTTTTACTTCACATCGGCCATCTCCCTTATTGCCACCAAATAAAGATTACGGTGGCATAAAAGTGTATGATAAGGGCACTAATCAAACACTTTTAAGAGAGGACAAATCGGGACAAAAAGGGAACTCAAATGACCGAACCAGCGGCGCAACCACTGCAAACCATCCAAGCGCCAAGCATTACAGTGCCGGGCATTGAGCGTATCGTCGACATGGCGGTGAATGGTTTGGACAGCGCACACTCCAAACGGGCGTACCGTCGCGCCCTGAATGACTTCCTGGAATGGTATGCCGAACATGGCGGCGGACTGTCGAAAGCCACAGTTAACGACTACCGCGCCTGGATGGTCAAGGTCGGCGTGCCCGAGTCGTCCATCAACCAACGGCTGACGGCGATCCGCAGGCTGGCACGTGAAGCGGCCGACAACAACATGATCGATGACGCAACGGCGCGGTCCATCGAACGAGTCAAAGGCATTGCCCGGCGGGGCGAACCCACCGGTAACTGGCTGACCAAGGACCAGACCGAGGCGCTGCTTAACTCACCGGACACCACGACGTTGCGCGGCAAGCGTGATCGTGCCTTACTGGGTGTGCTGGTCGGCTGCGGCCTGCGGCGGGAGGAGGCGGCCAGGCTCACCTTTGCTCACCTCCAACAGCGTGAGGGGCGATGGGCTATCGTGGACCTGATCGGCAAGCGCAACAAGGTGAGGACCATCCCGATGACCGCGTGGGCCAAGGCGCTGATCGACTCATGGGCCATCGCCGCAGGCCTGCACGACGACTACGTATTCGTCGAGGTAACGCAAACCGGCAAGTTGCAGACGGGTAATACAGTCGGCAGAGCCGAGGGCAGCAAGATGCGCATCTCTCACGGCCACACCACCCCACAATCCATCATGCGGGTGGTGAAGGCCTACGGCGCGCGGATCGGACAGCCGAGTCTGGCACCCCACGATCTGCGACGCACGTTCGCCAAGCTGTCCCGCAAGGGCGGTGCGGCCCTGGAACAAATCCAAATCAACCTGGGCCATGAGTCCCTTGAAACGACGCAGAAATACTTAGGCGAAGAGTTGGACTACCAGCACGCGCCGGGCGATTACCTCGGGCTGAACATCGACGTAAAGTAAAACAGTGGAGATTGTCTAACTACTGTACTTTCGGCTAAATTGGTTTTACCGCCACATATGGTGGTCGATTGAAGGCTTTGACCGCCATATGTGGCGGTAAAAATGCCCCAAAACGCATTTAGCCGAAAGTACAGTAACTATTGTATTTTAAAAAAGCGTTTGCTATTATGCCGCCATAGAACTCCCACCAGAGAACATCGGTCCTTCTGAGGAAAAGATGGAGCGGTTAAAGGCCGCCATAGTTAAACGGTTTCGTGAGGTGTGGGAAGAGAGAACCGAGCGATTAGCAGGCAGTAATCAAGCAAGTACATCTGCAGAGGGGAAATCTGGTAAGAGTTATATCGAAAGCAAGCCTGAACCATTTTCACGAAATAGAGAGGGAAAATTTGTTTCTAGATATGGATTTGAGACTGATGATGAGCAAAGTGTCATGGTTTGACCTGATACGGTATAATCGTTATTAGCAGGCACCGAAAGGCCGTCACTTGTTGCGGGTAAGCTAGAGCAATCTAGAGTAGGTGTCATCAGAAGACCATCCGAAAGGGTGGTCTTTCGTTTTATACCTCGACGATGATACCGTTGCGTTGGCCACGTTGAGCCAGTTGCACGGCGGCGGGATATTTGGCCTCGATGGCGTCCCGGAGAAGTCCAGCCAGTGAGTCGGCCAGCCGGATCAAGGCGTTGCTTTCTTCTTTGCGCACGCGGTGGAGGTGGACGTTCTGTAATCCCTTACCCCGGAGGGTATTGGCGTATTCGGTGCGCTTGGTTTTTGACAACCCATCGATCCAGGTTTCAACCACGTAATGACCGGTGTCGAGTTTGGAGGCGATCACCCCAGCTAGGGTGTCCACCGTGAATGCGTCAAAATCCGGTTGCACCCGGTGTTGGAGTTTGGCATAGCACAGCGCGCCACGGAATCGGTTATCCCCGATCACCAGGCGCATGAATTCCAGGCGGGGCTGAGGGTCGGTGCCGTGCCACTTGCGACGGCCTTTCCTACTGGCTCGTTCGTAGGCCTCACAGAGGGCGATTAGTTGCTGGTAGTTCTGGTCAGAGACGATCACCGTGACCACGAAGATTCTTCCTTTTGTGTCCTGGCCGCTTTCTTCAACGTAGGCGTAGAGTTTCTGAGTTGGCATATGTGAGGCAATTTTAGGGGTTCTATAGCCCTAAATCAATTTTTCACTCCGCTGCTGGTTGTTACAGGCCACACTCTTTGAGTACAAAAGAGGCTACACCGGCTGAGATAAATGGTGGCGCTGAGTGAGTTAGCCCTCAATTAATCCCGCCTTGGATTACTCAAATAATCTGGACTGCAACATCAGAGGAGGTGATAAGCGCCGGGGCGCTCCAGCCGATTCCCGCAGCTTGTGTAGGGTGCAATGGAAACAACAACGAGAGTAAGAAGGTCCCAAACGCTACTGCCGTCCGAATATCGAAGCCATCTGCCATGCCTCGGTTATACCGCGTGTTGGCTATTTCCTGCAATGCCTGAGCAACGACCAGCACTGGACGCGACGGGAGGGCAACGCGGGAGGGCAACCGCAAGGGATTGCCCCTACAGGGGACTGCAATGCCTGAGCAACGACAAGCCTTGGACGGCAAACAGGAGAGCCAGCACGCCCCAGGCAATGCGTTCGATTAGACCGGACGACGTTCCCAGCATCCCGACACAGAAGAGCACCGCTGCGATGCTGAGGGCCGTCGCCGGACCACGGCGTTGTAACCCATCCCTCAGGTGCGTGCCGGATGCGCGCGCTTGCCACTGCTGGATAGCGAGGACGGAAAGCGCCAGCATGCAGGCCGCCACCCATAAGGTGTTCCAGGCGAGAGTTTGCCAGTCGATCATGGGAGAGATTAGAGATTGGAGATTGGGGATTAGAGATTGTGGTGTGCTGTGCACTGGTTAGGTCGTGGGTATCGAGGTGGCGTGGGTGGCGCAACGTTGGGCAAACAGACCACAGATGAGGCCGAGCAGCATCCAGAAGAGGACGCCGGGTTTGGCCCCCAGCGCCACAGCATCGGTCATGCCATAGACGAGGTGGGCAAATAGCCCGCCGCCGAGTCCCAGCGCCAGCGCGCGGGTCAGCCCATCGCCGGCGGAGGCGACCCAGATGCGGCGCAGCATCCACAGTGCGACGAGATAGAGCGCGCCGAACGCGATCATGCCGGGGATGCCCAGATCGAGCGCAGCCTGCAGGAATTCGTTGTGGGCATGGGCGATGTCAAAGTCAGGACTTACCAGGAACATAGGATACAAAACAGGCACAACCCTACGGAAACTATTCATCCCCATCCCTGTGATTGGGAAATCTGATATTCCATAGATCGCGCGAGACCAAACTTCTAATCTGCCATCAATCGAGTTTATAACGTTGGCAGAATCAGCACCGCTATTCTTCGTAGAAGAGAATTGTGTTATTACGTCTTGTATATTGACCCTACTCACTGCAATAGCGATAAACAATGCTACGCAAATAACAAGAAATGCTGTGGTTTTTGGCCATTTACTGAATAGCACAATGAATACAGTCATCAATATGGTTAGTGATAAAGCAAGATAGCTGCCACGAGATTGCGTCAAGAGGAGCACACCAAGACATAGCAGCGTGCCTAGTGTCAATAATGTGAGTGCACATAACCGGAATATTGCCGACCCGTGGTAAATTGGCATGATCCATGCTGAACTCGTCCTATCTTTTCGTGTGTGGATGGTCATTAAACCAACTAGCGCCCCAGCGAAAACAGGAATGACCCACAAGAGAGCTCCCGCTACTTCATTTGAATGAAATCCATCTTCGGCACCCGGCAAACCCTTCAAATGAGTACTGAAGTATCCGGTTATAGTCGAAAATACACTAAACTTGGATAACCAATTTGTTCCGAGTAACCCGAGAACTGCCACTCCAACGCCTGCAAATAGGAAAAGCATCAGGCTCACACATAGACCTGTTGGATGCTTTGCCTCCCGTGCAACCGCATAGAAGATTCCAACGGCAAAAACCATGCCAGCAATTTTTGGCAGGCTGAAATCGAGGTCTGGCGTTACCAGGGTGCTAACAAATACCATCCCCATCAGTACCACTATCACACCATTCAGTGGGGTGGACGGTAGTGCTGCTTTAGGCCGAACAACCCAACCAATCGTCCAGAGGATGGGTACTACTAGCAAAGCTGGGCTACGTATAGGCGAGGGAAATGCAAACAGGGGTGAGGCCAGTATTAGCCAGACCCAGTGCCAATGATCGATAAAACGAATGGTTTTGTGGAGTATTAACCTCACCTATACGCCATCTTGCATGATTATCCGACTAACTCACGTACGCCATCATCTGAGGCAATCCTAAGCATCTCTTCGACTTTGGCACCATCACGCAGGAACATCTGCACCGTCTCTTTGGTATACGGGTGGACGATCATCCCCTTCAAGAGATCCGGCACCACAGTCACGATATGCGCGCCAGCCTCAAACCACTCGACGATGTTCAGGACTTCCCGCGTGGATGCTGCGATGATTTCGGCCTTCAAGTTAAGCTTGTCCAGCAAGTTGCGCAATCTGCTAATCTCAGCATTTGAGCTATAACCCATGTTATTAATGCGCCCTGCAAAGATAGACACATAGGTTGCACCAGCCAGAGCCGCTACGAGACATTGCTGAGCGCTCATCATCGCTGTTACATTGACGCGAATGCCGTGATTGCAGGCAAGATCATGGATCAACTCAAGATTCTCCAACTCGCCATTGGGACCATGAATGGTTACTTTGACCACGATATTTTTCGCTAATGCAGCAAATTCCAGCGCCTGACTCATGGCCTTCTGGTACTCATTCGTAGTGACTTCTACCGATGTAGGCAAGGGCGCTATATGATCAGCGATCTGTTTGATCCTGGACTGCATCCCTGCCATTCCACCCGTAATGCCTTCTTTTAGCATAATGGTGGGATTAGTGGTCACGCCACCGATGATACCCATGCGATGATAACGTTTCACTTCGTCCAGATTACTGGTGTCAAGAAATATCGGCATTTCAACTCCCCCTTTTTATCAATGAACAGATTCCCACTTCATCTCCGAGGCGCGCAGCTTTGGATGCGATGCTAAGAGATGCCAGACCATGGCCTGGAATGATTCGGTGTGCGGCGTGACCGTCGCGGCGTTCACTACGGGAATGAGGACACACACATCGGCCACCTGGGCAGTGTACCCCCCGTTACGGCCTACGACGCCGCAGACCTTGGCTCCCACTTGCTTAGCGTATTGCAGGGCGCGCACCAGGATCACGCTGATATTGCGATCCACATCTCCGCCACCCACCGAAAAGACAAATACCATGTCGGTAGGCTTGAGATGGCTCTCTTGCAGCCAATTTGCATAAGCGGTGTCCCAGCCATCGTCGTTAATGCGGGCCGTAAGTTCTGAGACGTTGTCAGTGGGCGTGAAGGCTTCGATACCGGCGATCTTACGAAAATCGTTGACTGCATGTGAAGCATGGCCTGCTCCCCCACCCACGCCCAGGAAAAAGACCCGCCCGCCCGCCTGGCGCACTTCGGCCAGCAGTTCGGCCATGCGTTCGATGGTGCCTTGGTCGATGCCCTCAATCACTGTGATTGCTTCGTGAAAGTATTGCTCGGTATAAGTCATTCGGATACTCCTTTTGCATCTGTGGATGAAGCGCTGGTATCGGCGCCATGCGCGATTGGCAACTCGGTTGCAGGAAGATAGGGCGTGAAGCCGTGCCCGTCAGAGGATTGGATGGCCTGAATGATACGCACAGCCTCCGCCAGGCTCTTGACCGTATAGCTGGGCTTTACATTGTATTTATCCAATTCCTCACAGTTGTAGCACTTGCAACTATTGAGAAAGAACGTGGTGCAACCGGCGGCGTGCCCAGCGAGGACATCGGTGATGCCGTCGCCGACCATGTAGGAATGCCGGAGATCGATCTCCCACGACTGAGCGGCTTGGAGCAGCAGGCCGGGCCGGGGTTTGCGGCAATCGCACTTCACGCGATATTCGGGCACGACGGCATCGGGATGGTGCAGGCAGTAGTGAACCCCATCCAAGCGCGCACCTGCGTGACTCACCAGATCGTGCATCTTTTGGGTCGTCTGGTCGATCAGCATTCGGGTGAACTTGCCTTTGGCGATGCCGGGCTGATTGGAGACGACGATCGCCAACAGACCCATCTGATTGATGAGGCGGATGGCATCGCACACGCCGGGGAGGAGGTGAAACTCATCCGGGTTGGCCGGCGAATCGACCAAACCGAAATCGGCGTTATAGACCATGTCGTTGATGGTTCCATCACGGTCCAGGAATATGGCGCGCTTCATAGCTTCCTCCTTTAAAAGTTCACCATCACTTTGGCACCCTCGTAGTCTAAGTCGTAGGGCATTTCGCGCAAGCCTTCAGCGGTGAGGGCCTGGCGTAATCTGGCCTTGGAGGCAATGGGGACATAGAACATAAAGAAACCACCGCCGCCGGCACCCATGATCTTACCGCCCAGGGCGCCATTGGCTTTGGCCGTCTCGTACCAGTGATCGATCTGCGGACTGCTGATGGCGCCACTGCGACGCTTTTTGTTTTGCCAGTGTTCATCCAACAGCCGTCCAAAGCATTCCACATCGCCTTTTTCCAGGGCTTCCTTAATACGATAACCCAGCTCTTTGGTTCGGTGCAGGCTATCCACCACGTTGGAATCGCCGCGCTGGGTATCTTGCTTCTGGGAGTGCAAAATATCGCCGCTGGAACGGGTGACGCCTGTGTAGAAGAGCAGGACGCTGCTGCGGAACTCCTCCACGGTAGTCATAGAGATATCCAGTGGGCTGACCTTCACCTTGCCGTCGGTGCCGATATCCAAGCAGGTGATGCCGCCGAACGCGGCCAGGTAGTGATCGTGCTTACCCACCGGGTGGCCGGCCAGGTTCATCTCGATGTGGCAGGCGCTCTCCGCCAGCGCCTGGGTGGGCATCTTTTCACGCTTCAACTCATGCAGCGCACTGAGGAGAGCAACCAGGTAGGTTCCGGAGGAGCCCAGACCCGTTCCACCGGGAACATCGGCCATGGAGACGATTTCCAAACTGCCGTTAATGCCCAGCAATTTGAGCGCAGGACGCACGAGATCATGCTGAACCTCATCGGGAGTGGCGACCTGTTCGTAGCGCGTGTATTTCACGCGGATGTAGTCATCGGCTGCAGGCCGGTTCACGTAGATGTAGATGTACTTGTTGATGGCCGCGCTGAGAACGAAACCACCATATTGGTTGTAATAGGATGGCAGGTCCGTGCCGCCTCCGCCGAGTGGGATGCGGAACGGTGCACGTGAAAGGATCATCTTTCCTCCTTGGATATTTCTCGCTGAACGCGTTCCAGGTCTTGCGATGTGTCGATCCACCACAGCCTCTCGCTCTGCCCCATCCGGTAACCATACACTGGCTGATGCGCAGCCAGGAGTGCGGGGAAGACATCTCGGCCGAAGTCGCTGGAGCCAGTGGGTGCAATGTAGGAAATAACCGCTGGATCGAGCACGTAGATACCCGCATTCACCCAGTGTGAGAATATTTCAGCCAGCCTGGGTTTCTCAAGAAAACGCCGGACGCGATCATCATCGTCCAAACCCACTATACCACTTTGTGTGACGTCGTCACGATAAAACAGGGCAATGGTTGCCAGGGCATGTCGGGACTGGTGCTGCTGTACCAGTTGTGCGAGGTTGCAGGTGCTGAGGTTATCGGCATACCAGACGATGAAAGGTTCAGTGAAATGGGAGGCCGCCAGCTTGACTGCACCGGCGGTACCCATCATATCGGGCTCGAACGAGTAGGTGATATGCACATCCCATTCAGCGCCATCGCCAAAGTAGCCGCGCACCACATCAGGCAGATAGTGCAGGTTAATGACAAACTCCCGCACCTCGAATGCTTTTAGCCACTCGATGTTGCGCTCCAGGATGGGCTTGCCGGCGAGGGGAACCATGCACTTTGGCATGCGATCGGTGAGAGGGCGCAGGCGCGTGCCCAGCCCGGCGGCGAGAAGCATTGCTTGCATGGAACGGCTAAAGATAAACGATCTGTTTGGTGAGAGAAGACTGGTAAAGAGCGCCGATGATCTGCATCGTCCTCAGACCCTCTGCGCCGTTGGCGAGCGGCTGCCGACCCTCACGAATCGCAGCGGTGAATTCCTGCCACTCTGCATGCCAGGAAAGATCGGGCCCCTGGAACACGTGCTGTTCTTCGATCGGCGGGCCCGGCTCCGCGCGCCGGCGACCGACGGTGAGTGTTTCCGGGCCGTAGCTGCCACCCAAGCCTTCAATGCGCACGTAGCCAGCAGTTCCGAATACCTCGAAAGAGAAGCGGTTCTTCCATTGCGTCCAACTGGTATGCAATTGGGCTGTACGGCCATCGGCTGTGCGCAACAGGGCAAATGCATTGTCTTCCAGTTGACGCCCGGACACGAGTTCACCGCCACATCCTCCCGAAGGGTTCATTGGCGCATCGCGACCTGTGTTGGTAACCCCTACGGGGCTCAGGGCAGCCTTCGGGAGGGTGTCGGGTGACGGGAAATAACCCAGATCCCAGTGGTAGGTAGCCGTGGCGCCAAACACTTCCGTGAACTCACCCATGAACCAGCGGCACAGGTCGATCACATGCACACCCTGATCCAGCAGTTCCCCACCGCCGGCCAGGTCCGCATCGGCGCGCCACTCCTTGTCGTATCCCGGCCGGCCGCCATGACCATAGACGGCGCGGATAAACATCGGGGCGCCGATATCACCCTGCGCGCATAACACATGAGCCTGCCAGATGGCCGGATGGTGACGATGATTAAACCCCACCTTCAGGACGCGTTCAGAGCGCTGAGCCGCTTCAACCATGCCCTGCGTCTCTGCTGCATTGCGACCGGGCGGCTTCTCGCACAATACATGCTTGCCAGCATCCAGAGCCGCCTGGCTGATCGGCGCAAGGTATTTATTGATGGTCGAAACGATCAGCGCGTCGAGGTCATATGCCGCGATTGCTTGCTGCCAGTCGGCGGTAGCCGCACAGCCGAATTCGGTCGCCAGGCTTTTGGCGCGCGACTCATCGACATCCGCGACGACCACGAGTTCATCCGTCGCAGACTCTCGGATGACGTTGGCGCGTTTGTGGCCGATCAGGCCACAACCGACGATTCCAATACGCAGGTTCAAGGGCGTTCCTCCGAAGGAGTCAGTGAATGCACTGTGTGTGGGTCGATCCGGCGCAGCGTATACCAGGGCATGCCGGAGATGCGCTCGACATAGGCCTCATCCCACTCCTGCCAGGCATCGTGCGGGGCGCTGATCAGTTTGCCCGTCAGGCCGTTGGACGCATCGGAGGCGAGGTATACCACCAGTTGTGCGGCCAACTCCACAGGCGTGCCACCCTGCTGTTGCCGATTTTGGGCAGCCTGCCATTCCTCACCGGCGGCTTCGCCAGCGGCCAGCACTTCATCGAGCATGCGGGTATTTACGGCGCCGGGAGCGATGGCGTTGACCTGGATGTTATGGGGCTTTACCTCCTCTGCCAACGTTTCGGTGAGCCGCACCACGGCCGCTTTGGATGCGGCGTAGGCGCTGAAGAGCGGGCGTGGGCTTGTGGCGCCGCCGCCGGAAAGATTAATGATCTTGCCCCGCCGCCGGGCGATCATGCCCGGCAGGACGGCTTTCGCGCAGTGAAACGTGCCCAGCAGGTTCACGCCCACGGCCTGCGCCCACGCCCCAGGATCGTTCTCGACCAGCGGCCCAATCGGATGCTGCACGCCCGCGTTATTCACCAGGATGTCGATCGGCCCCATGCGCTCCACGGCCTGCGTGACCGCCCGGCTGACGTCGCCCCACTGCGACACATCGGCGCTGATCGCCGCCGCCTCGCCGGCCTGCGCCCGTATCAACTCGGTAGTTTCTTCGATTTCGGCCGCCGTGCGCGCCAGTACGATCAGGCGCGCGCCGGCAGCCGCCAGCGCCAGGCTGATGGCCCGCCCAATGCCGCGCCCGGCGCCCGTCACGAGAGCCACTCGCCCCTGCAGAATAATCGATTCCAACACAGTATTGGTCAGACCTTTAGAACGGCAAGACTGGAGCCGGGCAATCGGTAAACAGACCTGCCTTCATTAGTGAATTCATGTAACCAGCGCGTAACGCCATTAACTCCCCATCGTCCATAATCGTGCCAGGCGATTACACCGCCTGGCTTTACACATGCAAGCGCTTTTAGCGTATCTGAACGGACGTATTCATAGCTATGCGCTCCATCGATAAAGAAAAGATCGACTTGCCCCTTATAGGCATCAAAGTTGAATGAGGCGCTATCGCCGTAGAGTTGTGTCACCTTACTGCCAAGCGGATTTGACTGGTAAAGGTATTGAGTTGTCCGAGCATGTGCCAGTAGTACAATCTTGTCATCTACAAGAGTTGTCGCTAAAGTGGGACCACTGGAACCATCGGGAGGTAAATCAAGCGTATAGATCCGTGACTCTGCCGGCGTATTGAGTGCAAAAAGAAGTGCAGAATCCCCGCGTAGAGTACCTATCTCGAATATGACCTGTGGTGAGAGTGTCTGAGCCAGTAACGCCAGGTAGAGTGCATCTTTCGCATAATTGGCATCCCATTGTGTAAAGTAGCTGATCGTTGGCAGCAAGTTCACACTTACACAATCTTTCGCTGGAAATAAATCATGGAACTGCCGCTGAGTCAGTCCCTGGCGAGCAATCATACGCCAGGCAAACAAGACATATTGAACGTATGCCATTGCGGAGGATGGTTTCCCCAACAACGCCAGAGTTGCTACATTACTTCCAAGCAAGCCAGAGGCGAGAACGGCTGAAAGGATGTTTACTTTCTGTACAATCCGTCTGAAATTTACCGTTGGAAGTGTCGTATCTGAATTCATGTGATTTGACTCACTCATGGTGTATATCGTTTGAGGAGAAGCGCCTGATATATCTGATCCCAATCATTCTTTGGTTAAGAGCATCAGAGCAGACCATCGGGCGCGCACTTGGAACGGAAGTAATGCTTTGCCCCACATCAAGGCAAAGGGGATGAGGACTCCCACCGTGTTGTAAGCCAGGTCCTCTGCATTCACGTCGCGCCCGGGTGTGAAGGCCTGGTACAACTCGTCCAACACAGCGAAGGGTAGGACCAGTAGCAAGGCCACCACCAGCGCCGTGCGCTGCCCCCAGGTGCGGCGGGTCGCGCGCCACGCCAATAATCCCAGCACTACATGCAGCAGCAGATGGCCGCCCTGACGCAAGACATAATCGATGACCTTGCCGATGGGCGATTCACCCGCACTGGGTATGCTGGAACCCGGCACCGAAGACAGCGACATGATGAGGGACATCCACACTGCGAGGAAAACCCAGGCAGTCACTTTCGGATGTGTATTCCTGTGGCTCGTCATGCGACTCAAGGGTGTGACACCTGGCTCTTCTGGATGACATTCTGGCTGCGCATGACGCGCTCAGCCTCTCGCAGGAATTCATCACTGGTCTGTTGCTGGCGCATCCATTCCACATACTCGCGCACATTCTGCTCGACGGGGATAGCAGGGGACCAACCCAAGGCTTCGATGCGCGAGACATCCGAGATGGTGTGGCGTGTATCCCCCAGCCGGAATTCGCCCGGAATGAGCGGTGCGCAGGAGGCGCCGAACTCCTTGATCATGATACGGGCGAACTCCACAACCGTAACGGGTCGCTTGCCGCCTACATTGAAGACGCCAAAGTTCGCGCGCTCATCTTCCATGGCCAGCACATTGGCGCGCGCCACGTCGCGCACATTGATGTAATCACGCAGTTGCTGGCCATCTTCAAAACACACCGGCGCCAAGCCATGCAGCAGGCGCAGGGCGAAGATGCGCGCGATGCCCGAATAGGCGTTGTAGAACGAGTTGCGCGGCCCCTGCACATAGGTGTAACGCATGCAGGCGGTGGGGATGCCATAGCGGTGACCCAGCCGGTCGGCCAGCAGCTCGATGGCATATTTGGAAATGCCATACGTCGTGCCCGGGCTGGCGACCGTCTCCGGGATGAGGGCATAGGTCATGCTCGCGCCGCAGTGCGGGCAGTGCAGTTCCCAATCGCCCCTGCATAGTTGTTCGATAGAGCGCGCGGGCGGCGTCAGCAGCCCATGCTGCAGGCAGCGATACAGCCCCTCGCCGCATACCGCCTGCGACGAGGCGAACACGATCTTGCGCACCGGGAAGCGCTTAGGCTCGGCTACGATCAACTCGAAGATCAAGGCGCTGCTTTCGGTGTTGGTGTGGATGAAGCTGGAGAAATCCGGCATGTAGTCCTGGTAGGCGGCCAGGTGCACCACATACTCCACCCCTTCCATGGCCTTTGCCAGGTGATCGCGATTGGCGACGTCACCCTGGACGAACTCGGCTTCCCTAGGCAGCCAGGCCGGCTTGCCGCGCGGGTGCACGCGGGGTTGCAGGTTATCCAGGATGCGCACCTGATAGCCCTGCTGCAACAGGAGGTCCACCGTCCAGGAACCGATAAACCCGGCGCCACCGGTGACGAGTACTTTCATGTGTAAATTACACCCCGGTTCCGTGCACCACGGCCACCACCGTGAGAACGAGGATTTTAAAGTCGAGCCACAGCGACCAGTGGTCGATATATTCCAGGTCCAGGCGCACCCACTCATCAAAGTCGCTAATGCGGTTGCGCCCCCGGACCTGCCACAGACATGTCATGCCCGGTGTGACGCTGAGTTTGCGGCGCTGCCAGGGCTGATACTTCTCCCACTCGTGCGGGCCGGCCGGACGCGGACCAACCAGACTCATGTCGCCCTTCAACACGCTCCACAACTGTGGCAACTCGTCGATGCTGTATTTGCGCAGGATGCGACCGATGCGGGTGATGCGTGGGTCGTCCTTGATCTTGAAGACGGGGCCGGTCATCTCGTTCTTTTGCGCAAGGTCTGCTTTCATTGTATTTGCGTGATTCACCATCGTGCGGAATTTATAGCTGCGAATGGGACGACCGCCGCGACCGATGACATTCCAAGCATAGAAAGCAGGACCCTGAGAGGTTATCTTAACCAGAAATGCAATAATAATAAAAAGTGGCGAGAGCGCTAACAGCATGATGCAAGATAACGCAATATCAAGGTATCGTTTGACATAACGATATACCATCGTCGCAACTATCGGTGCCTCATTAACTGTCGTTACATTTGACTGTTCTTCGGAATAGTGCGTTACCAGATAATTATCGAGTGAGGGCATATCATCAATCATATGAACTTTCTTGTCAGTGATATGTGCTTATCAGGCCGGTGTAAAACTGTTCCAATCGATCTACAATACTCGACCAAGATAAGTCACCTTCCGCCAATTGTCGCGCATTCTGCCCCATCCCAACGCATATACTTGGATTTCCGAGCAAGTGCAAGCACGCATCTGCATAGGCTTGTGGCTCGTCCGTGGCTAACAGGCCAACTTGATATTTTTCAAAAACCGAAGTCAGAATGCGCATGTTCGTCGCAAGGACAGGTCGCCCAGCAGCAAGGTAGTCATTCAATTTGGACGGCCAAACATTATCCGTCGCAAGAACCTTTTTCAATGGCAGCATCAGAATGTCGCATGCTGAAAGACACAGGTTTACATCTTGATAGGACAACCACCCCGTTTGGATGACATCTTCTCTGAGTTCACTCGGAATATACTCGCTGAGGTTCAGTTTATGGTTACCAATAAAGAGTAATTTGCACTGCCCATTGATGTGTGGTCGTATGAGGCTAAAAGCTTTGAATAGTAACTCGGCGCTTGATTCCCTAAGTACCCCAAGGTATCCAAACACAGTTCCTTTTTGCGGTAAAGAAAAGCGGGATAATTGGTCACGCGCATCTTGAATCGATATTACTTTGATACGCTCGGGATCGCACCCGTGTAATAAGTTCATCATGCGATTAGGGTCTAATCCAAGTGATAGTGCATGCTCAAGCAGTGGTGTTCCCATAACAATACATCTATCAGCCCTTGGATAGAAAAAGTCCTCACAAAATGTCTCTAGTGGATCCATTACCAGCTTCAGGTATCGCCCGCGCTCACTGCCTTTTCCGCCATGTCCGAACCAGTCTGCCCATGTCAGGACCATGGGAATATTCTTTCTGTGTTTCAGGTAAAGAGCTGGCAGCGCAACTACGGGGCGAGACTCATATCCATGCACCAAGTCATAATGTGAATGACGAAGATAACAAATCCGTTGCAGAATATCCCAGGGATCCCAACCTGTGCGCGCCTTGCCTTGCAGCAAATCAGGTGTTTCTATGATTCTTACACCTTCAGACATATACTCATGGAACCTAACCTTGGCTTTAGGTGAGACGCACATGAGTGTTACTTCATGACCACGCGCAACCAGATGACGTCCCTGATGATAGGCTGTATAAAAGACACCACCACCTTTCCAAGCGATATTATGTGTCAAATATAGTAGTCTCATGCAGTAACCCCTCATACCAATCGATTGGCGATACGCCAATCACTGGCTGTCACCACTGTTCCACAGAGTGAGCATCAACATTCTCCCGCAGAATACGGGCAGGGACTCCAGCAGCAACACATCTTTGAGGCACCGATTTTACGACAACCGCATTCGCACCGATCACACAGTTATCACCAATAGTAATGGGGCCAAGGATCTTAGCACCTGCGCCTATATAAACATCATTACCTATAACAGGCACTGAATGACTATTTCCGGTGCCTCCAATAGTAACTTGGTGGCATATGAGTACACGAGATCCGATACGAACTGCCGGATGAATCACCACCCCCCCCCCGCCATGTCCCAGTAAACAGTCTTTGCCAATCTGCGCGCGATACGGAATTACGGCGTTGTTTAGAAGATAAAGTAGTAATTGCAGAAATCGTGGCAGGAGCGGTACGTGGTGCCTGTACAACCAGTTCGCCCAGTAATACAACAAGATTGGACTAAGCTTCGAATGTATCATTTTATCTCACAATGGGTTTACGGTGAATGATTAGACCACGTGTAGCATTAAGCGAATGGATGTCATATCGTTTGTATTTTTTATTTATCTTAATTAGACTCAGTAGACTCGGGTCATTTTCGGTTTCGCACGAAACTATCTCAAAGCCCACCGATCCAAACATATCTAAGAATCCGGGCAATTGAACACGGTTAATGTACTGAAGCTGATTATCAAACAGCAGACCCCACATCCAATCTGAATATCGCAAGTAGTTCTTAGATGGCATACCAGGGGCATAGTGAGCAAGGTGATCATCGAGACCAATTTGATGAATCGACAAACCACCGGGTTTTAGGATGCGATGAATTTGGTTAACTGTATATGGTAGAGAACTCGCGATAACATGCTCGAGAACGTCAACGCTAAAGATACAGTCAAATGAGCCATCTTTTATTGAATCAAGTCGCCCATCAGGTTCAATAACAAAGCGCAAACCAAGCCGCATATAGAGATCTTCAAAGTCTTTTGCAACAGACACAGTTTCTGCAATTCCACTTAGGAAATGCGCGGTTCCTATCTGTTCTGAATCCAACTTACGCGGAAGCATTTCTGATAAAGCTTTAACACGACACTTCAGTGCATTGAATTGCCGATTGTCTTGTACATCGAACAAAGTGATATCCAGGTTAAAAAAACTCCTGAGGAATATAGAATAAAAATGGGTCCAACCTGTTCCCAACTCCAGTGCAGTCTGGAATTTATCACCACGCAAATTAGCCTCATCAATTATCCTGTATATCCACAGACCGCGCTCTATCTCCACTTCAGAGACCGTAGAATGACGATTCTGACTATACTTGTTTCCCAGTCTCCGGTAAAGATCCCTTAGGGAAGTGGTTGCGCTAAAACCTTTGAGTGCAAATGCAGCAGCTAGATATTTAAGTGAAGAGATCCCTTTAGTTCTCATATTTTTGGAGTGTCAACAGCTAAATCATAGTTGTCTATCAAGTAAATACTCGATTGATTAGATCCAGAGTTTCAGTGATGTTGCGTTGCCAGCTATATTGTTTGGACCAAGCTCACCTGCGAAGAGATAACGCATATCTAAAAGCGACAGCCTTCAGCTTAGCAGAGCGAGGTCGACGCAAGCGAAACGCTGCTGCGCGTATCTTGCGATGCCAAAGCCGCGGTCAAAATCGGTGCCTTCTCGAGCCGAGGGCATAGCCGCGTTGAAGATCGTGCTGCGGATCACGGCTTCCAAGCGGTGGTGTTGGATCGGCCTTATCTATACACAGTCAATAATTGTGCGCTGGACAGCAACAACATTTCTCTCATCGTATACGCTTAACTAGACTTCTTATTACCTCAAGTTGCTTGTGAGCTACTACAACCGGCGCGAAACGTTGCGCCAATTCCTGGTTGGCTATTCGCATTTCATCAAGTTTACCGGCATTCGTAGCCAATGTCATAACTTGCTGAACGATGGCATCCGGAGAGCGGGGCGGAACAAACAAGGCATTTTTGCCTTCCTGCAAATAGTCAGCAACTCCCCTGATACATGTGCAAACGATACCGAGACCGCTTGCCATAGCCTCCAGTACTACTGTGGGCATACCTTCCGCGAAATAAGTTGGCAAAAGTAATATATCAGCAATTTTATACAAGTCCCATATGTGTTGCCGATCCAAATAACCCGTAAATTCAACTCTATTCTGCAAACCATAAGCCGCAATCCGGCGCTGCATCTCGGCTAATAGTGGACCGTCGCCGACCAACAATAATTTACAATTAACACGGTCAGCTACCTGTTTAAAAGCTTCGATTACATCCAATACGCCTTTCTGCTCTATAAAGCGCCCGATAAACGCCAGCTTTAGCTGTTGACCTTCTTTGTATGATGCGATCTTTTGTCGCCAGTCGAACGGAGAAGGTCCAACTGGATTTGGCACCACACCGCAAGGTGCCCAAGGCCATAGCCGCTTGAACGCCGTGAATTCTTCTGTGGACAGCAAAAGTAAACCATCAACTAGATGAAGGTACATCTCAGTAGCCACTACAAAGAACGTATTACGGGATAACAACTTTTCGCTGCGACTACCATGGAATAGCGCAACTACAGGTGCACTTTGTATGCGCAGTCCTAGCAGTAAAGTAATTTCGCGCAGTAATTCGTCGTGGGAAGCATTGATGTAAATGAAGTCATATTTCTCTGTGCATGCCTGACGCACAATTGAAATTACATCAAGCACCCGTTGGTACACTTTCGTCACTAAATTCTCGTTTGGCTTTCTCTGTCCCCACATAGACAAAAGTGTGACACTACAATCATTATCTTCCAAACCAGACACGAGGAGGTCGGTAATCGATGGGATTGGTCCCGCAATATGTTTTGGTGCACTGACCATCAAGATTTTCATTGATACTATGTTTGCTAAATAGGAATTTCGGCCAGAATGCAGCACATGCGGGGACATGTGATGTGCATGACCCAGTGCTTGCATATGGACAATCACTGAAACACGCCGAGCTGCCGGGATGGAGCGTATTTCTTAGTTGGACAGGCTTTACTTTGAATTGGGTTTCGCTAACTGGCTTACCGGAGGCGAGTGTTTAATAGGGTAATGGGCATGTCAACTTGTAGGTCGCTTATGTCTGGTAATAACTTCGTTATAAACACCTAAGGTATCATCAACCAAGCGCTTAACACTGAAGGAATTCATAATTCGTTGACGGCCCGCCTCTCCCATGCTTTGCGCCTCTTCCGGGTGATTTTTCAACCAGCGTAGTCGGCCAACCAACCCATTGACATCTTCAGGTGCAATAATGAAACCGGTAACGCCATCAATAACTAGCTCGCGGTTACCGCCGCTGTCACTGCAGATAACCGGCAACCCGCAGGCCATATATTCCATAATAGCGTTCGAACAACCTTCTGCATGCAACCCGGGCTTTGTCATCAGAACTCCTACATCTGATTGGCGAACATAGGGCAGCACTTCTAACGTTGGCTCAGAGAAGTACAGAATGCCATTGCGGACCAGACTTTCAGAGCTTGTTTTTAGCCTGTCATGATCTGGTCCAGAGCCTACAGCTACAAACTTCCAGCCAGCAGGTTCATCATTTGCAAGTTGTTCAGCGGCTGCAAAAAAGGAAGCGTAATCTTTGACGGGGCTCATCCGGGCGACCATGATCACGGTAAAGTGTTCGCGCTTTTTCAATCCCAGTGGGGTACAGAGAGGCAAGCGATCTGGATCAAAACTGTTATAAACCACCCTTCCTCTAGAGGGCGAGATACCAAATGCGTTCAGCCCAGCTTGACTGTTAGCGATACACATATCGCCAAACTTAGTCGCCCAACGCATGATACGGCCGTGCTTAGGAATAACATTAGCTTGCTGAATGGTATCATCAACGAGTGGCTTGTTAAGTACCTTATAAGATATCACTGCACTAAGAGTGCTCCTGTACCCATAAGAGTATGTCACAGCCTGTCGAATGCTGCCATCAACGAGTGGTATGTTAAAAACCTTACAAGGTATCACTGCACTTAGAGTACTCATGTACCCAAAAGAGTGCACCACATCCGGTTTCCAGGCATGTATTACCCGTATCAAGTTCAAAGCAGGGCGAATATCAAACCGCCATGCGCGCGAGCAGACATACACATGAATACCTTGATCACGTAGAACCTCGGCATATGGACCGCCGTCTATACTCCAAACACGTCGCTCCCACTCTGGTGGCATAAACTTCACCAAAAGCGTGAGTTGTCTCTCGGCGCCACCATTAGCTAGACTATTTGCGAGCACTAATACTTTAGGACTCATCGTTTATTTTTATAGATTGGATCAACTTAGTAACACCCGCAGGGCGAACTCAAAAGGAGAAAAGCGCTGTTGAACATGCTGCGGCTGGGTGTTTGTCGCTAAAGTCATCTTCAAGCCGGTATGGAATTTGATCCGTCGCTTGAGGTTCTATAGTGGCTCTTTGTGGTAGTGAAGCGGATGGGATAGGCCTCGTTAGTGCACGTGCCGCTTGCAAACCACTTGCGACAGTCATACCGATCAAGATTAGAGCATTACGTCGAATTATTACGACTTTCATTGATGTACCTTCTACTGCCCAGAGAGTCAAGTAGCTGTAGTACTCGATTTTTCTCTATTCTCAATCCTGCTTAATGCCCACTCAACCCACAATTGTTGTGGCCAAATTTGGCCGCGTTGGTATATTAAATTTCCTGCTGGATTCAATTCATAGTAGCCTTGGGTTTTGTAAATAGCTGTGTCAAGATATGCATAAGAGATCTCAGTGATGACGAAATTACCTTCCCTAAACAACAGATCATATGCCATGGAATCAAATCCGAAACGGTGATTTAGATCAATACAATACTTTAGAGCAGCCTCCGGAACTGCACGCTCGTAATCAATTCTTCCACTGCCACTTGCACGAAAATCGTTGGGGCGGTTATTTCGCCAGAAACCAAACGCATAGCGATCACCAATAGCGGTGATTCTCAAATCCGCCGAATTCTCGGGGATGAATTTCTGCCAGTACACGACACCTACACGTTCGTCATTCAAAAGCTTACGCCGAACCTTTGTCCAAAACCAACTCTTAAACATGACGGTGACAAGTTGCTGTAGTCGTGAATGATATTTCGCCTTCGAAGCGTCCCAAAGTTGCTGGAAAAATACCTGCTCAATTACACGGGTTGCTTCCTCTTTGCTCCTTACGAGTTTCACATTTTGGCTGGCAGCACCATGGGACAACTTGAACACCAATGGCATAGATTCACTTTTTAGACACTCTATTGAATCATTATAATCAAATGACACAATAGTTGCGGGTGATGCTATGTTGTATTGACCGATAAGATAACTCTGAGCGACCTTGCTTTCAAAATGCCATATGGTATTGAAATTAGGTACGACGATTTTCCCCATATATCGCTCAAGAAAGTAAATCTTCTCCTTCAAATGGCTTGCTGTTCTTGGCCCCATGTAGGCTGGTTTCCAGATTACAATGTCGAAAGGAATGACCAACTGACGCCAATCATGGCGATCTAGGTTTATAACCTCATAAGACAGTGGATAACCTTGCGCAACTTTGGTGGCCAAGGCAGACTTGAACTTCTCATGCCATAGATCGCCACCTTGTCCAACTGCAATTCGTATCGTTTGTTTCATAAGTGCCCATTCAGCCAAATCACCGAGTGATTTGCGCGCTGCCTACGTGCCGTGACCCCAGCCTGCTTTGCACTCAAGGTCTTTTTGTCCGTCTTGGCGTTTGCCATTTGAGCCAACCTCAGGTGGCAACTCCCGTGGCTTCTTTATTACTACCAGTTATGTCTGCTGACTTTTGAGCAAGGAAGAAAACTGTTGACTCCAGTTGATGTCGTGAACCTACCAGGGCGATCCACATTGACAGCAAACCTTGAATTAACGCTGTCAGTATTTTGTGGGTTTTTAGCGGCTTGCTCGTTACCTTCAAGGTTTTGAAACCACCATATTGAAGTTGTTCTACAACCTGCCCAACAGTGTATTCTGTTACATGATATTTCGATAGCAGAACGGTTGACTTCCCCCGTATCACTCTCACTAAATTTGAAAAGCGATACCGGCTTGGTGTTGATATGATTAGAAAGCCATTGTATTTGAGCATACTATCTATCACGCGCAATAGCGCTAATGGATCTGGGACATGCTCCCACAGGTTGTTACATATAACTAAATCAAAGTAATTATTTGCGTATGGACTCTCTAGCGCATTTCCAACAGCAAAGTCTATGTTATGAAAGTGCTTCTGAGCATATTCTATTGCCGAAAGCGAGTAATCTAAGTCAGAAATTTCGGCGTCAGGTAACTCGTTGCGTATTATGCCCGTGATATGGCCTTGTCCACAACCAAGATCCAAGATTTTTGGCATTGCATGTGTCATACCAAGTGCTTGTTTGACTAAAGCCAACGTGACGGTTATCCGCCTATTATGGAATTCATTGTTGATGTTTTGTTCTACAGTATATGGATCTGCGGTCGCATACTCATCACTTGTGTGAATTTCTTTAGGAGATAGAAATACTGGAAAACCAAAAGGATGTATCGCGAATGGAGCTTTTCCATATAATTGCTCCCAATCAGCAAGGGCACAACCATCCCTGGTGGGATCAAGAGGGCGATCATTTTTATGATCAAAATACTTCATTTGCCGCATAATTCGACATTTCCTAAATGGCATTCAAGCGCCGGTTAAAGCGACTCACGCTCAGCATGTGTTTGATATAAACCATGTTCCATTAGGAACCCACGTGCAGGCTGGAAGCTGCAGCCGAGCCAATCTGCTGCGACTTAAGGCGACCGTCATCATATTGGCGCTAGACATGACTGCTTGTTGATCATAGCGGTATTCAATCTCTTTGAGGAAGTTGTCACACAAACAATAAAACGTGATAATACGTTCGAGCACGGTAGACCTTCGCTTGTTTTTTGGCAAACTAACAATAGCATAGCGCTTGCCGTGATCAGGTGATAAGTCCTGTTAGTTAAGAAGTTCACGTGTCAGGATATCTGTTCCAAGTTCATGATGGGATTCGCACCGAAACGTGTTCAAAAGGTTAGATAGGTTTGTTGGACTTATGCGCCAGAATGGCCATATCCCAATTTTCAGCAACTTGCGCTCCAATCGGGATAGACAAAGAATGGTGGAAAGATACTGAACTCGCTTTTCACTGCAAAACTGCTGCCAATGGGCAAGGAGACTGGCATCATTGCTAATAACGTGTGACAGCCGCCCGATCTCATCAATAAACTGTTGCCGTTCGTCACCAGCCATAAGCTCCACCTTCGTCGCCGCTTTGCATTGGCGATATGGGATAAGCTTGACCTTAAGTACCGCTTTAGGTTGGATTGTCAAATTGACCAAGTAGCCGGTAAACCAGCTCTCTGACACTTTCCCTATTTGATCAAACAAAAGATTGCCTGTGCTGTAGATAATGGGCGTTTCGTGATAAGTCTCCATCCCACTTGGAACATGCGTATGGCTGCAAATGATGGCGTTGGCGCCTATATCCACAAGGAACCTGCAAGTCCTCGCCAATTGTGGGCTTGGAAGATGGTAGTGTTCATTTCCACCATGCAATAGGACCAGCGTAAAATCGCTATTAGCCTTTGCTGCTTGTATTTGCTGAAGATTACCTAACAAGTCCAGCGGCGAAGCTCCGGCCAAGATATCCGTTGCAATTGAGAATTCGTGTTCTGTCATTGCCAGAACAGCTAGCCGCAGTGTCTTAAGCTCGATGAGTAGGGGCTTCGATGCTTCTGCTAGATCTCTGCCTGCCCCAACTGTCTTGAGACCGGCTTGCTCACACGCATTGAAAGTGTCCAAAACGCCTTGTTGTCCCATATCGCGTATATGGTTGTTCGCCAAACTCACAACATCAAAACCTACGTCGTGAATACCGATTGCACAAGCCGGGTGAGCGTGTAGATGTGGGCCAGTTTTTTCAATGGGGGAACCCTGCTCGGTAAGAGGACATTCAAGGTTGGCAATAGCAAGATCGGCGTTATTAAGCAATGGCACTAACTCCGCAAACATATCTCGAGCCTTGCCTTGCATAAACAGCTTTTCAGGTCTACCCGCGGGGCACAGATCGCCTCCCACGATGATCGATACAGTAGGTGTAAGCCTTGTTTCCATAATAATGCAGCCAAGCTAAATGCCGTGACGAATTGATCAGACCACTAACACGAACGAGGCCATTGATAGAACCTGACTATCAGTACAGATTCACCTAGCGTGATCCATTCCATTTGTTCACAAACTCATGAAATGCCGGTCCATAAAACAAGGACTACCTACTCCTAAGCTTCTTGATATATTCAAACAAAACAAGTCCATTTGACCGATAGTCAAACCAGCGTTTCGCAACTTCACGTCCTCGCTGCCCCACAAGCACTGCTTCATCTGGGTTTGTTAATACGTGGCGCAGACGCTCAGCAAATGCTTCCGTATTATCCGGCTCAACAAAATAGGTGCTCACACCGTCTTGCAGATACGTATCGATTTCACCAACCCGCGTAATAACCGTCGGATTCCCGGTTGCCAAATACTCACCAAGCTTCGTTGGGAAACCCGCCTCAGCTTGCTGGCTTGCGGGGCGAGCGAGTGCAAGGGCAGTTGCATTACACAGATAAGCAGGTATCTCATCGCGCCCTCTTTGACCAGTGAATATCACACGGTCAGAAATGCCCATTGTTTCAGCCTTCACCCGGAAGGCTGGGATCTGGCTGTTTCTATAGGAGTCGCCAACAAGGACGAGTTTAACATCGGGGAAATCCGAGCCTATTAGTGCAAAAGCACGCATGAGTGTCACAACACCGTCTTTCGCTTCATTCAAGAGGCCGCAATAGGCAATGTAGCGCCCGGCGACAGGTTGCTGAGCGGGATGTAAGCAAAAGGTGTCGACATCCACCAAAATTGGAAGCTTCAACAGTTTTGCATTGTGCCGGATAAGTTGCGTGAAATAACGCTGCAAAAAGTTAGAGATTACAATGACACCATCATATAGTTTATACACAGTATGCGTATAAACGTAAGCATATGATTCCCACAATCGGCTTTGTTCTGCGTTCAGAAAGGGACGCTCATTCTTCTCCAGTATATAGGCTGCCCCCATCAATCTGGAAAGACACCAGAACCAAAACGCGCTTATCAAAGCGTTGTCAAAAAAAACCATGGCCTCAATTTGCTCCTGATGTTGGTACGAGAGCACGCGCAATGCTGCTACGATCAGGCCTTTAATAGCATACCAACGCCGCCTAATGAACGTGTTTCCACGTATTGGAGTTCCACAGGTGTATTCGAAGCAGACGCCGTCTAAATACCCCTTTGGCGCCTTGTTTAATGCATTTTGCTCGCTCGTCTCGCTTGTGCCTAGGCAAAGCACTGCGACTTTTGCGTGCTGTTCGACCAGGCCACGGGCATAAGCTGTTACTCGAGCAGTGGGTGCAGTTCCATTTGGATAACCAATACCGCTACCACAGAGGATGATAATCATGGCTTCATCACTAGCCCGCCACCCAGTACGATTTTGGCTACCTTGCTTGACACGTCAGTTGTGAGGTATTCTGCAGGCGCCTGCCATATAGGTGGCGCAGATAGAACGGTTTGAACGCAACGCAGAATCGTATCAGGATCGCAACCAGACAACATGTTGCTGCCACTCTCGATCGTCTCGGGGCGTTCGGTGACATCGCGAATTGTCACATTTGGTACACCAAAAATGCAGCACTCTTCCTGTACCGTGCCACTATCCGACAGCACACAGAATGCGGAGCGCTCCAAAGCCACAAAGTCAAAGAACCCAAGAGGAGTGAGGAATCGTACCTGATCATTGCTCATATCGACGCCATATTGCAGCATTTTGCCGCGTGTGCGGGGATGTAAGCTGCAGATGATGGTATATCGGTATTTCCTCTGAATCTGGTCCAAAACCAGTATCAGGCTTCTCAGTCTTTCCTCAACATCTACATTCTCGGCGCGGTGCATCGTCACGAGGAAGTATTTTCCGGCTGCTATTCCTAGGCGGGCATGTACGTCAGACGCCTGAATTTCGGCATCGTGATATTGGATCACCTCATTGATGGGATTACCAATGACATAGATGCGATGCCCTTCGATTCCCTCTCGCACCAGGTTTTCTTTGCTTCGCTGAGTATATGGCATCAAGACAGTGCTGGAGTGATCGATGACTAGTCGGTTCACTTCTTCCGGAACCCGGTCATCATAACAACGGTTTCCCGCTTCCATATGAAATACCGGGATACCCATACGTTTGGCAAGAATGCTGCATAAACCACTGTTTGTATCACCTAATATCAGAACGGCATCCGGACATTCGTCATTAAATACCTTATCGACAGCCATCAGCATTTTCCCGATCTGCTGACCGAAGGTGTCCCCAGTTATGCCCAAGTAATAGTCAGGCAGCCGAACATGCAATTGCTGGAAGAAAATATCGCTCAGGTTCGGGTCAAAGTTCTGACCGGTATGAATCAACTTATGGGTACACAACCGATCCAACTTTTCAATCACACGGCTCAGTCGGATGATCTCGGGTCGCGTACCCAGTACGGTCATTACTTTCATCGCAGCATTTCCCGCTCGACATGATCCAACGCCGCATCTTCTATAAATAGATGGTATTTGTGAAACAGTGTCTGGAGCGTCCCGGAATCCATAACGTTGTTAGCGGAACTATATTCGTCATTAAGTGCGCGAGCAATTGTCATATCGGTGCGCAGTTCCGGCAGGATGGGCAGGATTGCATAGTGTTCCCCCCGGTCGACCGTGCGGTTGGCTTCTTCTTCGGAAATCAGAATCTCGTGCACTTTTTCTCCGGGGCGAATGCCGGTCACAACCGTTTTAATCGGTCGGTTGCCAATGAGCGCCGCAGCGACATCGATCATGCGTGCAGATGGCACGCGCGGAATATAGGTTTCACCGCGATTAGCCCCACGCACTGCCGCAAAGATGGTGTCGACCGCGCGGTCGAGGCTGAGCAGGAAGCGTGTCATGTCAGAAGTGGTGATAGTGACAGGTCCGCCACTGAGTATTTGATCATGGAACAGCGGGATCACCGACCCACGTGACGCCAGGACGTTGCCGTAGCGCACACAAATAAAGCGTGTGCGTGGACAACGCATGTTGGCCTGGATAAAAACGCGCTCCTGTATCGCTTTGGTCATGCCCATCGCATTAACCGGTTTGCATGCTTTATCGGTCGATATTCCCACAACGGTCTCGATGGGCAATTCATGTTCCTGGATGGCGCGTACGATGTTTTCGGGCCCACCAATGTTGGTCATCACCGCTTCATATGGAAAGTATTCGCAAGTGGGCACCTGCTTCAATGCGGCTGCATTAAAGACAACATCCGCATAGCGGAGCGCCGAGGCGACGCTGTGAAAATCACGGACATCGCCGATGCGAAATTCGATCAGTTCTTTGAAATTGCGGTAGATCACTTCATCTGTAACAGCGCGCTTGTGCATATATTCCACCCGCATGGCATGCTGCTTGGCCTCATCGCGCGAGAAAATAATGATCTTCTGCGGTAGGCCCATCTCACCGCTTAAGAGACGACGGACTAATACCTGGCCCAGCGAACCAGTTCCGCCGGTGATTAAAACGCGTTTATTTTCGAGTGACTTCATACTGTTTTCTCCATTCATCGTAAGGTGTGGTGTCGGCGGATAACTCGGACAACATTTCGTCCCAAGTGGGGATCCTATAGCCAGTAGCGGCCACAAAACGCATCGCGCTCAGGCTGCGATCACAGGGCGGGTCGTCATAAGGTTCAATATCGATGTCGAGTTTCATGGCTGCACGAAGCTTGATGAGCAGATCGTATTTACTGATAGGGTCGCTGGCTATCTGATACAGTCCCGATAACTGCGGGTGCTGCTCGATCAGGTCGCCAATGATGTGCGCCAGTACTTGCGTTGGGAAGCCAGTGTAAATCGCGTTCTTATAGCCTTTGACCTTGGCGCCGCGATTGCTCAGAAACCACTCGAGCAATGCGCTCTGCTTTTGGAAATCTCTTCCAAAGATCGATGTGCGGATTGTTAAACAACCCGGGCGGTTCACCTCACCCAGTGACTTGCTGCGTCCATAGAGATCATCGACATCCGATGAATCATCTTCTCTGTATCCCCCCTTGCGACCACTGAAAACGCAATCGGTGCTCAGATGGAACATACGCGTTCCCGTCGCTGCACATAAGTCGGCCAGTCTGTGCGGGAAGAGCGAATTAAGTGTCAGGCTGAGGATGGGATCGCTTGATTCCTTTACCTGCTTGATGATCCCGATGCAGTTTACTACCACATCAGGTTTGACTTGTGCGAACACCCGAACGACACAGTGGAAATCCATTGCATCGATGCCTGCTGCCAGCCGTTCGGGCTTTGCGCCGACGTACATCGGGTACTGCATCCATACTCCATTTGTTTCCCGAAAGGTAGCATAGGTTTCGAACCGCGTAGATAAAACCTGGAACACTTTGTGTCCCAGCATGCCTTCGCCACCCAAGATCAATACTCTCATTTTTCTCCATGCAACAGGCGAATCGTGATCGGATCGCTCCGAATCCAATTCATGTATTCGCGCAACCCTTCTTCTATTTTTACGCGGGGTTGGAATCCAAAAGCGTTATGTGCGGCGCTGATATCCGCCAGACTATCCCGCACATCACCTTTGCGCGGTGATGTGTAATGCAGCCCCACCTCAACACCGGCAACTTTTTCCATCATATGAGCCAAGGCATTGATCGTGATCCGCGTTCCACTGCCGAGATTGAATGCGCCACAAACATTAGTCGTTAAGGCTGCCATCAAATTCGCATCGGCCACATCATGCACATTCACAAAATCGCGAGTCTGTTCGCCGTCACCGTAGACGGTGATAGGAACCCCTTTCAGGATACGATTCGCAAAAATGGGAATCACATTACCATACGCATCATAACGTTGATGCGGGCCATAAACATTGAAATAGCGAAGACAGACGTTGTGCATCCCGTATAACTTGTTATAAACCAGACACATTTTCTCAGCAGCCAACTTGCTAACTCCATAAGGGGAGTCCGGAGATTGTGGATGATTCTCCTCAATGGGTAAGGTTTTGAGTTCGCCAAAGATGCCGGCCGAGGACGAATAAACGACCCGATCGATGTTGTTCGTCCGCGCCGCTTCCAACACGTTCAACGTGCCTAGCACATTGATGGCTGAGTCGGTCTGAGGGTGCTCTATGGAGCGCGTATTGCCCACGCTGGCTGCGAGGTGGAAAATCACCTGGCAGCCATTGGCTGCCACCTGAACAGCGCCCCCATCGCGCACATCCGCTTGGATCAAGTGTGCTTGTGAAAAAACGTTTTCGGCATAGCCGCTTGATAGATTGTCCAATATCACCACGGTATGGCCTGACTCCAGCAGCAGTGACACCAGATTGCTGCCTATAAAGCCGGCGCCTCCTGTAACTAATGCTTTCATAATGATTCGCTTTTCTCCATTAAGACTCCCATTTCCTGGGTATTGCTAAGCACAGAATAAGATTCCGTTCCTACATATGGCAGTTATGAGTTTGCGTGCTGCGTTTCATGCTTAGCGGCAACTTCAGCCAGGACTTGGCGGAACGCATCGCATACACGATCAGAATCATGGTTCTGTATCGCCAGTTCCTGCGCTCGCCGCCCTAACTGTTCCCGCAACCCCTGATCATCCATCAACTGCAGGATGGCGTGCTTCAATGACTCACAACTCTGCTCCGAAACGATCAATGCCCACTTATCGTCGCGCGCATACTCGGTCAGAGCAAGATCGGGTGGTGCATACACTAATACAGGCGCACCTGAGATCATATACTCCGCTGTTTTCGTCGGCATTGAGTATTTTGCAAAGCGGATCGAATCAGTACCGAAGTCTAGTGGCAGAATGAGCAAATCTGCCCCAGCCAATAGGACTGGCATTTCAGCATACGGGACCTGCGGGTGAACAAAGACACAGCCATTACGTTGCAGTGCGATACCCGCGACTGCGCTGTGCTCAAGTGTATAAAGATCAAGTTGAACCGCCCGGCCACTGCCATGCAGTTCGGCTATGGCATCGCACAGCGTCTGCAGGCTGACCTGATTAGCACGACCGATTCGACCAGCGTAGACCAGCCGAAATGGCATATTGGCCACCCATGCTTTCTTAGCAGAGCGCAGCCATCGCTGAGATTCAATCGGATTATGGAAGGTTATGAATTGCCGACCATAGCGCTGCTCAAATGCGCGGCTCATCTTGTGACTGATGCTCATCAAAGCGGTCGCATTCATTACCAGCGGCAGAAACTCTGCCCGCATTCTCCACTTGTTATACGGCGCAAGTAATCCATGAATGAGGGGCGTTGTTGGCCAATCATCCATCATGTGTATAACAAGCGGCAAGTGTGTCTCAGCTACCAGCCGCGTAACCATACGAATAAGGTCTAGCGACCCTAATTGTGTGTAGATCAGATCAGGCTGCAACTGATCGATCCACGCTATTAATTCGCGCGAAGGCTGTAAATGCCGGATGAGTGGTTCTACTCCCAAGAACATTGCCAATGTTGATGCTGTGCGCCTATAAATATTCCGTTTTCCTGACGGGCTATGACCATCACTCCGATTGTCCATACCAGATAGGTCGTTCAATACCAGCGGCCCAGATGGCTGCCGACGTGATTGAAGGGAGCGGAGCGGCTGAACCAAGCGGTACTCAAGGAACCCAAACTGATAGTACTTATTGCAGATGTTCAAGTTGGGCGGATATTCGATGAGACTGGCAGCAGCTACGCAATCCTTGGGCCAGTCCCGGAATATATTACTGAGTGTGATACCGCCGCCAGTAGTCGCATTAAAATACTGACCTACCAGCAGAACTTTAGGATAATCATGCGGATTTGTCACGTTGCGCAGGCCTCAACTGCTTTTTATGGGTCGATATGCAGTGCGAATTGATTATCACTAACGTTGGTGCCACTGCAACAATAGTCGCCAGCGTTTCAGAGCAGCTAGATACACTCCACGCTCCTGTAACTTAACCCATCGCCAGACGCGGTCTATTGGGTCCAGCACTTTAAGGCCTAACCGCCCAAGAGGGTACCACCACGATTTCAGTAACACTTCAACATCAGATGTGGGGCGCAGTTCCGCTACAGTTCGCCCTTCCGCAATATCATCCATCATGCGTGCGACTTCTGGTGGATACTCACCGGAGAACCGTTGCAGCCAGCTAGGATACCAGTAGTGTCGTTCTACCCGATATGGGCGATCCAGTCTAAAATAACTCTTTTCAGACCACTCGACAATCTCAGAGCACAAATCTGGTTTCTCATCGCGATATACCAACGCCTTCTGCCTGACTTGCCATGGAAATATTTGGGGATAATGATATAAGTATATGTTCCGGCGAGCTAGTTCTTCGCCCTTGATCCAGTGAAGTTCGCGCAGATCGTGTCCCGCCCTGTCATATACGGTTGGCGGTTCGTGTGTTACATAACGGTATCCTTGTCCCCATTTAAATAGCCGATGGATGATATTGACCCCTCGCCGAAGCATCCAACTATCAACCTCATAATTAGGATTACCCCAGAAGAAGCGCGCCTTGAACGATACTGCTGTTATTGATGGATCTGCGCGCAACATTGCCAATACAGCGGTCATGTCACAAGGGCGATAGAACTCGTCAATGTCCACTTGCCAAAGGTAATCGCCCGTGGCCAAGTCAGCATAGGCACGTGATTGCACGGTACGGCAGCGCCCTAACTCGTCGAGTTTGGGCCAGTGCCCATCACGTGTGATTATCTTGACCTTATTGTCCGGATCTTCCTCACGTTTAAAGCGTCGCAGTGCCTCCAGTGTCCCATCGATTGAATGTCCATCGGATGTCGTCACTGCCCGTGTATCTTCGTGCCCACCTTCTACCACGATTATTTCATGGGCATATGGATACAACGAACGCAAACAGTAGCGCGTAAACGGCTCCCCATTAAGCACAATTATGCCAAATGTAACTCGAGGGTACATGTAGCAGCCTCCATACTAATAATGATCTGCTTAATCTGCCATCGATCGAATGACGGTCAGGAGTTGTAACTGGTCGCGCCCCTTCATCACTGCCTTCGACGACGATAATCTCTTGAGCAAATGGGTAAAGTGAACGTAAGCAATAACGCGTGAACGGTTCGCCATTTACTACAATAATGCCGAAAGTGATGGTGGATACATTTGGATCTATTATCTGTCTCCACCTGGCTGTTCTCTCCAAGTGCTTTCTGTCCAATGACGAAGGATCTGTCAGACAATATGTGTGTTGGTACAAGCAGGCAATTGAGAATCGCAAGTTATGTTTATGTAAACTGAAGTTGCTGATGTGTCTTGCCCGTTGCATTCGCACGATTTATCTCAGCGGCAACGACGGCCAGATACCACAAGCCGAGAGTGCAGTGCTCTAGATACAGAAACTCGAAAGACACAACGCTGCTAATCAGAACAGCCGGAATAAGAAGCGCAAATACCAGGCCCAGAAACTCCGTCTCGCCGCTACCTTGTAAATACATGCGGAGTGTACGCAGCCAGAACAAGATGAACAAGCCTAGAAATGCGGCGATGCCTATGATGCCGGTGCGGAATAGTACCATAATCCAGACCATATCTGCGTACCACTGTTTCACGTAATAGGTTATTGGCAGTTGGCGTTCATTTGGGAAACCCAGGCCAGCAGTAGAGGAAGTGCCAACAACCTCGGACGTTTGGTTAAACAAATCCAGCCTGCCGATAAGACTATCAGTCCCGCCAATACTCTCGGCTGCATTGGCAGGCTGAATGCGACTTGAAAAGTACTGCATCTCGACTGGGAAGACTTGTGTAATGCCCAGGCCCAGCAGTAACCCGCCGCCGATGACTACTATTGCCGTCCTGCCCGTTTGTGCGAGTTGTTTCTTGAGTAGGCGCAAGATAATTACCAGAGCGATGATTGCGGCTGCGGCGATAACCAGACTCCTGGTGTAAGTGATGAATATACCCAACGCGTTAATGACGATGATGATGCTAGATCTCAGATCAAGCCTTGGTTTGGCGATCTGGAATGCAAACGAGAACAGAAGCAACTGCGGCATGAACCAGAATGTACGCGTGATCAGTTCTCCTTGGAAAGAGAAGGACTGGAATTCCTGGTAAAAGGTATATACCGGGATATGCAAACCCTGGTGCAGCACGTATAGAATCGCAGCAATGGAATTCACCCAAGTGATAACCTCCAGAAAGTCTCGAACCTCCTTTTGGCTGGTGTGAGCGATGATGCCGCGCACAGGCCAGTAGCCTATTATCAGGAATATAAAGGGTGAGGCTTCCACCAAGGCGCTGACTATGTCGCCGTAGGTAACGATGGTGCTTGCAAGGTTAACCATGACGACAACTGCAATTGGAATCCATAATACTTCCTGTGGCAGAAATCGAGTCTTGCCAAACACTCCAATGCTATTCGCGCCAATCGCAGGCGCTTTCTTTCGGGCGGGAGATATCATGGTACATACGACCCAAGCGAGCATGAGCCAGATAAACATGCGGACATTGCCATCAAAGCGAGTGAGTACTATTCTGAGTACTGGCAATGATATTAACTGGTCGACAAAAATCCCGCGGCCAATAAGCTCCAGGAACGGAAGGCCTAAAAGGAAAACCGGTTGCCTTCTCGCCCTCAAGACAAAGTAGACTATGAGCAAGATTGGCAAGACTATCCGTAGTTGATCCATAGTCTATAGTTGATATGATATGCGCATGGGGTATATAGATGTCATTTGTATGGCAGAGCTAGGACAGTGCCTTCTCAATTTGTCCCTTTAGTCCCTCGCGCGTATAGTTCTGCATATAGCGGCCAATAGATACAGAATAGGAATTACTCGGGGTATGCTTGAGTCGATTCCACTTCGTGCATAGATCGGCGAAATTCTGTGGCTTATACACGCTGCCCAGATGGTTTCTCAACGTTCGATGTGCAAGGGCACCTGCGTTTGGCACCAGGACCGGCTTGCCGGCGTCCAAGGCCTGGAGCATTGTCCCACTTGAAAAATAAACACGATGGGTGGAGACGAAGTATCTGACTGAATTCAGGAATTCGTCAATGGCGCGTTGGCTTTGCATAAATCGGCCTGTTTCGAATATCCTGCCCTGTGACCGTAATTCGTCTTGTAGTGGAGTTAAAGGCCCCTCGACTTTGGGATTATGAGCGCCGCAGTGCACGAAGCACGTCTCAGTATCACTCACTGCTAGTCTAAGCAATATGTCGTATCCCTTGTAAGCCTCAGCCGTGCCGAAATATAGCAGTACTTGCTTTGTTCGGTGTTGGTCCAGAAATAACTTATAGGGAGGGACTATCTCGTTATATTCCAATTCATCCTGCTTACTTTCGGGCCAATTGAATGGCTTGTAGATATCAGGCAGCCATCTAAAGAACGTGCCCTTCGCTGCAACGATCCTCTCATCTTTTACGAAAACTGTGTCCAAAACCCGGCTTTGTGGGAGCATGTTCTCATAGAAGTGAACATCGGCCCTATGCCTCAGCAAATAGCCACGGAGCTCGTGGACGTAGCTCCGCAAGGCCCGAATACCACGCCTGCTCGAGAAATGAAACTCAATGGGATACCAGTATTGAGTCCAACCGAAGATACCGATCGTTCGGCCTTTGAATCGAGGCGTGACGCCAGTAGCGATTTGAGTAAGTTCCGTTCTTAACTCGTCAGCACAGGTGAAAAAGGAGGCCGCAACGTTCTCAGTGTCCTGTAACTTAACAATCTGTTCTACTGAAAGCTTGCCGGTTGACGAGAGTGAGAACGTATCTAGAATCTTTACCGCAGGGTGATCCTTATAGCGCGTGATGTGTCGCCACGTGGTTGCAAAGCCCGGTTGCCCTAAACCAACTACGAGTAGTACGCGATAGCCTAGTTCAAGAAGAATATCGGTCAAGACATCACAATACAATTGCCGATGCCCCTCCAAACCTGCAGAATAGAGCATAATAACTGGGGAAGGAGTTTTCATAAGTCTCGATCAGTAAATCTCCGCATCAGACATATTGATCAACCATTCTTCTGGGTTTTGCAGCCGATCGAAAGTCGGCTTCAGCACCTTACAGCAGAAATAGCGCTTCAGTTCAGTATCAACAAAGCCAATCTGGCGCCCGGCGCGATCGAGCACTGTGTTGGTTTGCAGCCAGATGGTTGCCTGAGGGACAGAACTCGCGCAGAAATGGTCCAAGGCGAAGCGGAGTATGTGGGACGAGAGATCCGGGGCATCTGCTACAAAGCCGAGATCGACAATGTCACCCACGCTTGTGGTCGTTACTGGGTCTTTGAAGATCTTAAGTATTAAGTACCCAATTGGCACCAAGTCTAGAGTGATAATGAACGGCTCATATCGATACCATGGATTCCGTAGGAACCGCCAGTTTAGATATTCCGGACTGCGAAAGTTACCGAACAGAGATAGGCCAGATTTAACCCGTTGACAGAAAGTGGCTGGGAAGCTATTTACCAGCTCAAAGTCAATGCCACTAGGCGGTTGATATGCAGCATTACTAGTGCTACGTACACAAGTGGTGAATACGTTCACTCTATGCCAACCCAACCCATTTACATAAGCCGAATCTGCTCGCTGATTGGCCATGACGCATAATGCGACGGGTTCGTGTTGTATGGCTTGACTTGCTGCGAAATTAGCTAGTCTGCGGAATAGTCCACTGCCCTGAAAGGGAGGAGCAACCATTATGTCTAATGCCCAAGCGATAAAATGAGACTCCTCTGTGGACTTAATAATATGAAAGGCATAACAGCCGGCTAGAATGCCGTCCTCGGTTTGGGCCATGGCGAGGACAGTTGGGAACGGTGTCTCAAAGAATTGCCAGAGGTAGTAGCTTTCAGTGACTTTGCGCTGGTATAAAGAATTAAATAGTTGGCAGAAAACTCGACTATCATTATCGGTTGCTTGTGCCAAACGCAATACGATTACGGGTTTTATCATGACTATATAATACCTAAGGAGTCTCGTCTAAATAACGTGACTATTTTACACTTTGCGTTGGATGGATGTGATAGTTCCATTCACCATGAAAGTCATCGTGCTCAAGGTTGACTGCGGCGAGTTCATCGTCCGTGACTTTGGTGCCGGTAGGGTAATCACCCGAGTCAAGTTCTGCCTGGATCTTGAGTCCGTGTTGAGTTGATGTAGCTGCAATCAGATTGATGACGACTTCATGGCTGACGAGAGGACGCCCACGCCAGTTCTGGGTGATGTGACAAAACATGCGATACTCTATCTTGTTCCACTTGCTGGTACCGGGTGGAAAATGACAAACCGAAATCGTCATGCCCAATTGATTTGCCAGGTTCTGCAAGGTCGTCTTCCACAATCGATTGCGCGAACCATTGCTGCCGCCGCCATCGGCAGTGATCAGCAGTTCAGTGGCCTGTGGGTAAGAATTCACGCCCATCTTGTCCCACCAGCGGCCAATCGCTTGTGTAGCAAATTGCGCCGTATCATGATCGATCCCCACACTGACCCAGCCCTGGTTCGCACTGACATCATAGATGCCATACGGAATGGCTTTACCCAACTCTTTGTCGATGAAGTCATGCACCTTGACTTCAAGTGGCTCTCCTTTGTGTTGCCACTCACGTCCGTTATTGCGAAATTCCCCGATCAATTCCTTCTTTTTTGCGTCCACCGAAATCACTGGTTGTCCGCGCGATTGAAAGGCTTTCACGGTCTCATTGATGTGTTCAAACTGCGCATCCCGATCGGGATGTACGCTCCCTTCCTTCGTCTTACGATTGCTTTGTAGGCTGTACCCGGCCGCTTTCAACAGCCGTCCGACTGTGCTCGTACTCACCGGATGGTTATCCGCACTCAACTCTTCCGCCAGATGTGTGGTGCTTTTGGATGTCCACCGCAACGGCGACTGCGGGTCACCACGCGTTGCTGGGTCTATCAGGTGATCCAATGCCTTTCCCAACCCTTCGTCGACTTCTGTCTTTCGCTTGCGACCGCCACCTGCTTTGCGCAACCGATCAGTGATGGCAAGACTCGGATCACTTTCTCGTGCCGACAACTCATGCAATCCCTTTTTGATTGTGTTCCGCGACAGCCCTGTCGATCTACTCACGGCTTGAATTCCACCCCAGCCATACGCCAGCGCCTCTGCCGCTGCCCATTGCCGCCGCATGCGTTCGTCCATGACTGGGCTTAGTGATGTGTAGATGGATTCCAACCGCTTGAGTGCTTCAACATCTTGCATGTCACATTTAAATCACATAAATGAGATTTAGTCAACTTATTATGACGAGACTCCTAAGCTGGACAAGTCGGAACCGAACAAGATTTTCAAGGATTCGTCCAATTTCCTGTTTGCACCAAACACCTAAAATCGTAACCGTTCAGTTGGGTACCTGTTTTACCGCTGAAAGCGATAAAAACGCCGAGGAATCGACGAAAAAGATGCACATAACTATGAAAAGACCGGAAAATCAGGCATGGTTCAAAAAGTGGCTAAGTTAGATTGACACTTGGGATCGAGGCCCAGTAAGGTTAAGGGGTCGTCGGGCACATCCAAATGAACCAGTTGGGCGGGGCTGTGACCGGCGCGTTTGCCACGCGCAAAGACACGGGTATTGTGCAGAAACTGAAACAAAGCCAGGCAACCTTGATCGGTCTGATCGCGTCTGTTCAGGACAGGTCGGAGTTTACTGTTGATGCACTCAGCTAGAGAGCTGCCGCGCCAGACTTTGCCCAAAAGGGCAGCGACCTGGTCCCAAGCTGACCACAGTTGATCGCCCAAGGTGGCGCAAGCGTTATCGAGACAGGCCGCCCACAGCTGATTGAGGCGCTGCTGTTCAACAAGGGATCTGGGATGACGGCGCAGATCGGCTTCACACTGCCAAAGACAGGTTAAGGCTTGGACGCCTGAGGTTCCCCAACGATCCATTAGCACCTGCATGGCGCGTTTCAGTACAGGGACATAGCCGAACAATCCAGCGGCGAGGTTGCAGAAATAGCTGCTCACCTTTTCGTAGATCGCACCAGACCATTGCTTGAATTGCTGACCTAATGCTTGCAAGCGTTGCGCCGCAAGCTGGGGATCACGCACCTCGCCAGTGCTGCGCTCAATCAATCCGAATTCCGCATCTGCCTGCTCAGCCAGAGTGCGAAAGGCATCCGCCCGCGCAATCTTTGTCATCATCTCACTTTCCAGTTGATCTAACACCTTCAAATGTTGCGCCAAACGGCCAGAACTATTGGCTCGGTTGAATAGTCCCAATCGCGTTTCATAGGCTGCCATCACGTCATAGGCCTGCGCTTCGCACCGCGCCGCTTGTCCCCACATCGGTCGCAATATGTGATCCCAATCCAGTTGATGTATCGGCATTTCCGCCAGCTTCGCTCCACCGGCCAGCCCAACGCCCGCATCGCTGTTGAACTGTGGACATTGCGCATAGTTCAGCAGCACGCAACCCCACGTCTCAGCCGTGCAATCCGGCTGCCGTGTTAACTCATACACATACAGTGACTCGTTACCCACTACCAGTAGATTCGGTTCGCCTTGCGAATATATTTCATCTCCCGACAGGCTCTCTTGTCGCTGCGGTCGCCATTCCGCGTTCACGCACGTCGCCGCTGCTTCGGCCTCGCTCAAGGTCTGATTGACCCATCCTAACGACACGTTCACGTCCAGTCCTTCTGCAAGACATTTCTGCGTCCCGCGTTGACTCACTCCACATTCGCACAACACCACTGTCATCCGTTTCACCCGATTGGCATCTGCCCGCGCCGTTTGCGCCATCGGCCCGTGCTGACCCGGACTCAACATTTCTTCTAATCGCACTTGCGCTTTTGCGGCCATTGCGTAGATGGTTTGTCGCGAGACTCCCATCTCATGCGCCCGTCGTGTCACTGCCCCGTGGCACCGTTCTGGCCACAAGACTTCCAACACTGCTGACAGTCTTGCCTGTGCGGGTATATCATTACGTCGAGCGCCCATTCCTTCGCCTCGTGTCCAACGGTTTGTTACAATTCCATTGTGACACAACGGTGAAAAGAGTGGGTGCTTTTGTCAATCTAACTTGAACCATGCCGAAAATCACACCTTTTTCGCGCAATCCGCTACATCTGCAGTGTAAAAAGTCGACCAACTGAACGGTTACCTAAAATCAAGCAATTGGTGAAGTTCGAACAAAATCTTGGCTCTTTTCATCAAGATTTTGTCGGTAAGGTATTATTTGTGGAGCTGACCTTCAAGCGCATAGGAGCTAGTTATGTTTGTTGAATCCAAAACCTAACCGATATCATATAATTCGGAATGCAGCTTCAAAAAAATCCTGCGAGAAAGTTACGTTTCTCAAGAAAACTTTCTGCCAACTTGCTGGAAATTCGTAGCTAGTATAACCATCAATCTCCGTTAATTTGTGGCCCTGCACCTTCCCGCTCCATAATTGCTTGACATAAAGACAGCCTTCTTTTCTGGTCTTCTTATCAATCATACCAATATATGTATTAACTTGGCTTTTTGTCATCTCTTGGAAGCTGGCGATATTCACTACTATATCAAAGGTGTTATCTTTAACCTTGGCAAAATCCTGTGCACCGAAAAACCACATTCCGCGCGTCGTCAAAGCATCATGGTCCAATGTACGCAACTGCCTGCCGTGTTCATAACTACCATAACTGACATCGGGTAACAAGCGCGGTAGATAGCTTGACGAAATGAGAAGTATCTCAGGCAGATCAAATACGATATAGGTAATGAGGGGATTGACCTTCTTCAGTAAATACCCTAATCGGCCCCAACCTGCGCCAATTTCCGCTACCAGCATTGCATCGGTGGCCAAGTTTGGCATAGCTTCCAGAAGGCTATAGAACTCGTCAATTGAGAGGAGTAAGTCAAGCGATACTCTGCATCCGTCAATCATATAGCCAAAGCCAGGCAGAACGGGGCAAGTAGCTGACACCTTATCAAGAAGACCTAGTGAATCCCGTTGGCGAAGAATTCGAAAATAGGTATACAACAAATATCGATGCAGACGTGGATCACCTGGTGCAAACCCAGAGAAACGCAGGTTGAAATATCCTGTTTCGATCTCTTCGATTCCATGCAAATCAAACTCGCGTTGGAATAAGTTTGCCACACCGGACCAATGCTCGGTGGCACTGAAAGGTGCCGACGATGACGCATTGTCTATACGCATTTGGTGAAGCAATATGGCCTGCTCCTTCGTTAGCCGCGATTCGGTTCCCGTAGAACGAGTTAGGACTATCCGCCGCCTTGCCCAGTGAGCCATTTGCGCTAATGAGAGATTCGCTAGGCGAGTCAGCCACTTTGACGGTACTTCCATCATGTCTTTCACTCCATTATGGTGCGTTGTGCAATCTATCGATCTACCGAGTGTCGAGTTTAGATCCCATAGTTTCCTTATAAGTTGGTATATGGTGTCTTGAACATAATAACCCTTAACGCTTGGGCAAGCTCTGCAATACCTTCCTCGATGGTAACCGTGGTGTAATATCCTAAGCTGTTGATCTTCACATAGCTAACAACATAATCTCGCTTGTCAGCATCCTCACCTACATTTGCGTAATGCACATAGCAGGGTGCCTGAGCTTTGATGTACTCACAGATCTGTTCTTTGCTGCAATTGAGTGTTTCCGATCCAACATTGTAAACTTGCCCTATCATCTTGTCGGCGTTATCAAGGGCAAAAACAAAGGCTCGTGCCATATCGTGTACATGGATAAAGGTACGCATGAATTGTTTCTCGTACACAACAAGATAGCCTTGAGTCAGTGCTTTATAGGTGAAATCATTGATCAGTAGATCAAGCCGCAACCGTGGTGATACGCCAAATGCAGTAGCAAAACGATACACAATTGCTGAGCTACTAGCTAGTAGATGCCGCTCAGCCATTGTCTTTGTCTGACCATAGAGACTCAATGGGTGTAGAGGAGTCTCTTCAGTGCATATATCTTCGACAGCGCCGTAATTGCTACCGGTAGAGGCAAATATGACGAGTTGATTACTTGAAAGCGCGGCAGAGAGGTTGGCTGAGCCGTTGACGTTAACCTCTTCAGCTAGTTGGGGATCTTTACGGCAGGCAGGATAGCCGACAATAGCAGCGAGATGAACAACGGCGTCCATTTTCTTGACCGCAGCTTTGACATCGGCAGGATTGCGTATATCGCCTTTCTGGAACTCAAAATTACGGCAGCGGAAGAATGGCAGTAATGGATCCCCGCCGAATAGCAAGCTATCCAGAACACGGACATGATGGCCTTGAGCCAGCAACTGCGGCACTAGAGTTGTACCAACATAACCAGCGCCACCGGTGACAAGAATGTTCATGATGATTTTCCTCAAATAACAGAGAGATAATAGGCTACGGTGTGTTGAATACCGACGACATGATCGACGAAACCATAGTCAGGGAATAGTGCACGGAACCTGCGGTCGTCCAATACCTTGCGCGGCGCCCCATCTTGATAGCGAGGATTGAAAGTCAGTTTGCCTTTGTATCCTATCGCCTCCGCAATGAGTTTGGCAGATTCCCCAATTGAATAGCCGTGATTTTGTGCGATATTAACGGGGTAAATCAGCTCGTCCAGAGCAAGACCGCGCTTCAGGATTTCGACAACATCATCGATATAGCTCCACTCACGGATCGGGCTGCCTGTGCCCCATATCTCAAATTCCGATTGGCCGGACCGATGAGCCTGGATCATGCGGATGATCATGCCATTTAGCGCATGGGTCTTATTCGGATCGGTAGAGTCACCTGGACCAAACGTATTAGGGACCAGAAAGTTTATGCTCTTGAGGCCGTATTGTTTGTTATAACATTCGGCGGTCACATAAACGAAGCGCTTCGAATTACCGTATGCATAGACCGAATGATGAACTTCGCCCTTCCACCAGTCAGGCTCATAATGTATATCAGCGTCACCCGGATACGAGCAGTTGGAAAGCGGGTTTAGGATGTGCGCCTTGGGGCACGCCTCGCAAGCGGCGCGATAAAGGTTCAATGTCATTTGCACGTTGTCGTGCAACACATCGGCAGCATAGGTCGTCACATAGTGCACGCTGCCCACATGCGCGGCCGCATTCACAATCGCGTCTGGTTGCACATCGGTGAAGCAGCGCCTGGTTGCGGCCAAGTCTTTCAGATCCAGTCCGTCACGCCGAGAAATTGGCGTAACATCATGCCCCGCATTGCGAAAAGATGAAACGACGTGCTTTCCGACGAATCCATTGCCACCGAGTACAAGAATCTTCATTGTCAATCCTCACCAGTTCGTGAACGACTACCAACCGCTCTTGACCGCGGCGATCACACGGTCCACATCGTCATCCGTCAATCCCGCATGTACGGGGATGGAAACATGACGTTCGTTGAACCAAGCCTGGTTCGGTAGATCAGGAGTAATTCCCCCAAACACCGAGTTATGATCGATGCGCAGATGTACGACAGATGAAGGCACCTGACAAGCCTGTAACTTGGTAATGAAGCCAACTCGATTCTCAACTAACACAGTGAAGAGCCAATATGCGCTGGTACGATCGTCTTTGTAGTCCAAAAGACGTAGGCCAGGTACGCTGCATAGTTCAACTCGATATCTTTCGGCAATGGAACAGTTGCGATTCAGCCGTTCCTGGAATCCATCTAGATTCCCTATACCAACAGCCGCCGCCAGGTCATTCAGGTGGTATTTGTAACCCACTTGTTGAATATCATAAATTCGTTCACCCAAAATAGATGGTTGGCTGTTGGCCCGATCAATACCGAACCAGCGTCGCGACATAGCGTTGCACAAATCGTCTGGCCGGAGACAGCACAATGCACCTCCATCCCCAGTCGTAAGATGCTTGATTGCCTGGAATGAAAAAGCGGTAAAGCGTGATATAGCGCCGATGGGTTTGCCTTTATAAACCGCGCCAAGAGCATGGGCTGCGTCCTCAATCACTACCAGGTTATGGCGTGCCGCCAGCGTATTGATCTCATCCAAGTCGCAGGGATAACCACCCCAATGCACTGGCATGATCGCTTTGGTGCGTGGCGTGATTTTGGGGGTAATGGATTCAGGTGAGATATTGCCGGTCGAAGGGTCAATATCGGCGAAGACTGGTCGTGCGCCTTGCATCAGGATAACCAAACCCGTTGCCACAAACGTCTGCGGCGGTAATATCACCTCATCACCCGGGCCGACACCAGCCACTGCGAGCGCCAGATGCAATGCAGACGTCCCGCTATTGACTGCAACGGGATTAATTAGACCCAATTTAGACTGAAGCGTTGCCTCAAAATCTTTAACTTTGCGACCCTCGCTCAACCATGTTGATGAGAGTACTTGGGTTGCTTGGCTTATCGCTTGCGGCGATACATAGGTATTAAAGAAGTCCATCTGTTTCTCCGAGATAACTGTGTTCCCATTTCAACATGGGTCGGACCACTCCTGGAATGCTACGGCCCCAACCTGCACGAACGCTCCCAGGCTCCCCTTTATCAATCACTTGAAAACTCACCGTATCGTGTTCAAGGAAGTGAATCTGATAGACTGGTTCACATGTACTGACCTCTGCCAACACGTTGATCCGACCCTCAGCAAACAAATTACCTGGGACAACACATCGTGAACGGAATAGTCCAACGTTTTTAGGTTTTGCTCCCCATGATTCACCATGAAACTCAGCGGAAGCAAATAGCAGAACACCCTGTTCGTTGAAGAAGCCGTGCACCGGTAGCAATTGTGCATTTGGCTTGTAGTTCCAGTATTCCATCTCAATGATGACTGGATTACGAATATCAATCGTGTCACTCACCTTGTCGCACGTTATTACTCTGACTGCCTTTAGTCGGGCGACATCATCGCCTGGCGCAGATGCAGGTTCGTTCCAACAACGCTGGGCAGACGTGCCTAAATCGGATTTCAAATACTCGCTGGTCGCTTGTAGAATATCAGTGTCCAAGGAGAGCTTGCCCGCTTTGAGGACTATACCGCGACTGCACAACCGTGTTACGGCTGGCATGTTGTGGCTGACGAATACGACAGTTCTGCCTTGTTTGGCTACATCACTCATTTTCCCAAGACACTTATTCTGGAAAGCAGCGTCGCCAACGGCTAAGACTTCATCTACTAAGAGTATTTCCGGTTCCAGATGAGCGGCAACAGCAAATGCGAGCCGAACATACATGCCACTGGAGTAGCGCTTGACAGGTGTATCTAGAAACTTCTCGATTTCGGCAAAATCCACGATCTCATCGAACTTGCGATCAGTTTCCGTGCGTCTCATGCCGAGAATGGCACCATTTAGATAGATATTCTCACGGCCAGTGAGCTCTGGATGGAAGCCAGTGCCGACCTCCAGTAGCGACGCGACGCGCCCATGTAGTTCGATGCAACCTTCGGTAGGCTCAGTAATTTGAGATAGGATTTTGAGCAATGTGCTCTTTCCTGCACCATTCCGACCGATAATGCCTAGCACTTCGCCCTGCTTCACCTCGAAAGAGACATCCTTAAGTGCCCAAAAGGTGCTCTTCCCATTGGGCGAGGATGTCTTAGATCTGGAACGCTTCACGGAGTCGGTAAACCTCTGGAAACGTGATACGAGAGCATCGCGCAGAGTACGATAGCGCTCTTGTCGTAGGCCAATGAGGTAGCGCTTGCCTATGCCTTCAACTTTGATAGCAACATCTGTCATAAGTTATACTACGTCCGCGAAGGTTCTTTCCATGCGGCGAAAATAGAGGAGCCCTGTAACCAGAAGCACACACACGACTGCGACAGACAAGAAAGTCAGTTCGTTAGGTGGTGGGGCACCCAACAATGCCCAACGGAATCCCTGAATGACACCTGCCATTGGATTAAGCCCGTATACTATACGCCATGGACCGCTGGGTACAAGATTTGTCGAGTATGCTACGGGTGAGGCGTACATCCATGCCTGAATGAGGAATGGAATCATTTGTTGTACGTCCCGGTATTGCACATTGAGTGCGGACAACCATAATCCTACTGCGAGCGCGCTCAACATTGCAAGAAGCACGAATGCAGGCAGTGTTACCATCATCCATGTGGGTTTTATTCCGAACCATGCCATGAGTCCCAAGAGTACGGCAAACGCAATAACGAAGTCGACAAAGCCGGCGGCGACTGCGGAGAAAGGAATAATCAGTCTCGGGAAGTAAACCTTTGTCAAAAGGTTGGAGTTCCCAACAAGGCTTACTCCAGATCGCTGCAGCGCACCAGCAAATAATTGCCAGGGCAACAAGGCCACATAGCTGAAAACTGGATACGGGATTCCGTCCGATGGCAATTTGGCAAGCTGTCCGAAAATGACGCTGAAGATCACCATGGTAAGCAGCGGTTGAAATACTGCCCACGCGACACCCAAAGCAGCTTGCTTATAGCGGACTTTTATATCTCGCCACGTGAGAAAATAGAGCAACTCGCGATAAAGCCATAGTTCGTGGAATCTAATTGATAGCCATCCGTGGGATGGCCTTATCACAGTTACAGGGAGCTCAGTATAGGACCGAATTTGCGTTGACATGTTTGTTTACAGCAGCTAGAAAACTACTTCCCGTTTATCCGGCTAATAGCCTGCTTCGCTGTTTGGTTTGTAGGATCAATCTGGAGGGCGCGCTGATACGCTTGTAATGCGTCAGGAGACCGTTTGAGCCACTCGTATATATCTCCCATTACAAGCCAGTTCCACACAGTGCCTGGGTCGACTGCCACTGCTTTCTCAGCCGCGTGTTGTGCTTGTACCTTGTCTTGTACTTTACGATAATGGATTGCCATACCAAGATATAAGCTTGAGGCATCCCGTGTTCGCATGAAGTCCGGAAAGCGTATCTCCATGTCGCTGTAGATAGCGGTAGCTTTAGCCCCATCGGCTGCAGCGAGCCAGTTGGCCACCCGCTTGGCAAAAAGCCTTGCGGTATTTGGGGTATGGGCGATGCCTTCCTGATACCAGAGGTCGGCCTCTGAGAAGCGCTTATCAATACTGTAAAGATCGCCCATAACCTCGTAACCGTATGACATAGTCGGTGAGAGAACGATACCGACTTCTACGCTTGCAGTGGCAGCTTCGAGCCCCCTCAAATAGTATTGCGCTCTGCCCATGCCGATATAGGCATTTGGATCATTGGGCGCGGCCTCTATTGCGTCATGATAGACCGCGTACGCGTCTTGCCACCTTTTCTGGCCAAGGAGCATTTGGCCTAATGACCCTCGCCAGACCGTGCTTTCGTTGGCAGCAGGCATCTGGAGTAATGCTCGACGTAAGATTGTTTCAGCTTCGGCTGACTGACCGTTGTGCCAAAAAGCCAATGACAGACCTAGTGCTGTTTGAGCTGGCATCAGATCAGCAACAGCTTGGAAGGCAATCAACGCATCGTCATAGTGCTGAGCATCATAAGAGCGCCGACCCAAGTCCAGTATTGCTCGGATATTACCCGCCAATAACCATTGTTCTACCGCTCGAGTAGTGTTGCCCTTACGGTCGAGTGCAATTCCCATTGCGTTGCGAACGAGGTAGTCGCCAGGATTCTGATCCAACCGTGTGGAGAGTATGACGATCGACTGATCGATATCGCCGTAGTGTAATGCGTATGTCCCTCTCCAGAGAGCCTCACGTGGATGTTCTACAGGCGCTGGGCCGATACCAGATCGGCTCGAAGCTATACCACTTAAGCTCCGCACAGCTTGCAGCGACCACATATTTATCAAGAACCCATTTGCATAATGTGGGACAAACAGAGCCGATGTCACAACGGTCGCAGAGCATAACAGTAGGGACATCGCATTTTTGAGCATGTTGTGCTCAATCGAGTGTGACATCAACCAGTCGCAATGTTGGCCGCCCAATCGTGATTGGTGCGGTACCAGGAAACAAGGCGCGATATTCCGATCGCAAAGTCGACCGCTGCTTCCCACCCGAGGTACTGCCCAGCCTTGGTCACGTCGGCCCAGGTGGTGGGCATATCGGAAGCTTGTATGGATCGATACTCAATTATGGCGCGCCTGTCTACTATTTCTTCAATCATGTGTATCATCGTATTCAGAACAATCGGGTGGTCTGAGCCCAAGTTGATCACCTCGTAGCCTAACGGACGCAACGCCGCGATGGTGCCGCGCGCAATGTCGTCAACATAGGTAAAATCGCGCGATTGCTGTCCGTCGCCATACAACGTGACCGGCCGACCTTCGCTGATCCACTGCACGAAACGGAATGGGCTCATATCTGGCCGCCCGGCCGGGCCGTACACTGTGAAATAGCGAGGAATACTGATGTCGGTGCCATACAGATGATGGTAGGTATAACACAAAACTTCAGCGGCCTTTTTGGACGCTGCGTAAGGTGATAGCGGACGGTCCGTCGACTGGTCCTCGCGATAGGGCACCGGGTTATCTTTGCCGTACAGGCTCGATGTAGATGCCAGAACGAACTTGCTAATGGCATACTTACGGCACATTTCCAACAGATTGAGCGTGCCTGTGACGTTGGTCTCGAAGTACATCCATGGGTTTTCCACCGAGCAGCGCACACCTGCACGCGCAGCCAGATTAATGACCGCATCGATCTTGCCGGCGCCAGCGATGAGTTGATCCAGTTTCTCGCAGTCCAGGATATCCAGATGGTGGAACGTAAAGCCTGGTCGGCCTTGCAATTGGGCCAGGCGCCAATGCTTGAGACGCACATCATAGGCGTCATTCAGGTTATCGATCCCGATGACAGTGTGATGGTCGTCTAATAGAAACTCAGCCACTTTCGCGCCGATGAAGCCGGCGCAGCCGGTGAGTAGATAAGTTGCCATGGTGATCCAACGTTAACGATAGCAATAATGAAGCTCAACGATCCAGTTGTCTTGGGGGCATCGTCTCACGCCCCAGAAGCATTCTTGGCATTCCGCACCTGCTGCTCGATCCAGGGGTATGTCTGGCAAATGCCCTCGCGCAGGAACACGCGCGGCTGCCAGCCCAGCGAGTAGATGCGCGCGTTGCTGAAGTTGCGCGACTGCACGCCGACTGGCCCCGCGACGTGGCGGATGTTTATGCGCTTGCCGGCCACGTCTGCCACGGCGCGTACCAGATCGTCCACCGAGACGTATTGCGGGCAGCCGATGTTGGCTGGCTCCGTCATCTCAGATTGCGTCAGCAGGTAGATGCCCTCTACCAAGTCGCTCACGTAGGTGTACGACCGGATCGCGGCGCCATCGCCCCAGACCTCGATCCTGCCACCATCCGTTGCCTCGGCCACCTTCCGGCAAATCGCTGCGGGCGCCTTCTCGCGGCCACCCCGCCAGGTCCCTTCCGGCCCGTAACAGTTCTGGAACCGCGCGATCCGAACCGCGATTGGGTATCTTCTTGCATAGGCCATGGCCGTGCGCTCGGCATATAGTTTCTCCCACCCATACTCATTGTCCGGCTGGGCTGGGATGGCCTGCTCCTCCGTCATCTCCGGCTCGCCAGGCTGCATATCTCGGTAAACGCATACGGACGAGGAGAAGAAGTAGCGCGGGATGCCCAGTGTCGCGGCGGTGTGGATCATGTTGATGTTGACCAGGGCGCTGTTGCGCATGATCTCACATTCGGCTGAGTGGATGAAGCCCATGCCGCCCATATCGGCGGCCAACTGGTACACCTCGTCAAAGCGCTCGCCGTCGAGCGCGAGTGCGGCTTCGCAGTTGGGCCTTTCCCGCAGATCAAGCACGAGGAACTCATCGGCTGTAGTTTCCGAAAACTCGTGTGGCTTGATATCCACGCCGCGTACCCAATAGCCCTCCCGCTTGAGCTTCTTAACCAGGTGGCCCCCGATGAAGCCACCGGCACCACACACGACTGCACGTTTCATTATTTGCACTCCTATTCTCGAACGTTACCTACCGGGTACCGGCTCTGGTTGGTATGGGCCACACGGACTTCCTGGACATAGGGGTTGGGACGGAAGATCACGTCGCCCTCCACGCCGGATGGCTCTCACAAAGTTCACAAAGGGAAGAGGATCAAGAAGGTGTGATCAAGTGCGCAATAATGTGGCAACCGAAATGTCTTCGTCCACGTCTTCCCAATGGATGCCAATGCCCCTGGCGATGAGTCGCCAGTTTTTGCGTTGCACGGGTGTGGCGTCGCGCAGGCGCGGAAACCATTCCAGGGGTGTGGAGATTTCACGTCCGTCAGAGAGGGCGACCAGGAGGGCGTCGGTGGTAAAGCGGACGTTAAGGGCGAGCACAGCCGTTGGACTAGAGACGCCGCCTGTTCGGGGTGCGTGTGTTCTGCGTTCGCGCGCGTCCACTAAGCGTACTCGTACACAGGGACTTGCATCACACGTTTGGGCTTGCTGTGTTGCGAAACCATCTTTTGCAGGCGTTCGACTGTGTCGGGCGCAAACAACTGCTCGCCTGTTTCCGCGTTCACTCGCGCGGGAACATTCTCAATGACGATGAGTTGACCGTTCATATCGAGTGTGTATGTAACCTTTCGTTCTACCAATTTTTCTGTCCATTGATAGGCGTCCATCTCACGTTCTCCTTATTCTGAAATCAGTCCATTCGGCGGGGTCCGGTTCATACAAGGTGATGATCTGGCGCAGGATGCTTTGGTCAACTGCGTGTTTGGAGAACTCAAACTGCCCTGCTTGAATCTTGGCGTGTATTTCTTCAATCATCAGCCGATCTCAGTATGTTGGTGAAGTCAATTGGATGATTTCTATCAGCGCCGCTTGTTCCATCGGCGACAGTGGGTCGGGCTTCCACTCACACCGGATGGCTCTCACAAAGTTCACAAAGACACAAAGGCAGGAGGAGGAGCAGTCAGCTCCCGAATCCGCGTGCTTCCCTGGGCCAGGAGCTTGGCGATGACGCGCGCGGTCTCGCGCACGTCGTCGTCCGTCCCACCGGTCGGGTCCGCCACGTCCCACGTTCCGCCGGCCATCTCGGCGAGCAGGAACACGCGCCTGGCGATGGCGGGGAATTCGGCATGCAGGGCTTCTTTGTGCCCCTGTTCCATCACCAGGATCAGGTCGAATACCGCGAGCATCTCGGCGGTGACGCAGCGGGTGCGGTGCTTGCTGAGGTCGAGACGCATGTCGTGCATGGCGCGTTGCGCCCTGCGGCCAGCCGGCAATCCGTCGATCGCCCAGGTGCCGGCGGATTCGATGCGCCAGCCGGCGAGTTGGCCGGACTCGCGGAGGAGACACGTGAAGAGCGCCGCCGCGATCGGCGAGCGGGTCTGGTTGGCGGTGCAAACGAATAAGATGGAGGGCATAGGAGAGGGGAC
>Ga0118677_10001009_pt1 | contig 60555 bp, 52 predicted proteins | sample AliMusrvi5mmetaG_FD_86154 | JGI IMG/M metagenome (GOLD analysis project Ga0118677, IMG submission 86154) | reverse complement strand
CGCCAAAGCCATGCCAAGCCATGGGTACGGGAATCGGTACATTGATGCCGACCATGCCGACCTGGATGCGACGGCTGAATTCCCGGGCCACGTTGCCGTCGCGGGTGAAGCAAGCAACGCCATTGCCGAACTCATGGGCGTTGATCAGGTCCACCGCTTCGGCCAGGTCCTTCACGCGCAGGCAGGACAACACCGGGCCAAAGATTTCTTCCTTGTAGATGCGCATCTCGGGTGTCACGTTGTCAAACAGCGTGCCGCCCATCCAGAAGCCTCCTGAGCAACCGGCACCGGCAGACGCGCCATTGAAATCTCGGCCGTCGTGCAACAGCGTGGCGCCTTCCTTGATACCTTGTTCGATGTAGCCGGTGATGCGGTCATGCGCCAGTTGCGTGGCGATGGGGCCCATTTCGGCAGCCAGATTCATGCCGTCCAGTACCTTCAATGTCTTGGTGCGTGCCAGCAGTTTGGGCATCAGGCGCTCAGCCACATCGCCCACGAGCACCGCCACGCTGATGGCCATGCAGCGTTCGCCGGCGGAGCCATAACCGGCGCCGATCAGGGCGTCGACCGCCTGGTCGATGTCGGCATCGGGCATCACCACCATGTGGTTCTTTGCGCCGCCCAGGGCCTGCACGCGCTTGCCGTGGTGCGCACCTGTCTCGTAGATGTAGTTGGCAATCGGTGTAGAACCGACGAAGCTCACAGCCATGACGTCGGGGTGAACCAACAAGGCATCCACAGCTTCCTTGTCGCCCTGCACCACATTGAAAACGCCATCGGGCAGTCCGGCTTGCTTGAGCAAATCGGCCAGAAACAGGCTGGCTGTGGGGTCGGTCGGACTGGGCTTCAAAATGAAGGTATTGCCTGCAGCAATAGCGACGGGAAACATCCACATTGGCACCATGACGGGAAAATTGAACGGCGTGATGCCAGCGACCACGCCGAGGGGCTGGCGCAGCGTCCAGTTGTCGATGCCGGTGCTCACCTGATCCGTGAAGTCACCCTTGAGCAGTTGCGGGATGCCACAAGCAAACTCTGCGATGTCGATACCACGCGCCACTTCACCCTGTGCATCAGTGAAAACCTTGCCATGTTCCGCGGTAATGATGCGGGCCAGATCGTCCTTGCGCTGGTTCAGCAATTCCACAAACTTGAACATGACGCGGGCACGGCGGATCGGCGGTGTGTCGGCCCACTTGGGAAATGCCGCTTTAGCCGATGCCACAGCGGCGTCTACGTCGCTTACGTTGCCCAAACGTACCTGGCACGCCACGGCACCAGTCGCCGGGTTGTAAACCGGTTGAGTACGTGTGCCACTACCCGTGGTGCGCACGCCTTGTATGTATTGGGAGATCTCGGGCGCGTCGGTGTTTGTAGTCATTGTGTCTCACTCGGTGAAGAAATTGATATGTAAAACCCTGTCCGGCTTTACTCGGGCCGCAGTTTAGGGCGCAGGCGCAAAGCCAACAAGACCATCAATCTGAAAACATTGTTAAATTTAGTGAACAATAGACGGATGAATGAGCAAAAAATAAAAGACCCTTGGAGTCACCTGTATTGGCTGACTGTGTTGGCACAACAAGGTAGTTACACGGCGGCGGCGGCACGATTGGGCGTGAGCAAGGCGGCGATGAGCCAGCATATTGCCGAACTGGAGCGTGTCGCTGGCGTGGAGTTGGTCAAACGCACCACGCGCAGCGTTAAGCTGACCCAAGCTGGGCAGCACCTGGTGGACCAGACGCGCCTGCCGTTCGAGCAGATAGCGCAAAGTTTTTCCGAGATACGGGACCGGGCCGGGGTACCCCGCGGATTAATACGGGTCACAGCACCCGTGGCCCTGGCGCGCCAACAACTGGTACCTCGACTGGCGGATTTTCTGCGCGCATTTCCCGAAGTTCGGCTGGAACTGAATATGTCAGACCACCTCAGTTCAATCGCTACCGACGGTTTTGACATCGCCATTCGCCACACCACCATGCCGCCCGATACGCATGTGGCGTGGGCACTGTGCAGCACCCACTCGGTTTTGGTAGCCACCCGCAGCTACCTGCGAAGGCACGGAGTTCCCACCACACCGAATGATTTAATTCAGCACAATTGCCTACATTACCGACGTGAACACGCTGCTCCAGCCTGGACCTTCAAGCCGCGGTCAGCGCATAAGGGCGCTGATAGCGTAACGGTGCCGGTGTCTGGCTCCTTATCTGCCAATAACAGCGAGGCGTTGCGCGACGCCGCGCTGAGCGGACTTGGCGTTGCTTTGCTGCCAGACTTTAGTGCGCAATCAAGCTTGCTCCAAAATAAATTGGTTCAGGTCCTTCCGCAGTGGATGTCCGTTGGTTCCTTTGCAGAAAACATTTACGCCATTCGTCCCTATTCGCACCACGTACCGCTCGCCGTCACAGCTTTTGTCACTTATTTGCGTGAAGTTTTTGCAAACGGTTTTGGAAAATTTTGATGAAAACCCCGATCCATGGCGTTGTCAATCATTCCTCGGCATTCATAGCACTGTGCTGTGCGACTGATCAGTGCGCAATTCCTGAATACGTGAACCCAATCGCCGCTATGCAAGGATCGTCGCATTTTTCGGTGGAACACAGGTTCGTCGCATGCGCGACAGCACTTTGAAGGCTTTGCGTTACCGTGCGGTGCCGGTTGTTGCATCAGAAACAGGATGTCTTGCGGCCGGCAACTTTCGCGAAATCCGACTTCACTCCCATACAGATCAGAGACACCCGTGAAAAAAACCTACAAACAGATCCACCCATGTGTTGCCACGATGCTTGCCGGCCTGCTGTTGTGTAGCAGCACACACAGTTTTTCGCAAACGGCCACTGCCGCCCCGCCCAAACGCTTTTCGCAACTCACCATGGATAACGTGCCGCCCCAGTCCGCTGCGCTGGCCAAGGAAATCGTTGCCATCTCCAGCGTGGGCCTGGCGGGTCCTTACAACGTCATGTTGCGCAGTCCTGTGTTTGCCGACCGCATGAAGCGGTTGCTGGATTACTTGCGTTTTGAAACCTCACTGCCCAAGCGTCTCAATGAATTTGCGATTCTGATACAAGGCCGCGCCTGGACTTCGCAGGTCGAGTGGTATGCGCACTATCCATTGGCACTCAAAGCCGGCTTGAACGCGTCGGTTGCCGATGACTTGAAGGCCCGCATTCGACCGCGCAACATGCAGCCCGATGAAGAGGCGGTGTATGACGTGTGCATGGAGCTGATGGAGAAGCATGAAATTAGTGACGCCCTGTTTAATCGTGCCAAGCAGATCCTGGGCGAACAGCAACTGGTGGATCTGGTGGCTGTGAGTGGAACCTACGTGACGGTGGCCATGTTGCTGAGTTTGGGCGAGGAGTCCTCCCCGGCCGACAAGCCACTGCCGTTCCCTGAAAAGGGACGGTAGCGGTGCCGCCCAAGCCTATACACACTGCTGCAGTGCTTGCGGGACTTGGAATCAGCGAGCAGGCACCGGCCACAACAAGCTGGGCGAAGCAGGCTTGGTGGTAGAACGTGCGGCCACGTGGACACGTGGCGACGTGGAAATTGGCATCCAGCAAATAGCGGAGATCTTGCTGGCGGCCCAAGGCGCCGACTGAGTTCACCACAAACTGAAGCGCCGTCCCAACTGCAAAAAGATGTTGTGGTTGCCGCCGCTGCCACTGGCAGCGCCAAAGAAGACGTCGCCGATTTTGCTGTCCACGCCGATAAAGGCCGTGCCGCTGTATTTTTCAGCGTAGCCGTTTCGGTTGAACCAGGCATCTCCGGCCTCGGCAACAAAACCCACAAAGGTGGGTTGGTGCAGAATGCCGCCGTCGGTCAAGCGGTACATATAGGTGCCCTGCATATGGATCAGGCGGTCGCCGTTGAGTTGACCCATCTGGTACGCGCCCATGGACTGGAAACCGCCCAAGTACAGCGGCGCAAGCGACGTGGGTCGCAGGCAGCCGCCACAGTCCAGCACATGGTCCTCGCCCAGATCCAGGCCGAGGTTGATGACATGCACCCCCCAGCTTTGGGCCCAGAGCGCGTTGGCACGGTAGCTGGTGTATGGGCTGCTGCCGGTCACGCCTTGGGCGGCTTCCACATTCAGGTAGTAGCCGCGCGTAGGGAAGGAGGGCGAATCCATCAGGTCGGTCGTGAATTGCGCGTTGATGCCAGTGAAATCCCATTGACCGTCCTGTAGCACATAGCTAAGGTCGCCACCCGCATCCCGCGTGTAGCTCACCACTTTGGCGGTGTCTATGTTCAACTGAGTCTGGTTGGTCACCAGGCCCAGCTTGGCTGTGGCCTTTTGGCTGAGGTCATACGACACGTTCATTCCCAGCTCCTGGCGGCGCAGGGTGCTGGACGCCATCTTTTGAGCCGTGCTGACATCGGGCCGGTAGATCGGCAGCTCGCTGCTGTTGTAGGAGGCGTAGGCGTTCAGACCCCAACGCTCGGACAGGGGTTGGAACAGACGCAGCGCGAGTTCACTTTGGGAGCCGGCCCGCACATCGGCCTGCAGCTCCAGGCCGTCGGGTGTCAGCCAGGGCCTTCGATAGCCCACGCCAGCAGAGAATAGATTGGTGCCGCTGCCTTCGCCGTAAAAGCCCAGGCTGGTTTTCAGGAAATTGGGTCCGTAGGTCTTTTCGTTGACATCCACCACCAGCTCATACAGGTCGTCCTGGAGCTGGGTTAGCAGGTAGTTGACGCGCTCGAAATTGCCGCTGGCATAGAGTTCGTCTACCTTTTGTCCGACCATGTGGACATCGTAGACCTTGCCCCGCAAGCCCTGTAATTCGTTTTCGATAAAAGCCGATGGAACGTTTTTGTTGCCGGTAACGCGCAGCTGCTTGATGGTGATGTCGTGTTGGGTGAAGTTGGGCGTGGGCAGGGTCATGTCCGCCACATCCACCGCCGTCAGATGGGCCAGACTCTTGAATTTTTCGTCTTGTTCCTGCACCGCATTCTGCCCCGCCTGGATGATTGCGAGCGGCTGGTCGAAACTGCCAAAGCCGAAGTCTTGCAGCTGGGGTCGCACCAAAATGTCTTGTGGGCGCAGCAGGGCGATATTGCGCCGCTCGTTTTGCCGCATCAGGATGTCGAGCATGCGGTTGGCCACGCTCAGGGCGTTGCCGGCGTTGAGGTTTTCGCCGACCTTGTCGGTGTCGCCCAGGTAGGATGCGACGATGATGTCGGCCCCCTCGCGCAGCGCCACCTCCACCGGCAGATTGGCTACCAAGCCGCCATCCACATAGGTCTCGCCCTCGATTTCCACCGGCGCAAAGACACCGGGTGCGGCCATGCTGGCACGTACCACCAGGGCCAGATTGCCGTGTTTGAATGCCACCAACTCGCCATCGCGGTAGCGCGTGGCCACGGCCCGAAAGGGTATGCGCAGCTTGTCGAAGTCGCTGTCGGGCGCCACATTGGCGGTCAGTTCTTGCATCAGAGCCAGAAAACGCTGGCCGTCGCTGACGCCGCGTGCAAAGGTGAGTGCGCCGTCCTTGACGCCCAGCTCTAGTTCCACCGGATAGCGCTGCTGGTATTCGCGACCACGGTGGGTCAGCTCGCTGCGGCTCACCTGGTCCAGTGCGACGCGCCCCGGATCCAGTGTGCCAATTATTTTTTCTATTTTGTCGGTGCTCATGCCACTGGCATACAGGCTGCCGATCACCGCGCCCATGCTGGTGCCTATGATCTTGCTGATCTTGATGTGGTCCTGTTCCAGGCGGCGCAACAGGGCCAGGTGGGCATAGCCCTTGGCACCACCGCCTGCCAGAACCACCGTGACGCGTGGTATTGGGCTGAAGTCCACAGCTTGCGCCAGGGTAGGGCGCAACAGCAGGCCGAACAGCAGCGTGCCCAGAGTCAGGGCGCGCAAGAAAATGGAAAAGGATTTTGAATGCGTTATTTTCACCCAGCGGAGTATTGCGCAAGTGGCACACAGCTGCAAAACAGATTGCGGTCGCCGTACACGTTGTCGACACGACCCACGGTGGGCCAGTACTTCACGGCCTTCAATGCAGCCAGGGGGAAGGCGCCAAGCTCGCGCGGGTAGGGGCGGTCCCACGCTGCGTCTACCACGCAAGCGGCCGTGTGCGGTGCGTGCTTGAGCGGGTTGTTGTCCTGCGGCCAGGCGCCAGACTCCACCTGCGCAATTTCGGCGCGTATGGCCAGCATGGCATGGATAAAGCGGTCCAGCTCGGCCAGGGTTTCGCTCTCGGTGGGCTCCACCATCAAGGTGTTGGGCACCGGAAACGACAGGGTCGGCGCGTGAAAGCCATAGTCCATCAGCCGCTTGGCCACATCCTCGGCCATCACGCCGCAGCTCTCCTTGAAGTGGCGCAGGTCCAGAATGCACTCATGCGCCACATGGCCGGGCTTGCCGTCTGTACCGGCGCTGGCGTACAGCGTGGGATAGGCCTCGGAGAGGCGCGCGCTGATGTAGTTGGCGGCCAGGATGGCGGCTTCGGTCGCGTGCTTGAGGCCATCGGAGCCCATCATGCGGATGTACATCCAGCTGATCGGTAACACTGCGGCATTACCCAAAGGTGCAGCGGATATGGCGCCCACACCCTTGCTGGTGAGGCCAGCGGCACCGTGGCCGGGCAGGAAGGGCACCAGGTCTTCGACCACACACACCGGGCCGACACCGGGGCCGCCACCGCCGTGGGGAATGCAAAAAGTTTTGTGCAGGTTCAGGTGGCTGACATCGCCGCCAAATTCGCCCGGGGCAGCGGTGCCGACCAGCGCGTTCATATTGGCGCCGTCCACATAGACGCGCCCGCCGTGTTGGTGCACCAGAGCGCAGAGTTCCTTCACCTGCGTCTCGAACACGCCGTGGGTGCTGGGGTAGGTGATCATCACCGCTGCCAGATTGGCGCTGTGCTGTTCGCACTTGGCCTGCAGGTCGGCCATGTCCACATTACCACTGGCGTCACAGGCGGTGACCACCACCTGCATACCGGCCATGGTGGCGCTGGCCGGGTTGGTGCCGTGGGCGCTGCTGGGGATCAGGCAAATGGTCCGCTTGCTGTCGCCGCGCGAGGCATGCCAGGCGCGAATCACCAGCAGACCGGCGTATTCGCCCTGGCTACCGGCATTGGGCTGCAGGCTGATGCCGGCGTAACCGGTGGCGGCGCACAGCCAGGCGCGCAGTTGGCGGTCCAGCTCGGCATAACCTTCGCGCTGTTCGGGCGGGCAAAAGGGGTGGATGTTGGCAAACTCGGGCCAGGTGATGGGGATCATCTCGCTGGTGGCGTTGAGCTTCATGGTGCAGCTGCCCAGCGGAATCATGCTGCGGTCCAGTGCCAGATCCTTGTCGGAGAGCATGCGGATGTAGCGCAACATGCCGGTTTCGGAGTGGTAGCTGTTGAACACCGGGTGGGTGAGGAAGGTGCTGCTGCGCTGGAGTTCTGCGGGGATCAGCGGTGCGGCGTCAACGGCCAGCGCTTCGACGGTTGGCAGGGCCTGGCCTTCTTGGGCGAACAGCGACCAGAGCAGGGCGATGTCTTCGCGCGTGGTGGTTTCGTCCAGCGAGACGCTGATGTATTGCGCCCAGGACAGGCGCAGATTCACGCCGTGGGCCACTGCACGCTCGGTCAACTCCAGCGCTTCGATGGCCGAGCGGCAGCGAACGGTCAAGGTGTCAAACGCGGTGCTGGCGGTTGGGGTGTAGCCCAGGCTTTGCAGGCCCTTGTAAAGAATAGTGGTGTAAGTGGCCACGCGTTGTGCGATGCGCTTGAGGCCTGCGGGGCCATGGTAGACCGCGTACATGCTAGACACCACGGCCGGCAGCACCTGTGCCGTGCAGATGTTGGAGGTGGCCTTCTCGCGGCGGATGTGTTGTTCGCGGGTTTGCAGCGCCAGGCGGTAGGCCGGGTTGCCGTGCACGTCCACGCTTACGCCGACCAGGCGTCCCGGCATGGAGCGCTTGTATTCGTCGCGGCAGGCCATGTAGGCGGCGTGCGGGCCACCGTTGCACAGCGGCATGCCAAAGCGCTGGGTGGTGCCGACCACGATGTCGGCATTCCCTGGCGCGCCCGGTGCGCCTCCCCATTCGCCGGGAGGCACCAGCAGCGTCAGTGCCAGCAGATCGGCCGCCACGATAAAGGCCGCCTGCTTGGCGTGCACCTTGGCCACGTCTGCCCGCAGATCGTCAATGCGGCCGCTGGTGGACGGGTATTGCGCCAGTACGGCAAAGTACTCGCCTTCGAGCAGGGCAGCCCATTCGTCGGCGGAGTTGGCCACGCGGATCTCCAGGCCCAGCGGTGCGGCGCGGGTTTCCAGCACCTCCAGGGTTTGCGCATGGCAGTCGCCCGCCACCACCAGCACGTTGCTTTTGCTTTTGACGCTGCGCTTGGCCAGGGTCATGGCTTCGGCCGCGGCGGTGGCTTCGTCCAGCATGGAGGCATTGGCCATGGGCATGCCGGTGAGCTCGCAGACCATGGTCTGGAAGTTCACCAGCGCCTCCATGCGGCCCTGCGAAATCTCGGCCTGATACGGCGTGTAGGCGGTGTACCAGGCCGGGTTTTCCAGGATGTTGCGCAGGATCACGCCGGGGGTGTGGGTGCCGTAATAGCCCTGGCCGATAAAGCTTTTGAGCACCTTGTTCTTGCCTGCCATGGCTTTCAGTTCGGCCAGAGCGGCCGCCTCGGTCACCGCGTCCGGAATTGCCATCTTTGTCGTGCGTGCAATGCTGCGCGGCACGATGCTGTCAATCAGCGCGGCACGGTTGGGCTCGCCAATCACCGCCAGCATGTGCTGTTCGTCGGCATCGGTGATGCCGATGTGGCGGGCAAGAAATTCGCTGTTGTTTTCAAGTTCGGCAAGGCTGGGGACAGATACGGTCATGGCAATCAATCGGTGAACGCTAAAGGGGGCGGAAAACGGAAGCAGGGCCCGCAGGCCCGGCGATCAGGCGGCGTCGGACAACTGCTTGTAGGCCACTTCGTCCATCAGTTCATCGAACTGGGCACGGTTGGCTACCGTCACCTTGAAGAACCAGCCAGCGCCCTGCGGGTCGCTATTGGCCAGTGCCGGGTCGGCACGCAGTTCTTCATTCACCTCGGTCACCGTACCGTCGATGGGCATGTAGACGTCGGCCGCAGCCTTGACCGACTCGACCACGCCGGCCACTTCGCCACGGGCGTAGGTCTTGCCGACTTCGGGCAGGTCCACAAACACCACGTCGCCCAGCGCGTCTTGTGCGTGGACGGTGATGCCAACTATTGCCGATCCGTTGTCTTCAAGCTGCAGCCATTCGTGGTCGGGTGTGAATTTCAGTGTCATGGAGGTTTTCCTTTCAATGGGGTTGGAGTATCAGATGGCAGTTTATCGGCCAGGGGTTCAGCCGCGGAAATAGTGGGTGGGGTTAAAGGGCATGGCCACCACTTCCATGGGCACGACCTTGCCGCGAACGATGGCGTTAACGAGGGTGCCCAGGGCGGAAAATTCGAGGGGCACATAGCCCATGGCCACCGGCTTGTCGACGGTGGGGCCAAGCAGACCGCTGCTGACTTCACCAATGGTGTTGCCGTTCAGGTCTTGCAGCAGCGTGTGCTCGCGCACCGGCACGCGCTCCAGTGCCACCAGGCCGACGCGCTTGCGGCTGCCGACTGCCGGGTGGTTGATTGCCGCCAGAATCTGGTCGGCACCGGGGAAGCCGCCCGCGCGGGTGCCACCGCTGCGCCGGACTTTTTGCATGGCCCACAGCAGATTCGCTTCCACCGGTGTGGTGCTGGCATCAATGTCATTGCCATGCAGGCACAGGCCGGCTTCCAGACGCAGCGAGTTGCGCGCACCCAGACCGATCGGTTTGACTTCGGCTTGTGCCAGCAGGGCGCGGGCCAGTGCGTCGGCTTGTGTGTGGTGCACCGAGATCTCAAAACCGTCTTCGCCGGTGTAGCCGCTGCGGGTCAGAAAAACGGGGATGGTTTGCGTGCCGGTGTCCACCATAAAGTGGCCGCCGGTCATGAATACCAGCTTTTCCACGCCGGGTGCCAGACGCGACAGGGCTGTCACGGCTTGCGGCCCTTGCAATGCGAGCAGCGCCATCTCCGGCATGGGGATGACTTCGCAGCGTGTGCCGATAGAAGCCTGGATGTGGGCGATGTCGGCCACCTTGCAGGCACCGTTCACCACTACAAAAATGTCGGTTTCGCGCTTCACAAACATCAGGTCGTCCATGATGCCGCCATCCGCGTTAAGCAGCAGGCCGTAGCGTTGTTTGCCCACCGCCAGGTCAATCACATCCACCGGCATCAGGCTCTCGAAGGCGGCTGCTGCGTCGGCCCCTACTAGGCGCAGTTGCCCCATGTGGGAGACATCAAACAGTCCGGCGGCGGTGCGGGTGTGGTGGTGTTCGGCCATCAGGCCGCCAGGGTATTGCACCGGCATGGAGTAGCCGGCAAACGGCACCATGCGTGCGCCAAGCTCAAGGTGCAGGGCGTTCAGGGGCGTGGTTTGCAGAGTAGCAGCAGGGGAAGTGGGGGCGTCGGACAAGAGCAGTCTCCATCAGGTCAGGGGCAAATAGGGATCCATGGCGTGTTGAAAAACATTCCATGGTCTTTGCCCCCGCTGTCCTCTTTACCTGAGAGATTGGCCGCTGCGTGGCTCGTGCCGGCAACGATTTGCTCCTTCGGTGGACTGCATCGCATGCAGCCTCTCTCCAGTGGGGTGTCATCGATTGGCTTGAACCAAACGACGCTTGTCAGTCCTTTTGCCTGAGCGTTCAGACTGCTGCAATCAGCGGCCCTGCGCCTTCGGCGGCCTCCTCAAAGAAAGGCTCTCTCCTGAACAAATTGCATTCTACATGTGACCCATGCGACTTCTTTGGATTCGCTTGCGTACGGTGCGCAACAGTGAAAAAAAAGCCCATAGGGTGATGGGCTTGATTTGCAGACGCGTTTACATATCCGCGTAGTTGGGACCGCCGCCACCTTCAGGTGTGACCCAGACAATATTTTGCGTCGGGTCCTTGATGTCGCAGGTCTTGCAGTGCACGCAGTTCTGCGCGTTGATCTGCAGGCGATCTTTGCCGTCATCCGCTTTCACGTACTCGTAAACACCGGCCGGGCAGTAACGCGCTTCTAGCCCGGCATATTGGGCCAAGTTGATGTTCACCGGAACGGACGCGTCTTTGAGCGTCAGGTGCGCTGGCTGGTTTTCCTCGTGGTTGACGTTGGCCAGGAACACGCTGGAGTTGCGGTCAAAGGTCAGCTTGCCATCGGGCTTGGGATAGACGATGGGCTGGCATTCCGAGGCCGGCTTGAGGTAGGCATGGTCGGGCTTGTCGCGACGAATCGTCCAGGGGAAATAACCGCGCAGGGCAAACTGTTCAATGCCGTTCATGAGCGAGGCCACACCCAGGCCCTTCTTAAACCAGCTCTTGAAATTGCGTGCCTTGTTGAGTTCGGTAAACAACCAGCTCTTCTCAAACGCTTCCGGGTAGGCGCTGAGTTCATCGTGTTGGCGTCCGGCCTGGATCGCATTGAAGGCGGCTTCTGCGGCCAGCGCGCCGGTCTTGATGGCCGCGTGGCTGCCCTTGATGCGGCTGGTGTTCAAAAAGCCGGCATCGCAGCCGACCAGGGCACCGCCCGGGAATACGGTCTTGGGCAGCGACATCAGACCACCGGCGGTGATGGCGCGTGCGCCGTAGGCCAGGCGTTTGCCGGTCACTTCGCCCTTGCTGTTTTCCAGGTAGTAGCGCACGTTGGGATGGGTTTTCCAGCGCTGGAATTCCTCAAACGGGCTTAAATACGGATTGCTGTAGTTCAGTCCGGTGACAAAGCCCATGGCGATCTTGTTGTCGGCCATGTGGTACATGAAGGCGCCGCCGTAGGTGGCGTCGTCCATGGGCCAGCCGGCGGTGTGCAGGGCCAAGCCGGGCTGGTGCCGCTCGGGTTCAATCTCCCACACTTCCTTGATGCCTATGCCATAGGTTTGCGGGTCGGTGTCGGCGTCGAGCTGGTATTTGGCAATCAGCTGCTTGCCCAGATGGCCGCGCGCACCTTCGGCAAAGATGGTGTATTTGCCCAGCAGCTCCATGCCGATCTGGAAGCTGTCGGTCGGCTTGCCGTCCTTGCCCACGCCCATATTGCCGGTGGCCACGCCCTTGACCGATCCGTCATCGTTAAATAGCACCTCGGCGGCGGCAAAGCCTGGGAAGATTTCCACGCCCAAGCCTTCCGCTTGCGTTGCCAGCCAGCGCGTCACTTCGGCCAGACTGATGATGTAGCAGCCGTGGTTCTGCACGCAGGGCGGCAGCAGGAAGTTGGGCGTGCGAAACGCCGATTTTTCGCCCAGGAAGATGACGGCGTCATCGGTTACCAGCTGGTTCAGGGGAGCGCCCAAGGCCTTCCAGTCGGGAATCAGTTCGTCCAGCGCAATCGGGTCCATGATGGCGCCCGACAGAATGTGGGCGCCGGGCTCGGAGCCTTTTTCCAGCACCACCACAGAAATCTCTTTGCCGGTTTCGGCCGCGCGTTGTTTGAGGCGGATGGCGGCAGCCAGACCGGCTGGCCCACCGCCTACTACGACCACGTCGTATTCCATTGCTTCACGGGGGCCGAACTGGGCCAGAATTTCCTGAGGGGTCATGGAGTGTCTCGTTTGATGGTGGAAACAGGGTTGCGAGCCATTTTAAGTCGGCGGCGCAGGCGCGCCTTCGCCGCCGATGTCTGACGCAGGTCCTGCTGTTTAGCGCGGTGCCAGGCGGATGGCGCCGTCGATGCGAATGACTTCGCCGTTGAGCATGTCGTTCTCAAAGATGTGGCGTGCCAGGCGTGAGTAATCTTGCGGCGTACCCAGGCGCGAAGGGAAGGGCACGGCTGCGGCCAGCGATTCCTGGATTTCCTTGGGCATGCCAAACATCATGGGCGTGCCGAAAATGCCGGGGGCGATCGTCATGTTGCGGATGCCGTTGCGTGCCAGGTCACGGGCTATCGGCAAGGTCATTCCGACAACGCCGCCCTTGGATGCGCTGTAGGCTGCCTGGCCCATTTGGCCGTCATAGGCTGCCACCGATGCGGTAGAAATAATCACGCCCCGCTCACCGGTTGCTTCGGGTTCGTTCTTGGACATGGCCTCAGCGGCTAAGCGGATCATGTTGAAGCTGCCCACCAAATTGACGGTGATGCACTTGGTAAAGGTGGACAGCGCGTGTGCGCCATTTTTACCAATGGTTTTTTCGCCAGGCGCGATGCCGGCGCAATTCACCAGGCCCATGAGCTTGCCCATGGAAACGGCCTTGTCGACCACGGCCTGGCCGTCGGCTTCGTTGGACACATCGCACTTTACAAAGGCGCCGCCAATTTCCTTGGCAATGGCCTCACCCTTTTCCACCTGCATGTCGGCGATGACGACCCTGCCGCCGGCCTCGGTCAGCATGCGTGCCGTGCCTTCGCCCAAGCCCGATGCGCCACCGGTCACAATGAAAATCTTGCCTGCTATATCCATGACGAACTCCTGAAGTTTGTAGTTGACGTTTACGTAAACGTCAAATTATGGCGCATCGCACGCACTCTTTTGATGAGCATTGGACTTTTCGCTAAAACATTGCTGCTATAATTCGAGGCTTAGATAAAGGCGCATAGCTCAGCTGGTTAGAGCACCACCTTGACATGGTGGGGGTCGTTGGTTCGAGTCCAATTGCGCCTACCAAATTCAACCCTTGTAGGTCTCAGGCCTACAAGGGTTTTTTGTTGGCGCTTTGTGGCGCATTGCGTCACGCACTGATGGAGAGCTGTATTTTGAAAGATCCCGTGTGCGGCATGACCGTCACCGACAAGTCGTTTTATTATCTGGAACATGGGGGGCAAACCCATTTCTTTTGTGGTCCCAAATGCAAGGCGCGCTTTGCCGCCGATGTGCCGCGCTACACCGGCGTGACGGAGGCGCAGGCTGAGCCAGCCGAAGTCACCGCGCCTCAGCGCAAGTTCAAATGGAGCCGGGGATGGACGCTGGCATTTATTGCACTGGTGGCGCTGCTGCTGGTGCTGCTCTCGCGCCTGTAGCCGCGCCGACTGCTTGGCAGTCAGCGGCCATTCCTATTGCGCAGAATCGCCGGCTTTTCCAAAGCCGAACAGGCGACAGGGGTTGTCCCACAGAATGGTCTGGCGTTCGGCCTGCGAAAGCTGGCCTTCCCAACGCTTGAGCATGGGGCCGTAATCTAGCCGGAACGGCGCCTTCAGATACGGCCAGTCAGAAGCCCAAAGGCAATGCTCCAGGCCAAAGTCACGCAGCAAGGCTTCCCAATAAGGCCTGGCATCCGCAAACGGAAAGCGCTGATCTGAGAATTTGACCTCTCCCGACAGCTTGACCACCGCGCGACCTTCGCGTCCCAGCGCCAGCAAGGCCTGAAAACCGGGCTGCTCAACCCCTTTTGCCGCAATTGGGCGACCGCAATGGTCAAACAACAGTTTGGCCCGCGTATCTCTCAGATAGGGCCGTAGCTCCAGCAACTGGTCGGCTTCCACCTGAAATTGCGCCCACAGGTCCAGCTCTTCGAGTTGCAACAGCAGGGCGGGCAGGCCAGCGGCGTAATAGTCCAGTCCGTTGAGCGCCACATTCATGGCAATGCCCACAATACCCTGCGACTTCAAGGCCAGCAGCGTATCGGTATCCACGCCGCTTGGTACGACGGCGATGCCCTTGAAACGCCCGGCCCCCGTCGCAATCGCATGCAACATGCAGCGGTTGTCCAGGTTGTAGCCGGAATTGGGCCCCACCAGCAGGGCGTGGCGCACGCCATGGCTGGCCATGACCGCCGCCAGAGACTCCTGATCGCCAATCTCCTGCCCCTGCGGCCGGTAGGCCACGTCGGCCGCATACGCAAAGCGCGCCGGATCGAGAATATGGCAGTGCGTGTCGACCTTGGCTTCGGAAAAAATGTCCGGCATCAAAAAGTGGCCATGATCGCCTGGTGCAACTCCGGCGTGATTTCGGGATTGACCCCAAACCAGGCACGGAAGGCAGGGCGCGCCTGGTTGAGCAGCATGCCCAGACCGTTGACGGTAGCATTGCCGCGCAGGCGGGCGGCCTGCAGCAGCGGCGTTTCCAGCGGGATGTAAATGGCATCCGACACCAGCGCCGTGGTCGGCAGTTGGTCGAGCTGGAGGTCGAGTTCGGGCTGGCCGTGCATGCCCTGGTTGGTGGTGTTGACAAGCAACGCGATACCAGCCAGAGACTCGTTGCGTTCGCTCCAGTCAAAGACCTGAATGCCTGCGCCAAATTCGTCGGCCAGGGCCTGCGCCTTGGCGCGGGTGCGGTTGATCAGGCGGATCTCGGTGGCACCCTGGTCCAGCAGGCTGAGCACGACGGCACGCGCCGCACCGCCGGCGCCTAGCACCGTGACCGGGCCGGCATTGGCCTGCCAGTCGGGCTTGGCGTCGCGCAGGCACTGGATATAGCCATAGCCATCGTTGTTAAAGCCGTGCAGCGCGCCTTCGGGCGTCACCACGATGGTGTTGATGGCACCCATGCGCAGTGCCAGCGGATCCACCACATCCATCAGTTTCATGGCGTTGACCTTGTGCGGGATGGTGACATTGCAGCCGGCCAGGCCAAGGGCCGGCAGGCCGCGAATCGCGTCTTCCAGTTTGTCGGGCTGCACCGGGAAAAGACCGTATGCGCCCTGCAGGCCATATTGGCGTATCCAGTGGTTGTGGATCACGGGGGAACGCGAATGCGCCACGGGCCAACCCATCACACCAGCCATCACAAATTTGTTTGCCATCTCAAAGACTCCTTGTTATTCAAACTGGCGCCATTATCCGAACAACTGGCGTCCGGCGCGCGTCGGTGCCGCCATACTAGCTATAACAAATTTACATTCCAACCCGGCATGAACACCCGTCTTTCTTCTCGTGACGCGCCCATAGAACCCGTAGCGCCCAGCTTCTGGCAGGCCCTTGCCTATTGGCTCAAGCTCGGCTTCATCAGCTTTGGTGGTCCGGCCGGGCAAATCGCCATCATGCATGAGGAACTGGTGGAAAAGCGCCGCTGGATTTCAGAGCAACGCTTTCTCCATGCCCTGAATTACTGCATGCTGTTGCCGGGGCCGGAGGCGCAGCAACTGGCAACCTACATCGGCTGGCTGATGCATCGCACCTGGGGTGGCATCGTCGCAGGCGCCTTGTTTGTGTTGCCCTCGCTGCTGATCCTGATCGGTCTGAGCTGGGTCTATATGGCGTTTGGTCAGCTGCCTGCGGTGGCCGGCGTGTTGTTTGGCATCAAGCCGGCGGTGACGGCCATGGTGCTGTCGGCGGCCTGGCGTATCGGTTCGCGCGCACTCAAGAACAAGGCGCTGCGCTCGATTGCGCTGCTGGCCTTTGTGGCGATTTTTGCCTTGGATGTACCTTTTCCTGTCATTGTGCTGGTCGCAGGCCTCATCGGCTACCTGGGTGGGCGCTTTGCACCGCAGTGGTTTTCTGCGGGTGCTGCGCATGCTGCAAGCGTCAAGTCGGCAGGCCCCGCCGTCATCGACGACGCTACGCCCACGCCGGCCCATGCCCGCTTTTCATGGCCCCGCTTTGCCCGGGTGCTGGCCGCTGGCCTGGGGCTCTGGCTGTTGGCCATCTTGGGGCTGTCCTTGCGCTTCGGTTGGGACGCCACCTTGACGCAGATGGCCTGGTTTTTTACCAAGGCGGCGCTGCTGACCTTCGGTGGCGCCTATGCCGTCCTGCCCTATGTGTTTCAGGGAGCGGTGGAACACTATGGCTGGCTGTCGGCGGCACACATGATGGACGGCCTGGCCCTGGGCGAAAGCACGCCCGGCCCACTGATCATGGTGGTGTCGTTTGTCGGCTTTGTAGGCGGCTGGACTCAAGCGCTTTTTGGTGGCGAATCGCGGCTGCTGGCCGGTGCAGTGGCGGCCACGGAGGTGACTTTTTTCACTTTTTTGCCGTCCTTTATTTTTATTTTTTTGGGCGGGCCCTTTATCGAGTCCACCCATGGCAATCTGAAATTTACCGCGCCCTTGAGCGGCATCACCGCAGCCGTGGTCGGCGTCATCGTCAATCTGGCGGTGTTCTTTGCCTACCATGTGCTGTGGCCTATGGGCCTGCAGGGTCGCTTTGACTGGCTATCCCTGGCCATTGGACTGGGCGCAGGGCTGGCACTTTTCAGGTTCAAGGTCGGCGTAATCCCGGTGGTGCTGGCCTGCGGTCTGGCCGGGCTGGCCGCGCTAACAATCTGACGTCCATCAGGGTATTCCTGTTGTCGGATGGATTGGCCATCCCTAAAATGTGCTGCGGTGCAGTACATTGCTTGCTACGCACAGGAAGCCCGAACAGACATGCCAAAAACGATTACCAAAGAAGCCGGGTCCACCGAACGGATCATCAAGAAGTATCCCAACCGTCGCTTGTATGACACGGACACATCGAGCTACATCACGCTGACCGAGATCAAGCAGTTGGTGATGGACAGCGAGGCCTTTGTGGTGCGCGATGCCAAGACCGGGGACGACCTGACGCGCAGCATTTTGCTGCAAATCATTTTGGAAGAGGAAGCCCAGGGCACGCCCATGTTTACCGCACCGGTGCTGGCCCACATCATCCGTTTTTACGGTCACACCATGCAGGGCTTTATGGGCGGCTATCTGGAGAAGAACATGCAGTCCCTGATGGACATGCAGTCGCCCATTGTCAAGGGCGTGATTGGCGGCAATATGTTTACCCAGATGCAGGAGCAAATGGCCAAGCAAACCGAGCAGTTTCTGGGCACCCTGGGCATCAAGCGCTGACCTTCGGCAATCCCGGCCATGCAAATGCGGGGACAATCGGGGCATGAGCGACACCCTTTCCCCTATTTCTCCCGCAGTTCCCGCTGCCAAAGCCCCCCAAGTCGGATTCGTATCCCTGGGCTGCCCCAAGGCCCTGACCGACTCTGAGCTGATCCTCACGCGCCTGAGCGCCGAGGGCTACCAGACCTCCAAGACCTTCCAGGGCGCTGACATTGTCATCGTCAACACCTGCGGCTTCATCGACGAAGCGGTGCAGGAAAGCCTGGACACCATCGGCGAGGCGCTGGCCGAAAACGGCCGCGTCATCGTCACCGGCTGCCTGGGCGCCAAGACCGGCAAGGATGGCGGCAATATGGTTCGCGAGATGCACCCCAGGGTGCTGGCCGTGACCGGCCCGCATGCCACGCAGGAGGTGATGGACGCCATCCACCTGCACCTGCCCAAGCCGCACGACCCGTTTACCGACCTGGTGCCCAATCCCTTTGGCGTGGCCGGCATCAAGCTCACCCCCCGCCACTATGCCTACCTGAAGATCAGCGAGGGCTGCAACCACCGCTGCACCTTCTGCATCATCCCCAGCATGCGCGGTGATCTGGTGTCGCGCCCGATTGGCGATGTGCTGACCGAGGCGCGCGCCCTGTTTGAAGGCGGCGTGAAGGAGCTGCTGGTGATCAGTCAGGACACCTCGGCCTATGGCGTGGACGTGAAATACCGCACCGGTTTTTGGGACGGCAAGCCGGTCAAGACCCGCATGCAGGAACTGGTGCAGACCCTGGGCGAAATTGCTCAGGGCTATGGCGCCTGGGTGCGCCTGCACTATGTCTACCCCTATCCCAGCGTGGACGCGGTCCTGCCGCTGATGGCCAGTGGTCTGGTGCTGCCGTACCTGGACGTGCCGCTGCAACACAGCCACCCGGATGTGCTGCGTCGCATGAAGCGCCCGGCCAGCGGTGAAAAGAACCTGGAGCGTATCCAGCAGTGGCGCGAAGTCTGCCCTGAGCTGGTGGTGCGCAGCACCTTTATTGCCGGCTTCCCCGGCGAGACGGAAGAAGAGTTCCAGCATCTGCTCGACTTTCTGGAAGAGGCGCAGATCGACCGCGCCGGTTGTTTTGCCTATAGCCCGGTGGACGGCGCTGCCGCCAATGCGTTGCCGGGCATGCTGGCGCCTGAGTTGCGCGAAGAGCGCCGTGGCCGCTTTATGGAGGTGGCCGAACGGGTGTCGGCGGCGCGCCTGCAGCGCCGTGTCGGTGCCACCATGCAAATCTTGGTGGACTCGGCACCGGGTATGGGCAAGAAGGGCGGCATCGGCCGCAGCTATGCGGATGCGCCCGAGATCGACGGCGTGGTGCGTTTGTTGCCACCTGAGAAGATCAGCAAGACGCTAAAGGTGGGCGAGTTCACCAAGGCGCGCATTGTCCGGGCGGAAGGGCACGATCTGGTGGCGCAACCCTTTTAACGTCGCAGCGCCCGCAAGGGCGTGAGCAAATCCGACAGGCCGTTGTGGTCAATCTCGTGCATGAGGTTGATCAGACGGCCGATTTCATTTTTTGGGACGCCCTCACGCACAAACCAGCGCAGGTAGTCGCCCGGCAGGTCGGCAATGCAGCGGCCCTTGTGCTTTCCAAACGGCATCTCGCGCGTCAGCAGCAGTTCCAAATCCTCTGGATTCATAGATCGGTGTGGAGGAGGGGCAAAAGAAAAAGGCCTGTGACTTGCGTCACAGGCCTGTTCTATTTTGGTGCCCAGAAGAAGACTCGAACTTCCACGATGTTGCCATCGCTAGCACCTGAAGCTAGTGCGTCTACCAATTTCGCCATCTGGGCAGCGAGTGCAAGTATAGCATGCTGTTTTGCGTCTTTCGGACCCCCCCAATCACTTTTTTGAAATGAGAGGAATGCGGCCGGTTCTCACACCGGCCCATGGGGGTTCCCCTTTGTGCTACACGATACCACCACGATTCTGGCGCATACTTGCATGCAGTCGGGATCGGCTAGTTGAATTCGCATGCAGCAAGTGCGCGGTTGGTGCCGCGCGACACAGGCATCTCAGGAAAGCGAGAAGTTGTATTAAAAATATCAGCCAAACCAGCGGCTTGCTGGACGAAGTAGAAGGCATTGTTCAAGGGCACCGCGATGGACACGGTTTTGTGTCGCGCGACGACGGTGCTGCGGACATTTATTTACCCCCTAATGAGATGCGCGCCGTGCTGCACAAGGACCGCGTCAAGGTCCGCATCGTGCGCAGTGACCGCAAGGGCCGGCCCGAGGGCCGGGTGGTGGAGATTGTGGAGCGCTCCAAGCAGCCCATCATCGGCCGCCTGCTACAGGAAAGCGGTGTCTGGTTGGTGGCGCCCGAAGACAAGCGCTACGGCCAGGACGTACTGATTCCCAAAGGCGCTATCAGTATGGCCAAGGCCGGACAGGTGGTGGTGGTGGAACTGGTGGAGCCGCCAGCGCTGTTTGGTCAGCCCGTGGGACGCATCAAAGAGGTGCTGGGCGAGGTCGACGACCCCGGCATGGAAATTGAAATTGCCGTGCGCAAGTACAGCGTGCCGCATGAGTTTTCCGAGGCCTGTGTGGCCCTGGCCCGCACCCTGCCGGATGCTGTGCGAGCGCCGGACAAGCTCAACCGCATCGATCTGACCGACATACCCCTGGTGACGATTGACGGCGAAGATGCCCGTGACTTTGACGATGCCGTGTATTGCGAGCCCTATTCCAAGGGCCGCGGACGCACCGCTATCAAGGGCTGGCGCTTGCTGGTGGCGATTGCCGATGTCAGCCACTATGTGCAGACCGGCAGCGCCATTGATGTGGACGCCTACGACCGCGCCACCAGCGTGTACTTTCCGCGCCGCGTGATTCCCATGCTGCCGGAAAAACTCTCCAACGGCCTGTGCTCGCTGAACCCGGAAGTCGAGCGCCTGTGCATGGTCTGCGACATGCTGGTCACCGAGGACGGTGAGGTCGACGCCTATCAGTTTTACCCGGCCGTGATGTGGAGCCATGCGCGCTTCACCTACACCGAGGTGGCTGCGATTCTGAGCAACACCAAGGGCCCGGAGGCGATCAAACGCAAGGACCGCGTCGATGACTTGCTCAACCTGCATGGTGTGTTTCAGGCGCTCCTGAAGTCGCGGCAAAAGCGCGGCGCGGTGGACTTTGAAACCACCGAGACGCAAATCGTCTGCGACGAAAACGGTCGCATCGAAAAAATCATTCCGCGCACCCGCAATGTGGCGCATCGCGTGATTGAAGAGGCCATGTTGGCGGCCAATGTCTGCAGCGCCGATTTCATCGCGCAAAGCAAGCATCCGGGGCTGTTCCGGGTGCATGAGGGCCCGACGCCCGAGAAGATGGAGACGCTGCGCAACTATCTCAAGGCCACTGGTCTGGGCATGACCATTGGCGACGACCCCAAGCCGGGCGAGTTCCAGGCGATTGCCCAGGCCACTAAAGACCGGCCGGATGCGCAGCAAATCCATTCCATGCTCTTGCGCTCCATGCAGCAGGCGATTTACACGCCCGCCAATAGCGGCCACTTCGGTCTGGCCTTTGACGCCTACACCCACTTCACCAGCCCGATCCGGCGCTATCCGGATCTGCTGGTGCACCGGGTAATCAAGGCGATTCTCGAGAAGGCACGTTACCAGTTGCCGACTCTCCCGGTACCCGGTGAGGCCCATGCCAAGCTGGCGCGGCGCTTGGAAAAAGGCCTGGCCTCCAAGGTGAAAGATCCGGGCGAAAAGCCACGCAAGGCCAGCGCTGAAGGCTTGGCCTGGGAGGCTGCCGGTCTGCATTGCAGCGCCAACGAGCGCCGGGCCGACGAGGCCAGCCGCGATGTGGAAGCCTGGCTCAAATGCAAATACATGCGCGAGCATTTGGGCGAGGAATATGGCGGCGTCGTCAGCTCGGCCACCAGCTTTGGACTGTTTGTGACGCTGGACTCCATGTATGTGGAAGGTCTGGTGCATATCACCGAACTCGGCGGAGAGTATTTCCGCTTTGATGAAATGCGCCAGGAACTGCGCGGTGAACGCACCGGTACCCGTTACGCCATAGGCACAAGGGTGCGGATTCAGGTCAGTCGCGTGGACCTTGATGGCCGCAAGATCGACTTTCGCTTGGTCAACGAGAACGATGGCTTGGTCAGCCGCACGGCCGGCGACAAGCCCGGTGGCAAGGATGGCAAGCTGCGTGCGCCGCTGCAAGATCGCTCGGAGGCCGAGTTGGGCGGGCGAACTTTTCTGAGCGAACCGCGTCGAGCTGCGTCCAAGTCAGGGCGTACCGCTAAGTCCGCTGCAGCGAAACCGGTCGAGCGTCCGTCGGCCACGTCGAAAAAAGCGGCGCGTAAAAAGCGCTAAGGGTTTTTATTTCCACTGGCACAGCGCCGATGCGTTCAGCACCGGGCCGGGCCAATGGTCAGCCGCCAGCCCATGCTGGTAGACGGAGTCACAGGCCGCATGCAGCGCGGTCTGTCCGCTCGCCAGACGGGCACCAATCAGGCCGGCCAGCACGTCTCCGGTGCCGGCACTTGCCAGCCTGGCATTGCCGGTGGGGTTAAGGTGTGGAATGTGCCCGGGTGTGGCGATGATACTGCCCGATCCCTTGAGCACCACCACGCATTGAAAGCGTTGTGCCAAGGCTTGGGCTGCGGCCAGCCGATCGGCTTGAATGTGTGCGGAGCCACAGCCCAGCAGTCTGGCCGCTTCCAGCGGATGCGGCGTCATCACCGTGCTGCCAGAGGGGCGTTGCGCGACCAGCTGCTGCAAGACCGGGTCTTCTGCCGTGCGGTTCAGGGCATCGGCGTCGAGCACCAGCTGCCTGGCTTCGCGCAGCATCTGCGGCAGAAATTCGCGGATGGCCTGGCCGCCGCCGCAACCGGCGACCAGGGTCATGTACTTGCAGTCCAGCTCGGCGAAGCTTCGAAACATCAGCTCGGGTAGCGCGGCATCCAGACTTGGCGCGCTGGCCCCTAACGGACAGATAAACACACGTCCGGCGCCACCGTGCAGCGCCGAGCGCCCCGCCAGCAGGGCGGCACCGGTCATGCCCGTAGTTCCCCCGACGATGCACACGTCGCCATAGCTGCCCTTGTGGCTGGCGTGCTGCCTGCTTGTTGGTGCGCCAGGGCCCTGCAGCAGCGCGTAGGCCGGACCTTGCTCGACTACGCCCAGGTTGTTGAACCAGATTTCACCACAGGCGTCGCGCCCGCTGCCGGTAAACAGGCCCGGCTTGAGCGTCAGCAGACTCAAGGTATACGCTGCCACCACATGCAGCTCGGTGACGCTGCCAGTGTCGGCATGCAGACCGCTGGGGATATCGACGGCAATGGTCGGTGCTGCGGAGTCATTCATGCGCTGGGCCCAGTCGGCATAAGCGCCGCTGAGCGGCCGCGCTGTGCCAATGCCAAACATCGCGTCCAGGCAGGCGTCATATTCCAGTGGGGCGCTGTCGGTGCACGCGACACCTGCTGCTTGCGCTGCCGTCCAGGCCTGGCGTGCGTCGGACGGTGCTTGCTTTGGGTCGTGCGCCAGGCTCACCCGCACCTGTTTGCCCCAGCGCTGAAGGTGGGCGGCGGCCTCCAGTCCATCGCCGCCATTGTTGCCCGGGCCGCAAGCGACCCAGAGGGTCTTGGCGTGCGGCACCAGTGCCAGTGTGAGTTTGGCCAGAGCCAGCCCGGCGCTTTGCATCAAGGTCTGGCCGCCGACTACGGGCAAGGCTTCCAGCGCTCGGGTTTGCGCGATGCTGTGCAGCGGCCAAGGCCTGTCGCAGGCCGGCCCGGAGCCGGTGCGGATACGCTCAGAACTCATAAACATCGCCTTCGCGCGCCAACCGCACATCCAGTCCGGCCGCCAGTTCGGCATGCTCCGCCAGGGCCGCTGCAAAAACGGTTTCCAATGCATCGTCGCTGCGCGTGGGCTCGTGGTGGGTGCAGAACAGCAGCTTGGCACCGGCCGCCCGGGCGATGGCGATGCTGCTGCCGTAGCTGCCGTGGCCCCAGCCTTTTTTGCTGGCGTATTCAGCGTCGGTGTAGGAACTGTCGGCGATGAAGACATCCACATCACGGATGGCATCCACAATGCTTTGCTGCTTTTCGTCGACAAACACCTGGTACTCGGCAAAGCCTTCTTCGCCAGCTTCATAGATGTTGTAGGGGGACTCGTGGTCACCGGTGAAAAAGACTGACTTGCCGTCGCATTCCACACGGTAGCCAAAGTCAATCACCGGGTGGTTGAGCAGACAGGGCGTGACCCTGGCAGACCCCACTTGCACGGTTTCATTGGGCCGCAGGTTGACGTATTCGATGCGCGCCTTCATCTCGGCTTCGCGCACCGGGAAAAAGCTGTATTGGAGTTGCACCGCCATCACCTGCTCTATGCCCCTGCCAGAAACCGGATCAAAACCGCCATGCAGGCGCAGGGTGTTGCCGGGAATGAAGTTGGGAATGAACATCGGCAGACCCTGGATGTGGTCCCAGTGCGAGTGCGTGATCAGCACATGGGCGGTGATCGGTAGCTCCGCCAGCAGCTTTTGTGAAAGCGGGAAGATACCGGTGCCTGCGTCCAGAATGATCAGCTCGTTGCTGTCGGTGCGAATTTCAATGCAGGTGGTGTTGCCGCCATAGCGCACGGTGTGGGGACCGGGACACGCAATCGACCCTCGCACGCCCCAGAATGTGACTTTCATACTACGCCTCTCATAGTTTGGCGAATAATTTGGCCTCTTCGAATAGCGCGTTGAGGTCGCCCAGGGATGCAATCACCTGATCGATGTTGCCGCCCAGGCGCTTGTGCACCGTGGCCGGTAACGCGTCAAACATGGGATTACCGCCAAAACCGAACTGCAACTTTTTGGCGATCTGGTTGGCGCCAAAGACGCAGGCCAGCATGTCGGTGTCCTTGAGGCTTTGCGGATCCTGGTGGCGTATGGTTTCTATCAGCGCCGGTGCGAAGCGCCATTTCTCCAGCAGCATGGCGCCGACCACAAAATGGTCCGCACCCAGGTGCTTGTGCAGCGCCTGCTGCAGCGAGAGGCCGCCGTTCTGGCATTCCTGCAGGGCGGCGCCGAATTCATGGGGCATGAATTCGGCCAGCACTACCTTGCCAAAGTCGTGCAACAGGCCCGCGATAAAACAGTCCATGGGGTCGGCGTTATCGACCCTGTGGGCGAGCTGCTTGGCCAGGCCGGCTGTGGCCAGCGAATGCAAGAGGTATTGCTGCCCATCGAAGCCCGAAGCGCTGTCCTTGGGCAGCATGCCGATGGCGGCAATGCTCAGCGCCAGATTCTTGATGGTGTTAAAGCCCAGGTAGACCACGGCGTGGGCAATCGAAGTGATCTGCTTGGGCAGGCTGTAATAGGCCGAGTTGACCACCTTGAGGATCTTGACCGTCACCACCGGATCCTTGTCTATCACCTCCACCAGTTCCTTGGGCGTGCTGTTGACGTCGCGCGTCAGTTCCAAAATGCGTTGCACGCTTTTTGGAAAGGCCGGCATGGCGTCTACCGCGGCGCTCAGTCGTTGTGAAAGTTCGGGGCTCATCGGGTGGTGTGTGCTGGAGTCGATTGTGTCAGCTAGAGATCCCGCTGCACAGCATTATTCAGGACTTGAAACGCCCGGGTTGCAGCAATGTGCTGTCGACCTCGGGCGCTCTACCGGCGATCTGATCGGCGATCACGCGGGCCGCGCCACAGGCCAAGCTCCAGCCGTTGTGGCCATGCGCCAGATTGAGCCAGACACCGCTGGCATCGGCGGGGCCGACCAAGGGCAAGGCGTCGGCAGAAAAAATGCTGCTGCCCTGCCAGATTTGCACGCCGCGGCTGTAGTCCGCAGCCCCCGGGAAGTGGCTTTGCAAGATCTGAAAAAGCCTTTGGCTGGCTTGTTCAATACCCTTGGGGCTGGCCTGGCCCAAGGCGGCACCGCCCGATGCCCGCACCCGCGTTCCCATGCGTCCAATGGCCAACTGGCTCTGGTAATCCATCACCGCGCTGTGCGGTGCATTCAACGGCTCACGGATCGGGGCGCTGACCGAGCTGCTCCAGACCTTGGCAAGCGCGCCGCGCCGCAGTTGTTTGCCCAGTAGGGCGGTGGCCCCGGTACCGGCGCACACCACCACCTGCTCAAAGTCCAGGCTTGGCATGCCCTGCAGTTCAAGCGCAACACGGGCGCCCGCAGCCAGACCGATGACGGTCGTTCCGAAATGGAATTGGGCGCCACTGCTCAGCAGTTTGTCCTTGAGCAGATGCGCAAATTGGCGGCAGTTGCCGATTTCATCGTGGGGGAATACCAGGGCACCGTGCAGTGGCAGATCGGCGCTCAGTGCCGGCTCCAGCACGCGTGCCTGTTCCGGCGTTAGCGCCCGGCTGAGCACGCCCAACGCGCTTAAAGACTTTTGCTGCGGCTGGTAGGCGGCCTGCTGGGCCTCGGAGGCGAACAGCAGCAGCTGACCCTGGGATTGTTCGTACACCAGGTGCGCCTGCGCGGCCAGGGCATGCAGGCGCTGCAGGCTGTAACTCGCCAGCGCCTGGGCAGAGGCGAAGCGCTGCTCGAAATCCCGGCTGTCTGATTTCCAGGCCAGCAGCCAACGCAGATCGCGCAGGCTGGTGCCCAGCGGCGCCGAAATAGACGAGGCCGCAAGCAGTCGGCGCAGGCCTGACTCCTTGGGCCTGGCGGGAAACGACTGGGGATGGGCCAAGCTGGTCGAGAGATGGCCGCCGCAGGCAAAGCTGGCCTCTTCGGCCACCGAGGCGTTGCGCTCAAAAATCGAAACGGCATGTCCGTCCAATGCCAATTCGTAGGCCGTGCACATGCCGACGATACCGGCGCCAATGACTGCAATTTTCATGAATACCTGTTATTTGCCAAGCTGGGGGTTTGCACCAAGGCAGGGAAGGGGCCAAGTCAACGGGCGCTTCCATGCTAAAATCGAACGGTTGTGCAGGTGGTGCAAGGTGTGCCACCCACAATCATTCGCAAACCGGTTCTTCAAGGTGTTGTGTTTCGAAGAATTCTATTCTTCCTGAAGCCCAATAAACGAACCGAGTTTAAGACCAAACCTTTGGAGTAATTTATGGCAGTAACCATGCGCGAAATGTTGGAAGCCGGCGTCCACTTTGGACACCAAACCCGCTTCTGGAACCCCAAGATGGCACCGTTCATCTTCGGTCATCGCAACAAGATCCACATCATCAACCTGGAAAAATCCCTGCCGATGTTCCAGGAGGCCGCCAAGTTTGTGCGCCAACTGACCGCCAAGCGCGGCACCATCCTGATGGTGGGCACCAAGCGCCAAGCCCGCGAAATTGTGTCAGCCGAAGCGCAGCGCGCAGGCGTTCACTATGTGGACCAGCGCTGGTTGGGCGGCATGCTGACCAACTTCAAGACGGTCAAGACCTCGATCAAGCGACTTAAGGACATGAAGGTTCAGCAAGAAGCGGGTCTGGACGCCATGAGCAAGAAAGAACAGCTGATGTTCGCCCGCGAACTGGCCAAGCTGGAAAAAGACATTGGCGGCATTCAGGATATGACGGTGCTGCCGGACGCGATTTTTGTGATCGACGTGGGTTACCACAAGATTGCCATCGCCGAAGCCAAGAAGCTGGGCATTCCCTTGATCGGTGTGGTGGACTCCAACCACTCGCCCGAAGGTATCGACTACGTGATCCCCGGCAACGATGACTCCTCCAAGGCCGTCACCCTGTACGCCCAAGGCATCGCCGATGCGGTGATCGAAGGCCGTGCCAGCGCCTCTGACGATATCGTCAAGGCCGTGGTTGCTGCTGAAGCGCAAGACGAATTCGTTGAGGTCAACGAAGCCGCTTAAGCTTTTGCCGCCTCAAAAAGGGGGCTCATGTGCCCCTTTTTTTTAGCTGATATTAAATACTGAACTGTTTACGGAGATATGAATATGGCTACGATTACTGCAAGCATGGTTGCTGAACTGCGTGGAAAAACCGACGCGCCAATGATGGAATGCAAGAGGGCTTTGACCGAAGCCGAAGGCAATATGGAAAAGGCCGAAGAGTTGCTGCGCGTCAAGCTCGGTAGCAAGGCCGGCAAGGCTGCCGCACGCATCACCGCCGAAGGCGTGGTGGTGAGCAGCTCCGAGGGCAATGTGGGCGCACTGCTCGAAGTCAATTGCGAAACCGACTTCGTCACCAAGAACGACAGCTTCCTGGCCCTGGCCAATGCCGCCGCCGCACTGATCGCCAAGCATAATCCTGCCGATGTGGCTGCTCTGGGTGAGCTGGCCTACGAGCAAGACGGCTTTGGCCCGACACTGGAAGACGTGCGCAAGGGTCTGATCGGCAAGATCGGCGAGAACATGACCTTCCGTCGTTTCAAGCGTTTTGACACCGGCGCCCAAATTGCCACGTATTTGCACGGCACGCGCATTGGCGTGGTGGTGGAATTTGAAGGTGACGATGTCGCCGCCAAGGATGTCGCCATGCACGTGGCTGCCATGAAACCCGTGGCGCTTTCCAGCGCCGAAGTGCCTGCCGAACTGGTGGCGCGCGAGCGTTCCGTGGCAGCGGCCAAGGCCGCCGAAGATGCCGCTGTGGCGACTGCCGCTGGCAAGCCGGTGCAATCCGCTGAAATCGTGACCAAGCGCATCGAAGGTGGCGTGCAGAAGTACCTGAAGGAAGTCTCGCTGTTTAACCAGACCTTCGTCAAGAACGACAAGCAAACCGTCGAGCAAATGCTCAAGGCCGTCAACACCACCGTCAAGGGCTTCACCCTGTACGTGGTTGGTGAAGGCATTGAGAAAAAGGTGGACGACTTTGCTGCCGAAGTGGCCGCTCAAGTAGCGGCGGCCAAGACGGCCGCTTAAGTCGCCAAATCCACACTCTTCGTTTCAACCATCCCTAGGAAGTTACCCATGCAGAAAGCTAAACCCGCCTTCAAGAGAATTTTGTTGAAGTTGTCTGGCGAGGCGCTCATGGGGGACGACCAGTTTGGCATCAACCACAAAACCATAGTCCGTATGGTTGATGAGGTGGCTGAGGTAACCCGTCTGGGTGTGGAGGTGGCGGTGGTCATTGGCGGTGGCAATATCTTCCGCGGTGTCGCGGGAGGTTCGGTTGGAATGGATCGCGCCACGGCCGATTACATGGGTATGCTGGCCACGGTGATGAACGCCCTGGCCCTGGGTGACACCATGAACAAGGCCGGTCTGACGGCGCGCGTGATGTCGGCCATCGGTATCGAGCAGGTGGTGGAGCCTTATGTGCGCCCCAAGGCCCTGCAGTATCTCGAAGAAGGCAAGGTGGTGATTTTTGCCGCCGGTACCGGTAATCCGTTTTTCACCACTGATACCGCGGCTGCCTTGCGCGGTGCCGAAATTGGTGCTCAAATTGTGCTAAAGGCTACCAAAGTAGATGGTGTTTACAATGCCGATCCCAAGAAGGATCCGAACGCCGTGCGCTACACCAGCCTGAGCTTTGACGAGGCCATGAACCAGAATCTGGGCATCATGGATGCGACCGCATTCGCTCTGTGCCGGGACCAAAAACTGCCGGTCAAGGTATTTTCCATCTTCAAACTTGGCGCCCTGAAACGCGTGGTCATGGGCGAAGACGAAGGCACCCTGGTTCATGTATAAGCGGCGGCTTTCATGGCGGATATTTGCTTGACTGGAGGATAAAAATATGACTGTTGCAGACGTTAAAAAAACACTCGAAGACAAGATGGACCACTCTATCGATGCCTTCAAGAACAATCTCACCAAGGTGCGCACCGGTCGCGCCAATCCGGCCCTGCTCGACACCGTGCATGTGGACTATTACGGTGCCATGTTGCCGCTGAGTCAGGTGGCCAATTTGTCGCTGATCGATTCGCGCACCATTGGTATCCAGCCCTGGGAAAAAGGCATGGGCGCCAAGATCGAAAAAGCCATTCGCGAAAGCGATCTGGGCCTGAACCCGTCCAGCATGGGCGACCTGATTCGCGTCCCCATGCCTGCCATGACAGAAGAGCGCCGCAAGGAACTGACCAAGGTGGTGCGCAACGAAGGCGAGGGCGCCAAGGTGGCGATCCGCAATATCCGCCGCGATGCAAATGACGCGGTCAAAAAACTGGTCAAGGACAAACTGGCATCGGAAGATGACCAGAAGCGTTCGGAAGCCGACATTCAAAAAATCACCGATAAGCACATTACCGACGTCGATCGCCTGGTGGTATCCAAAGAGCAGGACATCATGGCCGTTTAAGGCCATAGTCCGCATTCTTTACTTCACTATGGCTGTTGCATCGGAGTCTGTCCCCCGGCATATCGCCATCGTTATGGATGGCAATGGCCGCTGGGCGTCCAAGCGTTTTCTGCCACGCATTGCCGGCCACAAGCAGGGCGTGGAAGTGCTCAAGCGCACGGTGCGCTCCTGTGTGCAACGCGGCGTAGCAGTGCTGACGGTATTTGCCTTCTCTTCCGAAAATTGGAAGCGCCCGGCCGACGAGGTGTCGGGCCTGATGGACATCATGGTCGCGGCGCTGTCGCGCGAACTCAACGCGCTCAAAAAAGACGGTGTGCATCTGCAGTTTATTGGTGAGCGCGAGGCCTTGTCGCAGCGGGTGCAGCAATGCCTGGTAGAGGCCGAGCGCGAGACGTCGAGCAATCGCACGTTAACGCTCAATGTGTGTTTCAACTACGGTGGACGCTGGGATATCGTGCAGGCGGCGCAGGCCCTGGCGGCTGCAGGCGAGTCGATTACCGAAGCCAGTTTGAGTCGCAGGCTGTCCACGTTTGCCACGGGCGACCCCGACCTGGTGGTGCGCACTGGCGGCGAAATGCGTATGAGCAATTTTTTGCTGTGGCAGGCGGCCTACAGCGAACTTTATTTCAGCGATGTGCTGTGGCCCGATTTTGACGAAACAGCACTAGACCATGCCATTCAGGCCTATGTGTCGCGCGAGCGGCGTTTTGGCATGACCTCGGCACAGTTGCCCGGCTCCAGCAACCCACGCGTCTGAGGGCGAATCCCTATGCTTAGGCAAAGAATCATCACCGCTTTGGTGCTGCTGGCCATCCTGCTGCCCGCCACCTTTTATCCCTCCGCGCTCCCCTTTGGCCTGGTCACGCTGGTGCTGCTGGCCTGCGGTGCCTGGGAGTGGGCCCGCTTGAATGGGTTTTCATTTCGTGCGGCATTGCGCTCCGGCGCAGTCTGTGCGCTGCTGTGCTCTGCTGCCTGGTACCTGGGTCTACCCACCGCTCGCTTGAGCCTGTTCTGGACCGTGATGGGGGGCTTTTGGGTGCTGGCCGGTGCCTGGACCCTGCGTTCCGGTGCCCAGGCCTGGCAGGCGCTGCCCAAGACGCTGCGTTTGGCCGCTGGCGTTGTGTTGCTGTGGGCCGCGTGGCTGGCGGTGATACAGGCGAGGTTCATAGGCATCAACTTCATGTTGTCGATTTTGGTGCTGGTCTGGGCGGCCGATATCGGCGCTTATTTTTCGGGCCGCGCCTTGGGCGGCAAGCTGTTCGCCAACAAGCTGGCACCCAGCATCAGCCCGGGGAAAACCTGGGAAGGCGTGCTGGGCGGCATGGGCGCGGTGTTGCTGGTGGCCCTGCTCTGGATTGTTGCCGACCGGCAGCTGGCTGTGGCGCCTTCCAGTATTTACAGCCGTCTGCTGGCCATGGGTGTACCGGTGTTTGTGCTGGGCCTGGCCTTCCTGAGCGCCATGAGCGTGGTTGGTGATTTGGTGGAGTCTCTGTTCAAGCGTGCTGCGGGCGTCAAAGACAGCAGCAATTTGTTGCCCGGTCACGGCGGCGTGTTGGACCGTGTGGATGCCTTGCTGCCCACGCTGCCCTTGGCCATGATGCTGATCAGCGGAGGATCGCTATGAAGCAGCAGGTTGTCATTTTGGGTTCGACTGGCTCCATAGGCGTCAATACGCTGGATGTGATGGCCATGCATCCGGAGCTTTTTCAGGTGTTTGCACTCACGGCATCCACCAGCGTCGATGCCCTGTTTGCGCAGTGCCAACAGTTTCATCCGGTGTTTGCCGTGATGGCCGACGCCGACAGCGGGCGCGCTCTGCAGCAGCGCTGCGCCTCGGCGGACTTGACGGTGCAGGTGCTGTGGGGCGCCCAGGCGATTGCCGACATGGCAGCCCATCCGGATGTCAGCACGGTGATGGCGGCGATTGTCGGCGCCGCCGGTCTGGCGCCCTGCATGGAAGCGGCCCGCACCGGCAAGCGATTGTTGCTGGCCAACAAGGAAGCTTTGGTGGTGGGTGGTCAGCTGTTTATGGATGCGGTGAAGGCCGGTGGCGCCACCTTGTTGCCGATCGACAGCGAGCATTCCGCCATCTTTCAGTCCTTACCCGATGACTCCGAAACCTGGCTGGAGCGGGTCGACAAGATCATCCTGACGGCCTCGGGGGGACCGTTTCGGACCCGTGCGCCAGAAACGCTGCACGCGGTGACGCCACAAGAGGCCTGTGCCCATCCCAACTGGGTCATGGGGCGCAAGATTTCGGTCGATTCGGCCACCATGATGAACAAGGCGCTCGAGGTGATCGAGGCCAAATTCCTGTTTGGTCTGGAGCCGCGCCAAATCGAGGTGGTGATTCATCCACAAAGCGTGATCCACTCCATGGTCCAGTATGTGGACCATTCGGTGGTGGCGCAGCTGGGTACACCGGACATGCGCGGCCCGATTGCCTATGGACTTTCCTGGCCTGCTCGCATCCGCAGCGGCGCACAGGCGCTGGATTTCACCCAGATGGCCGGCCTGACCTTTGAGCCCTTCAGCTCACAGGCTCACCTGCAGCGCTATCCGGGCCTGAGTCTGGCCTGGCGCGTGCTGGAAGCCCAGGCGGGTTCGCCGGCCGTGCTGAATGCAGCCAACGAGGTGGCCGTGGATGCCTTTCTCAATGGCAAGATCCGCTTTGACCAGATCCACCGGCTCAACCTGGAAACACTGGAGTGCGTCACCTTCGCCACGCCCACCTCACTGAATGCCTTGCTTGAACTGGATCTTGAATCGCGCTCGGTGGCGCAGGGCATTGCCGGCAGGCTAGGTCGCTAGCGGCACCGCCATGCTGCTGACCCTGAGCGCCTTTCTGGTATCCATCGCCCTGCTGGTTGCGGTCCATGAGTGGGGCCACTTTGCCATGGCGCGTGCCTGCGGCGTCAAGGTGCTGAAGTTTTCCATCGGTTTTGGTCCGCGCATTACAGGCTGGACCTCCAGGCGCTCCGGCACCGAGTACCAAATTGGACTGCTGCCCTTGGGTGGCTTTGTGAAGATGCTCGATGAGCGCGAGGAAGCGGTGGCCGATGCAGAGCTGCCGTTTGCCTTTAACCGCAAGCCCTTGAGGAGCCGTGCTGCCGTGGTAGCAGCCGGACCGTTGGCCAATCTGTGTCTGGCGCTGATGCTGTATTCCTGCGTCAACTGGATGGGCGTGAGCGAGCCCGAGGCAAGGTTCTCGCAACCGGCTGCAGCATCACTGGCGGAAAAGGCCGGCCTGCAAGGTGGTGAGCGCATTCTGCGGGCTGGTTTTGAGGGGGATGCGTTGGAGCCAGTGCTGTCGTTTGAGGATTTTCGCTGGTGGCTGACGCGCGCGGCCCTGGAGTCCAGAAATCTGACGATTGATTATCAGCGGGGTGAGGGCACGCAGCAAAGTTCGGTGCGGTTGCCAATTGCCGGTATCGATGCCACGCATCCGGATGAATCCATGTTTCGCAGCATGGGCTTTACCAGCCCCTATTCGCCAGCCCGACTTGGCGATCTGAGCCCGGCTGGAGCCGCGCTGGAGGCGGGTCTTCAGTCAGGCGACCTGGTGTTGGAAGTGGATGGTGTGGCGATGCAGGATGCCGGTCAGCTGCGTGAACGGATCCGCCAGGCCGGTGCATTGGGTCCACCCGCTCAGCAGCAGTGGCGGGTGCTGCGCGCTGGCAGACAGCTAAGCATTGGCGTGACGCCGAAGCAAAAACACGAGGGCCAGCAGAGCCTGGGCTTCGTCGGTGCCATGATAGGCGGCGTGCCGACCATGGTGCAGGTGCGCTACGGGTTTTTTGCCGGCATCCAGAAGGCTGGCAACAAGACCTGGGAGGTGTCGCTGCTGACGTTGCGCATGATGGGCCAGATCGCAAGCGGCCAGGCCTCGGTGCGCAACCTGAGCGGCCCGATCACGATTGCTGATTACGCCGGCCGTTCAGCGGCCATGGGGCTTGAGCCCTTCATGATGTTTCTAGCCCTGATCAGCATCAGTCTGGGGGTGCTGAACCTGCTGCCCCTGCCCGTGCTCGATGGCGGGCACCTGATGTATTATGGTTGGGAGGGGATTACAGGGCGTGCCGTGTCCGAGGCCTGGTTATCCCGACTGCAACGCCTGGGGTTTGCCCTGTTGCTGGTGATGATGTCGATTGCTCTGTTCAACGACCTGACCCGCCTGTTTTTTTGATTCGTTTTAGTGTTTATTCAACCCCCAAATTTATAACATGCGTTTGAATCCAATCTTTGTAAGGCGTGCAGTGGCTGCTGTGGTTGCGGGCCTGTTCGCCCAGGCAGCGATGGCACTGGAGCCGTTTGCGGTGAGCGATATCCGGGTGGAAGGTCTGCAGCGCGTGGAAGCGGGCACCGTGTTTGCATCCATTCCGGTGCGGGTGGGAGACACCTATAGCGATGAAAAGGCGGCGGCGTCGATTCGCGCCCTGTTTGCCCTGGGCTTGTTCAAGGACGTGCACATTGACGCCAGGGGCGGCGTGCTGGTGGTGGTGGTGGAAGAGCGACCGACCATTGCCGACGTGGATTTTTCCGGCACCAAGGAATTCGACAAGGATGTGCTGAAAAAGGCCTTGCGCGACATTGGCCTGGCCGATGGTCGCCCCTACGACAAGGCATTGGTGGATCGGGCCGAGCAGGAGCTCAAGCGCCAGTACATCAGCCGCAGCATGTACGCCACCGAGGTGGTGAGCACCGTGACACCGTTGGACCGCAACCGCGTGAATCTGAGCTTTGCGGTGTCTGAGGGAGATACCGCCAAGATCAAGGAAATTCACATCGTGGGATCTCAGGCGTTTGCGGAGTCCAAGTTGCTGGATCTGTTCGACCAGGACACCGGCGGCTGGCTGAGCTGGTACACCAAAAGCAACCGCTACTCGCGCACCAAGCTCAATGCCGATATCGAGACCCTGCGTTCCTACTACCTGACGCAAGGTTATCTGGAGTTCAAGGTCGAGTCCACGCAGGTTGCCATGGCGCCCGATAAACAGGGCATGAGCATCACCGTCAACGTCACCGAGGGTGAGCGCTTTGTGGTCTCCAAGATCAAGTTGGCCGGCAACTTCTTGGGCAAGGATGAAGAGTTCCAGTCGCTGATCACGATCAAGGCCGGCGAGGCCTACAACTCGGATCAAGTGGCACAAACCACCAAGGCCTTCAGCGATTACTACGGCAATTTTGGCTTTGCGTTTGGCCGTGCCGAGGCCAAGACCGAGATAGACCGCGCCACCAACCGCGTGGAAATTACCCTGGTGGGCGACCCATCGCGCCGTGCCTATGTACGCCGCGTCAACGTAGCGGGCAACGACAGAACCCGCGACGAAGTGATTCGCCGCGAATTCCGCCAACTCGAAGCGTCTTGGTACGACGGCGAGAAGATTCGCCAGTCGCGCAACCGGGTCGACCGCTTGGGGTATTTCAAGGAAGTCACGCTGGATACACAGGAAGTACCCGGCACCCCGGATCAGGTCGACCTGACCGTCAACGTGGTGGAGAAGCCCACCGGCAGCATCAGTCTGGGGGCCGGTATTTCCAGTGCCGACGGACTGGGCCTGACCTTTGGTTTCAAGCAGGACAATGCCTTTGGCTCCGGAAACTCCCTGGGCATCGAGGTCAACACCAGCAAATACAACCGCACCCTGGTGTTCAGCACCACCAACCCGTATTTCACCGAAGACGGCGTGTCGCGCTCCATCAGTCTGTCCCAGCGCACCTCCAAACCCTATGCCAATCTGGATAGCTACTCGATTCAGACCACGGGTGGCAATATCGCCTTTGGCATTCCCTTCACGGAAACCGACACCGTGTTTGTGGGCGTCGGTATTGACCGCACGGAAATCATTCCGGGCACGCTCTTGCCCACCGTCTACCAAGACTTTGGAAATGAATTCGGTCTGGTAACCTATTCGCTGCCGCTCACTGCCGGTTGGGGCCGCGACACGCGCGACTCTGCCCTGGTGCCCAGCACAGGAAGGACCTTGAAGTTCAACAGTGAATGGAGCGTGGCCGGCGATTTGCGCTACGTACGCGGCACCGGCCAGATTCAGCAGTTCTTCCCCTTGTCCAAGAAGACCACCTTGGCCTTGAACGGCGAGCTGGATTTGGGCTACGGCACGGACGGATTGAGCTATCCCGTGTTGAAAAATTACAGCTCTGGCGGCCTGGGATCGGTGCGCGGCTTTGAGCAGGGCAGCCTGACCACCGCCTCGCAACGGGCGGCTGTGCTTGCAGCGGGCGGCGTGACCACCAGCATTGCGCCGGGCGGACCCAAGCGTGTGACCCTGAACGCCGAGGTCCTGTCGCCGCTGCCAGGCGGGGGCAACGACCGCACCCTGCGCTGGTTCGGATTCATGGACATGGGCGGTATTTACGGCCCCAACGACCCTATACAGGTCGAAGACATGCGCGCATCCGTCGGTATCGGCATCAGCTGGATTTCTCCGGTGGGGCCATTGCGCCTGGCCTTCGCCAAGCCCATCAAGCAATTTGATGGCGATAAAATACAGTCATTGGCATTTCAAATTGGAACCACCTTCTAATGAAGACACTCAACACAATTTTTGCTTCTAGCCTGCTGCTCCTCGCCATGGCTAGCGCAGCGCAAGCACAGGAAGCCCGTTTGGCATTCATCAATTCGCAGCGCATTACCAGCGAATCCGGGCCGGCCAAGGCGGCCACCGCCAAGCTCGAGGCCGAGTTCTCCAAGCGCCAAAAAGACCTGACCGACCTGCAGGCTTCGCTGAAATCCTTTAGCGAAAAGTTTGAGCGCGATGCGCCCACCATGACCGAAAGCCAGCGTACCTCCAAGCAAAAGGAGTTTGTGGAACAAAACCGCGACTTCCAGCGCAAAAAGCGCGAGTTTGATGAAGACCTGAATGGCCGCCGCAACGAAGAGTTGCAATCGGTGTACGAGAAGGCCACCAAGGCCATCAAGCAGCTGGCCGAGACGGAAAAATACGACCTGGTGGTGCAAGAGGCCGTGTACTTCAATCCGAAGATCGATATCACCGACAAGGTCATCAAGATCCTGAATGCGGGTGGCAAGTAAAGGCGGCGCGCGTTAAGCCATGCATCTGACGCTGGCTTTTATTGTTGAAGCTTTGGGCGGGACGCTGATCGGTCATCCAAGCATCGAAATCCAGGGGCTCGCGCCACTGGAATCGGCCCAGATCGAACACATCAGTTTTTTAAGCAATCCCCGTTACCAGGCGCAGTTGCGCTCAACGAGGGCTGCTTGCGTGATTGTGTCTGCCGCCATGCAGGACGCTGCACCGCAAGGTGTTGCGCTGATCGTTGCCGACAACCCCTATCTCTATTTCGCACGGCTCACGCAACTCTGGCGTCGGCACAGCGGCAATGCGCACGCGGCTGGAGTACATCCGAGTTCAGTCGTCGATCCCACAGCGGTGGTGGATGCCACGGCCAGTATCGGCCCACTCTGCGTGGTCGAGCGAGGCGCCCGCATCGGGCCCGGCACGGTGCTCAAATCGCGCGTCACGGTGGGCGAAGATTGTGTCATCGGTGCGCGCTGTATTCTGCATTCCGGCGTGGTGATTGGCGCCGATGGTTTTGGTTTTGCTCCAGACGGTGAGCGCTGGGAAAAAATTGAACAGCTGGGTGCGGTGCGCATTGGAGACGATGTGGAAATTGGCGCCAACAGCTGCATAGATCGCGGCGCCCTGCAGGACACGGTGATTGAAGACGGTGTCAAGCTTGACAACCTGATTCAAATTGGTCACAACGTGCGCGTCGGTCGCAACACGGCGATGGCCGGTTGTGCCGGTGTAGCGGGCAGCGCCAGCATTGGCCCGAATTGCACCATTGGCGGTGGCGCCGTGGTGTTGGGTCATTTGACCATTGGCCCCGGTGTAAATATTTCGGCCGCCACCGTGGTCACCAAATCGATCAGCAAGCCCGGCCATTACACCGGCGTTTTTCCGCTGGACGACAACGCTTCCTGGGAGCGCAATGCCGCAACGCTCAAGCAGTTGCACAGCCTGCGCGACCGAATCAAAGAGCTAGAGAAAAAGACCTAAAGAAAGAAAATACAGCATGATGGATATCCACAAAATTCTCAAACAACTGCCGCACCGCTACCCGTTTTTGCTGGTGGACCGGGTGCTGGAGTTGGAAAAGGGCAAGCGCATCAAGGCGGTGAAAAACGTCACTATCAACGAGCCGTTTTTCCAAGGCCATTTTCCGAGCCGACCGGTGATGCCGGGTGTGCTGATGATCGAAGCCCTGGCCCAGGCCGCCGGTCTGTTGGCCTTTGACGCCCTGGGCACCACCCCCAGCGAAGACATGGTGTATTACTTCGCCGGTATTGACGGGGCCCGTTTCAAGCGCCCGGTGGAGCCTGGCGACCAGTTGATTCTCGAAGCTGAATTGCTGCGCATGAAGGCCGGCATTTTCAAGTTCAAGGCCCGCGCCACGGTGGACGGCGAGCTGGCAGTGGAAGCCGAGCTGACCTGCGCCATGCGCTCCGTGGCCTGAGGCGGCAGCTGTGAGCGCCATTCACGCCACTGCGGTGGTGGACCCCAAGGCCGAGTTGGACAGCAGCGTCAGCGTCGGCCCCTATACCGTGATCGGTCCGCATGTGCGCATTGGGGCTGGCACCACGATCGGCCCCCATGTGGTGATCGAAGGCCACACCACGATTGGCTGCGAGAACCGCATTTTTCAGTTCAGTTCGCTGGGTGCCATTCCGCAGGACAAGAAGTACGCGGGTGAGCCCTGCGAACTGATCATCGGCGACCGCAACACGGTGCGCGAGTTTTGCACCTTCAACATCGGGTCGCCCGGTGATGTGGGCGTGACGCGGGTGGGCGATGACAACTGGATCATGGCCTATGTGCATCTGGCGCATGACTGCCAGGTGGGGAACCACACCATTTTTGCCAACAATTCGCAGCTGGCCGGCCATGTGCAGGTGGGCGATTGGGTGATCCTGGGTGGCTTTACCGTGGTGCACCAGTTTGTGCGCATAGGCGCTCACAGCATGACCGCCATGTGCGCCCTGCTGTTTGCCGACCTGCCGCCCTTTGTGATGTGCCAGGGCCAACCTGCTGCGGCCCGCTCCATGAACTACGAGGGCTTGCGCCGCCGTGGCTTTTCGCCCGAGCGCATTGCCGCGGTCAAGTCCATGCACAAGGCGCTGTACCGCGACGAGCTGACTTTGGACAACGCCCGTACCCGCATTGCAGCACTGGTCGACGACACGCCTGAAGCGGCACCCGATGTGGAGATGATGCTGTCCTTTCTGGAGCAGACCTCGCCGCAACGCGGCATCGTGCGCTAGGCGATGGCCGCAGAACCGTCCGATCGCAGTGCTGCGCCCGCCGTGGCCATGGTGGCGGGTGAGGTGTCCGGTGACCTGCTGGCCGGTCTGCTGCTGGGGGGCTTGAAAAAGCGCTGGCCGGAACTCAGCAGCTTTGGCATTGGCGGCCCGCACATGGAGCGCCTGGGCTTTAAGCCCTGGTGGTCATTCCAAAAGCTGGCGGTCCATGGTTTCAACTGGGAGCTGCTCCGGCGTTACCGCGAGATCGTAGGCATCCGCGAGCAGTTGCGCCAACGCCTGCTACAAAGTCGTCCCGACATTTTCATTGGCACGGACGCGCCCGACTTCAACTTCAAACTGGAGCAAGACCTGCGCGCAGCCGGCATCAAGACGGTGCATTTTGTCTGCCCCTCGGTCTGGGCTTGGCGGCCCGAGCGCATGGAAAAGATACGCCTCAGTGCCGACCATGTGCTGTGCATTTTTCCCTTTGAGCCGGAACTGCTGGCCCGCCACGGCATTGCCGCCACCTATGTCGGCCATCCGTTGGCCAGTGTTATTCCGATGGAGTCGGACCGGGCTGCGGCTCGCCTGGCCCTGGGCCTGGATGCGAGCGCACCCCTGGTGGCCCTCTTGCCCGGAAGCCGCCGCTCCGAAATTGCCCATCTTGCTGAACGCTTTATCCAGGCCGCAGCGCTAATGAAAATCGCGCACCCAGAACTGCGCTTTGTCATGCCGGTTGTGAGTGGCTTTAGACTGGTCCTTGAGGCCTTGATTCAAAGCCATGGTCTGGCGGACTGCGTCACCTTGCTCAATGGACAGTCCCACGCCGCGCTGGCCGCCTGCGACGTAACGCTGATTGCCAGTGGTACGGCCACGCTGGAGGCCGCGCTGTTTAAGCGTCCGATGGTGATTGCCTACCACCAGAACTGGCTGTCGTGGCAGATCATGAAGCGCAAACGCCTGCAGCCCTGGGTGGGCTTGCCCAATATTTTGTGCGCCGAATTTGTGGTGCCGGAATTGCTTCAGGATGCCGCCACACCGCGCGCCCTGGCCGATGCGACGCTGGCCTGGCTGGACGCGCCAACCAAAGATCCACTCCGCCTGCAATCGCTGCAGACAAAATTTGCCGCACTGCACGGCGAATTGCAGCGCGACACCGCGACAATAGCCACCGATGCCATCCAAAAACTCCTCCAAAGCTGATTCGCTGAAAGTCCAGCAGGCGGCATTCGCCTGGGACATTCAGGGCCTGATTGCCGGAGTCGATGAGGCCGGACGCGGCCCCCTGGCCGGGCCGGTGGTGGCGGCCGCCGTGATTCTGGACGACATGCATCCGATCAAGGGGCTCAGCGACTCCAAGAAGCTCAGTCCCAAGCGACGCGAACAACTGTATGACGAGATCCGTGCCAAGGCCTTGTGCTGTTCTGTGGCCCAGGCCAGCGTGGAAGAAATTGAACGCCTCAACATCCTGCAGGCCACGCTTCTTGCCATGCGCCGCGCCGTGGAAGGCTTGAGACTGAAGCCGCACAAGGTGCTGGTGGATGGCAACCGCCTGCCGGTGCTGGATGTGCGGGCCGAAGCAATTGTGGGCGGCGACGCCACCGTGCCCGCGATATCGGCGGCATCGATTCTGGCCAAGGTGACACGCGACCGCTGGTGCCGCGAACTCGATTTGCAATTCCCGCAATACGGCTTTGCCGGTCACAAGGGCTATGGCACGGCCCAGCATCTGGCCGCGCTAAAGGCCCATGGCGCATGCCCCGAGCACCGCAAAACCTTTGCGCCGGTGGCGCAGGTGCTTGCGAACCCCTGATATATGAGTGATCCGGTTTTCATCAGCTCGCGCGACAACCCCTTGCTCAAGGAATTGCGCAAGCTCACCCAGGACAACAGCGCCTACCGCAAGGCCGGACGTTTCTGGATCGAGGGCGACCATCTGTGCAGCGCGGCCATGCAGCGTAGGCTGCAACCGACTGTCGCCGTCTATTCAGAAACCTTCTGGTCGCAGGCACGCGGTCCCCTCGCCGAGGTGGCAGGCAAAAAGGTCATCGTGTCCGATGCCCTTTTTAAGGACATCAGCGCCCTGGAGTCACCCGCCAGCATCGGCTTTGTGCTGAATTTGCCCTTGGATGCCGCCATCCAGCCCCAGGCTGCCAGCGTGATTCTGGACCGGGTGCAGGACGCCGGCAATGTGGGCTCCATTCTGCGCAGTGCCGGAGCCTTTGGTTTCAAGCAGGTGTTGGCGCTCAAGGGCACGGCAGCCCTCTGGAGCCCCAAGGTCTTGCGCGCCGGCATGGGCGCTCATTTTGGTCTGCATCTGGTCGAGGGCCTGAGTCTGGAAGAGGTGCAGGCGCTGACTGTTCCTCTGGTGGTGACCAGTTCGCACCAGGGTGAGCTGATTCAAAACTTGAAGCTGCCGCGTCCCTGCGCCTGGGTGATGGGCCACGAAGGGCAGGGCGTAGGACCTGCGCTGATGGCGCGCGCCTCCTTCTTTGCGCGCATCGGACAGCCCGGCGGCGAGGAATCGCTCAATGTCGCTGCTGCGGCCGCGATCTGTTTGCACGCCAGTTCACTGTAAATCCCGGTGGCAAAATTAGCCCACAGTGCCCGCCGGGTAAGTACCTACCCTCCGCTATAATCGGTGGCTTTCCAGAAAACAGCTGTCCCAAGCGCAACTCTGAACCCCCCCTCTCATAAGCATCAGCTCAAGAGCATTTCTTTAGCGCGTTTGGGCCCAACCGTAACCCATTCGGAGTAACCAGTGCTTTTGTCTCTCAAGGGAACCTTCCCATCCGCCATTCTGGCGCTCGCAGACGGCACGGTCTATGTTGGCAATTCCATTGGAGCCGCTGGCTCCACCGTCGGCGAAGTCGTGTTCAACACCTCCATGACCGGCTACCAGGAAATCCTGACCGACCCCAGCTATTGCCAGCAGATCGTCACGCTCACCTATCCCCACATCGGCAACTACGGCGTCAATCTCGAAGACGTTGAGTCCGACAAGGTGCAGGCCGCCGGTCTCATTATCAAGGACCTGCCGCAGGTCGCCTCCAACTTTCGTCTCAGCCAGACGCTGAGTGAATACTTGGTGGACCAGGGCACGGTGGCGATTGCCAATATCGACACTCGCCAACTCACCCGCCAACTGCGCACCCAGGGTGCGCAAAATGGCTGCATTCTGGCGCTTCGCCCCGGTGAAAAGGTCACCAGCGCCGCCATCGAGCGCGCGGTCGCCGCGGCCAAGGCTGCGCCCAGCATGTCCGGTCTGGACCTGGCCCGGGTCGTGTCCAGCAGCAAGACCTACGGCTGGCTTGAGACCGAGTGGGTGTTGGGACAGGGCTATGGCCAGCAGCTTGACGCCAAGTTCCACGTCGTCGCCTTTGACTTTGGCGTGAAGAAAAACATTCTGCGCATGTTGGCCCAGCGTGGCTGCAAGGTCACCGTGGTTCCGGCCCAGACAACAGCCGCCGAGGCGCTCGCCCACAAGCCCGACGGCATTTTCCTGAGCAATGGCCCCGGCGACCCGCAGCCTTGCGATTACGCCATTGCCGCAGCTTCGACCCTGATCGAGTCCGGCATCCCGACCTTCGGCATTTGCCTGGGGCATCAGATCATGGCGTTGGCAAGCGGTGCCAAGACCTTCAAGATGAAGTTCGGCCACCACGGCGCCAACCATCCGGTCAAAGATCTGGACAGCGGCCGTGTGTCCATTACCAGCCAGAACCACGGTTTTGCGGTCGATGAGACAACATTGCCTGTTACCCTGCGACCCACCCACATCAGCCTGTTTGACAACACGCTGCAGGGCCTGGAGCGTACCGACAAGCCGGCCTTTTGTTTTCAGGGTCACCCGGAAGCCTCACCCGGTCCGCAGGATATCGCTTACCTGTTTGACCGCTTCGTGGGCCTGATGGAGACGCGCACCAAGGGCGCCAGCCAGTCTGAATAACCAAATAATAAAATGCCAAAACGTACCGACATCAAAAGCATCCTCATCATCGGCGCCGGCCCCATCATCATTGGCCAGGCCTGTGAGTTCGACTATTCCGGCGTGCAGGCCTGCAAGGCGCTGCGCGAAGAGGGCTATAGGGTCATTCTGATCAACAGCAATCCGGCCACCATCATGACCGACCCGGCCACGGCCGACGTCACCTACATCGAGCCGATCACCTGGCAGACGGTGGAAAAGATCATCGCCAAGGAGCGTCCCGACGCCATCCTGCCGACCATGGGTGGCCAGACCGCGCTGAACTGCGCGCTCGACCTATGGCACAAGGGCGTGCTGGAAAAATACCAAGGTGCGGCTACGGGACGGTCGGTAGAACTCATTGGCGCTTCGCCCGAGGCCATCGACAAGGCCGAAGACCGCCTCAAGTTCAAGGACGCCATGACCAAGATTGGTCTGGGTTCGGCCCGCTCCGGCATTGCCCACAGCATGCAAGAGGCTTGGGACGTGCAAAAGACTTTGGGCTTTCCCACGGTCATCCGCCCCAGCTTCACCCTCGGCGGTACCGGCGGCGGCATTGCCTACAACTCGGAAGAGTTCGAGACCATTTGCAAGCGCGGCTTGGAAGCCTCGCCCACCAACGAACTGCTGATCGAAGAGTCGCTACTGGGCTGGAAAGAGTACGAGATGGAAGTCGTGCGCGACAAGGCGGACAACTGCATCATCGTCTGCTCCATCGAAAACCTGGACCCCATGGGCGTGCACACCGGCGACTCCATCACCGTGGCGCCGGCCCAGACCCTGACCGACAAGGAATACCAGATTCTGCGTAACGCCTCGCTGGCGGTGCTGCGCGAAATCGGCGTGGATACCGGCGGCTCGAATGTGCAGTTCTCCATCAATCCGGTGGATGGCCGCATGGTGGTGATCGAGATGAATCCGCGCGTGTCGCGTTCCTCGGCACTGGCCTCCAAGGCGACGGGATTCCCGATTGCCAAGGTGGCGGCCAAACTGGCCGTGGGCTTTACCCTGGACGAGTTGCGCAACGACATCACCGGTGGCCTGACCCCGGCGAGCTTCGAGCCCAGCATCGACTATGTGGTCACCAAGATTCCGCGTTTTGCCTTCGAGAAATTCCCGGCAGCTGACAGCCGCCTGACCACCCAGATGAAGTCGGTGGGCGAGGTGATGGCCATGGGCCGCACCTTCCAGGAGTCGTTCCAGAAAGCCCTGCGCGGTCTGGAAGTCGGCGTGGATGGCATGAACGAAAAAACCCAGGACCGCGAAGTGCTGGAGAAAGAGCTGGGCGAGCCCGGCCCCGAGCGCATCTGGTACGTGGGTGATGCCTTCGCCCAAGGCATGAGCGTGGAAGAGGTGTTTGCGCTGACCAAGATCGACCGCTGGTTCCTGGTGCAGATCGAGCAAATCGTGAAGATCGAGCTGGAAATCGAGCGCCTGCCGCAACCCTCCAGCGGCTCAACGCTGGACAAGATTGACGCCGCCACGCTGCGCAGCTTGAAGCAAAAGGGCTTCTCGGACCGCCGCCTGGCGCGCCAGTTCAAGACCACCGACAAGGCCGTGCGCGAAAAGCGCCGCGCTCTGGGCGTGCGCCCGGTCTACAAGCGCGTGGACACCTGCGCCGCCGAGTTTGCCAGCAACACCGCCTACCTGTATTCCACCTATGAGGCCGAGGGCGCGGAGTGCGAAGCCGCGCCCACCGACAAGAAGAAGATCATGGTGCTGGGCGGCGGGCCCAACCGCATCGGCCAGGGCATCGAGTTTGACTACTGCTGCGTGCACGCCGCGCTGGCCATGCGCGAAGACGGTTTTGAAACCATCATGGTCAACTGCAATCCCGAGACCGTCTCCACCGACTACGATACCTCCGACCGCCTGTACTTTGAGCCCTTGACGCTGGAAGATGTGCTGGAAATCGTCGATAAGGAAAAGCCCTGGGGCGTGATCGTGCAATACGGCGGCCAGACCCCCTTGAAGCTGGCGCTGGACCTGGAAGCCAACGGAGTGCCCATCATCGGCACCTCGCCCGACATGATCGACGCCGCCGAAGACCGCGAGCGTTTCCAAAAACTGCTGCACGAGCTCAAGCTGCGCCAGCCACCGAACGCCACCGCCCGTACCGAGCCCGAAGCGCTTGAAAAAGCCGCAGCACTGGGCTACCCCCTGGTGGTGCGCCCCAGCTATGTGCTGGGCGGCCGCGCCATGGAAATCGTGCACGAGCAGCGCGACCTGGAGCGTTACATGCGCGAAGCCGTCAAGGTCAGCCACGACTCCCCGGTGCTGCTGGACCGCTTCCTGAATGACGCCATTGAGTGCGACGTGGACTGCATCCGTGACAACACCGGCGCCACCTTTATCGGCGGCGTGATGGAACACATTGAGCAAGCCGGCGTGCACAGCGGTGACTCTGCCTGTTCGCTGCCACCTTACTCCCTGTCCAAGGAGACGGTGGACGAAATCAAGCGCCAGACGGCGGCCATGGCCGGTGCCTTGAGCGTGGTCGGCCTAATGAACGTGCAGTTCGCAATCCAGAACGTTGACGGCAAGGACATCATCTTTGTGCTGGAGGTGAATCCCCGTGCCAGCCGCACCGTGCCTTTCGTCAGCAAGGCGACCGGCATCCAGTTGGCCAAGGTGGCGGCGCGCTGCATGGCCGGCCAGAGCCTGGAGAGCCAGGGCATAGTCAAAGAAGTCACCCCCCCCTATTTCAGCGTCAAGGAAGCCGTGTTCCCGTTTGTGAAGTTCCCCGGCGTGGACACCATCCTCGGCCCGGAAATGAAGTCCACTGGTGAAGTGATGGGTGTGGGCAAGACCTTTGGCGAAGCCTTTGTGAAGTCGCAGATCGGCGCCGGCGCCAAGCTGCCGCGTTCGGGTCGCGCCTTCATCTCGGTCAAGCAAAGCGACAAGCCACGCGCCGTCGAAGTGGCGCGCAAGCTGCTGGCCATGGGTTTTGAAGTGGTGGGAACCAAGGGAACGGCTTCTTTTATCAACGCCGCTGGTGTGAAATGTGGCGTGGTCAACAAGGTCACCGAAGGCAGGCCACACATTGTGGACATGATCAAGAACCAGGACATTGCCCTGGTGATCAACACCGTGGAAGAGCGGCGCAATGCGATCGTGGATTCGCGCCACATCCGCACTTCGGCGCTCTTGGCCCGCGTTACCACCTACACCACGATTGCCGGTGCCGAAGCGGCCGTCGAGGGCATGAAGTACCTGGATAACCTGAGCGTGATCTCGGTGCAGGAAATGCACGCCCTATTGGTTTAACTCAGTGGTCTAAATCGGCATAATCTGCCCTTCCTTTTTATTTATCTTCATGGCCACTATTCCCATTACCAAGCGCGGCGCTGAAAAGCTCAAGGCCGAGTTGCACAAGCTCAAGACCGTGGAGCGCCCCTGGGTGATCAACGCGATTTCCGAGGCACGTGCCCAGGGCGACCTGAGCGAGAACGCCGAATACGACGCCGCCAAGGACCGCCAGGGCTTTGTCGAAGGCCGTATCCAGGAAATCGACGGCAAGTTGTCTGCCGCCCAGATCATCGACCCCACCGAGCTTGATGCCGGTGGCCGGGTGGTGTTTGGCTCCACCGTGGAACTGGAAGAAGAAGAGAGCGGTGAGCGCGTCAAGTACCAGATCGTCGGCGAAGACGAGGCCGACCTGAAGCTCGGCCTGGTCAATATCGGCTCACCGATTGCGCGCGCCTTGATCGGCAAGGAAGAGGGCGATACCGCCGTGGTGCAGGCCCCCGGTGGCCTGAAGTCCTACGAAATCGTGGCGGTGCACTACATCTGATGGGCGCGCCCGGCAAGCTCCGTACGCTCTCACTGTGGTTGGCCGCAGCCTGGGCCATGAGCCTGACGACCTTGGGTTTTTTTGTCGTTCCGATGCTGTTTGCCAATCTGCCCACACCGGCCATAGCGGGTGGGATGGCGGCAAAGTTATTTGCCGCTCAGACCGGTATTTCAGTGGTGTGCGCGCTGCTGCTGATGATGACGTTTCGCTCGGAAAAGCTCGCACCCGCAGCCAGGGTGATTCCGTCCTGCACCATGCTGGTATTGGCAGGTGCGCTGCTGGCGTTGCTGGTGGAGTTTGGCGTGTCGCCGCACATCGTGGCGCGGGACAATCTGGCACTGTGGCACGGCCTGGGTACGGCCATGTACTTTGCGCAATGGGTTTGCGCGCTCGTGGTGTTTGGCAAGCTGGCGAATGCGGCAAGCGCATCGCCAACCCACTCGATGGTTTAAGTCTGGCTGCGCTTCTTGATGCTGATCTTGTTCTTGGGCTTAGCGCGGCGCACATTGCCACCGGCCGTCAGGCGCTGGTTGCCCAGTACGCGCAGGGTCTTGACCTCGGGGCGTTGACCCGCGCGTTTGCTGTATTTCAGCACCTTGAAGTCGCGTGGACCGGCCATGCGGTCTTCGTCAACCGGGCGATCTTTCTCGGCCTTTTCGGGCATGGGGCGCCACAACACCAGCAACTTGCCGATGTGCTGAATGGGCGCTGCGTTCAGGTCGCCGCTGAGTTGCTGGAACATGGTTTCGCGAGCGACGCGGTCGTCCGAAAACACCCGGACCTTGATCAGGCCATGGGAATTAAGAGCCATGTCGATTTCTTTGATGACGTTGGCGGTCAGGCCATCGCCACCGACCATGACGACGGGATCAAGATGGTGGGCCTCAGCGCGGTGAACTTTGCGCTGGGCGGGAGTCAGTTGAATTTGAGGCATGTGGGTATTATGTCTCCGACCCGGCAAGCGGACAATGCCGCTTGTCCCTTATGAGAATTTATGAAAACTAAAACCAATAGCAAAAAGGTCAACAAGGCCTGGCTGCACGACCACATCAACGACCCCTACGTCAAACTGGCGGCGCGGGAGGGCTACCGGGCGCGTGCGGCCTACAAGCTCAAGGAGATTGATGAGACCCTGAAGTTGATCAAGCCTGGGCAGTTGGTGGTGGATCTGGGCAGTACACCCGGCGCCTGGAGCCAGTACCTGCGCCGACGCATGTCGCCGGATGGCGCTGCAGTCGGGGAGCTGAACGGCACCATCATCGCCTTGGACCTGCTGCCGATGGAGGCGATTGAGGGCGTCACCTTTATCCAGGGCGACTTTCGCGAGGCCGAGGTGTTGGCGCTGCTGGAAACGGCGCTGGGTGGCAAGCAGGCCGATATTGTGGTGTCGGACATGGCGCCCAATCTGTCAGGCATTCATTCTGCGGACGCGGCACGGGTGGAGTATCTGGTGGAGTTGGCCATCGAGTTCGCGCAGAACCACATGAAGCCGCAGGGCGCCCTGGTGGCCAAGGTGTTTCATGGCGGCAGCTACAACGATGTGGTTCAGCGCTTCAAGGCCGCATTTATGTCGGTCAAGCCCTTCAAACCGAAGGCTTCGCGTGACCGCTCGTCCGAAACCTTTCTGGTTGGCATGGGTTTGAAGCACTGAGTGCCTGAGTCCAGATCAATTCCTTGCGGTTTATATGGCCGAAAGCTTGAAATTGCCGCGTCTTTTGACTTGAAACGCCTAAAATGGCAACCAAGTAGACGGAACTGGGTTGGGCCCAGATCCTTTTGCATCCTTTCTGGAGCTTCGTTTGAATAATCAGTGGTTTTCGAAAATTGCAGTGTGGCTGGTGATCGCACTGGTGCTGTTCACCGTGTTCAAGCAATTTGATTCGCATGGCAACACCGGCTCCGGCATGATGGGTTACTCCGACTTTCTGGACGAGGTGCGCAACAAGCACATCAAGAGCGCGATCATTCAAGAAGGTCAGGGCGGTACCGAGATCATTGCCGTGACCACTGATGACAGACGTGTCAAGACCACGGCCACCTATCTGGACCGTGGCCTGGTCGGCGACCTGATCAATAACGGTGTCAAGTTCGACGTCAAGGCGCGCGAAGAAGGCTCGCTGCTGATGACCCTGCTGGTCAGCTGGGGCCCGATGCTGTTGCTGATCGGCGTCTGGGTGTACTTCATGCGCCAGATGCAGGGTGGCGGCAAGGGCGGTGCATTCAGCTTTGGCAAGAGCAAGGCGCGCCTTCTGGACGAGGCGACCAATACCGTGACCTTTGCCGATGTGGCCGGTTGCGACGAGGCTAAGGAAGAGGTCAAAGAAGTGGTGGACTTCCTGAAAGACCCGGCCAAATTCCAAAAACTCGGTGGACGCATTCCGCGCGGCCTGCTGCTGGTGGGTCCTCCGGGAACCGGCAAGACGCTGCTGGCCAAGTCGATTGCCGGTGAGGCCAAGGTGCCGTTCTTCAGCATCTCGGGTTCGGACTTCGTGGAAATGTTTGTCGGTGTGGGCGCATCCCGTGTGCGCGACATGTTCGATAACGCCAAGAAGAACGCACCCTGCATTATTTTTATCGATGAAATTGACGCCGTCGGCCGCCAACGTGGCGCCGGTCTGGGTGGTGGCAATGACGAACGCGAACAGACTCTGAATCAGATGCTGGTGGAGATGGACGGCTTTGAGACGAATGTCGGCGTGATTGTGGTGGCTGCCACCAACCGCCCAGATATTCTGGACTCCGCCTTGCTGCGTCCTGGCCGCTTTGACCGCCAGGTCTATGTCACGCTGCCCGACATTCGCGGTCGCGAACAGATTCTGAATGTGCACATGCGCAAGGTGCCCTTGGGTCAGGACGTCAGCCCCGGAGTTATCGCCCGCGGCACGCCCGGCATGAGTGGAGCGGACCTAGCCAATCTGTGCAATGAAGCCGCGCTGATGGCCGCGCGCCGCAATGCGCGCCTGGTGGATATGCAGGATTTCGAGCGCGCCAAGGACAAGATTCTGATGGGACCGGAGCGCAAGAGCATGGTCATGCCCGAGGGTGAGCGCCGCAACACGGCTTATCACGAGTCCGGCCACGCCCTGATTGGAAAAATGCTGCCCAAGTGCGACCCGGTGCACAAGGTCACCATCATCCCGCGTGGCCGCGCCCTGGGCGTGACCATGAGTCTGCCGGCGCAGGACCGCTACAGCTACGACAGCGAATACATGTTGAACCAGATCAGCATGCTGTTTGGTGGACGCATTGCCGAAGAGGTGTTCATGAAGCAAATGACCACCGGTGCCAGCAACGACTTTGAACGCGCCACCCACATCGCTCGCGACATGGTCACCCGTTACGGCATGACCGATGCCCTGGGTCCCATGGTTTATGCGGAGAATGAAGGCGAAGTGTTCCTGGGCCGCTCTGTCACCAAGACCACCACGATGAGCGAGCAGACGATGCAAAAGGTCGATGCCGAGGTGCGCCGCATCATCGACCAGCAATACGCCGAAGCGCGCAAGCTGATTGAAGACAACCAGGACAAGATGCACGCCATGGCCCGGGCCTTGCTGGAGTGGGAAACCATTGACAGCGACCAACTCGACGACATCATGGCCGGCAAGGCGCCCCGCCCACCCAAGGATTGGACGCCCCGCACGCCGCATTCCGGCGGCGGTGACAGTGGTGGCGCGGCCGCCGTGGCGGCTGACCCCGCGCCCACGGTCGCCTGATTATTTGAAGTCCGGTTGGTTTTTGCTGAGGGCTCAAGCACCGCAGCGATAATGTCGTCATGCATTGGCAAACCTCACGCTTTCTGATTGATCTTGCCAAGCCCAATGTCATGGGCATTGTGAATGTCACGCCCGATTCCTTTTCGGATGGCGGTCGGTTTGCGACGCGTGGCGGCGCCATGAGCCATTGCGAGAACTTGCTCAAGGACGGAGCAGACATCCTCGACATCGGCGGTGAGTCCACCCGGCCCGGTGCGCCCACTGTACCCGTGGAGGAAGAGCTGTCGCGCGTGCTGCCGGTGGTGCGCCATGCTGTCAGCTTGGGCGTGCCGGTCTCGGTGGATACCTACAAACCAGCGGTGATGCGCGCCGTGCTGGACTTGGGCGCCGACATCATCAACGACATTTGGGCCCTGCGCTGGGCGGGGGACGCCAGTGGTTTAACCGGCGAACAAGTAGTTGCCGCACACCCCAGTTGCGGTGTCTGCCTGATGCATATGCACCGCGAACCCCAAATCATGCAACTGGCGACCATGCAAGGCGATGTGCTGCGCCAGGTGACGGCCTTTCTGCTGCAGTCGGCCAAGCACTTGGCTGACTTGGGCGTGCTCAGGCAGCGTATCTGCCTGGACCCAGGCATTGGTTTTGGTAAAACGGTGCAGCAGAATTTCGCCTTGTTGGCGCGCCAGCGGGAATTAGTGGCCTTGGGCTATCCTTTGCTTGCCGGATGGTCGCGCAAGTCGTCGCTGGCGGCGGTCACGCAGACCAGCCTGGCTGCAGTGGCCAGCATGGATCTTCAGGAGCGCCTGGTGCCCAGCGTCACTGCGGCCCTGCTGGCGGTGCAGAATGGCGCGTCGATTGTGCGCGTGCATGACGTCAAGCAGACGGTGCAGGCGCTCAAGGTGCTGGCCGCCACGCAGGCCCAAAGCCAATATCCGGGTACGGCCTTTGGCGCACCTTGAAGCCAGGCAAACCAATCAATTCTAAATAAAGGCAAATCATGGGACGACAATATTTCGGCACCGACGGCATTCGGGGCACCGTGGGCAAGTCACCCATCACGCCCGATTTTGTATTGCACCTTGCGCATGCCGTGGGCCATGTGCTGCGGGAAAAAGAAAATCGCCCCACCGTCCTGATCGGCAAGGACACGCGTATCTCCGGCTATATGCTGGAAAGCGCGCTGGAAAGCGGCTTCAACTCGGCCGGTGTCGATGTGGTGTTGCTCGGGCCACTTCCCACGCCGGGCGTGGCCTATCTGACCCGAGCCCAGCGCGCCTCGCTGGGCGTGGTCATCAGTGCCAGTCACAACCCGTTTGCCGACAACGGCATCAAGTTTTTTAGTGCCCAGGGCAGCAAGCTTCCGGACGCTTGGGAAATCGCCGTGGAGGCCGCATTGAGGCAGGCGCCGGTCTGGGTCGAGTCCGCCCAGCTGGGCAAGTCGCGCCGCCTGGACGATGCAGCCGGTCGCTACATTGAGTTTTGCAAGAGTACGTTTGCCAACGACCTGACGCTCAAGGGCCTGAAGATTGTGGTGGATGCGGCGCATGGCGCGGCCTACCAGATAGCGCCCAAGGTGTTCCACGAATTGGGTGCCGAGGTGATTGCCATCGGTTGCGCACCGGACGGCTTGAACATCAACAAGGACGTGGGTGCCACGCACCCGCAGGCGCTGGTGGCGGCGGTCAAGGAGCATGGAGCCGACTTCGGCATCGCGCTGGACGGCGACGCGGACCGCTTGCAACTGGTGGACAACCACGGTCGCCTTTTCAATGGCGATGAACTGCTGTACCTGATGGCCTTGGACCGCTTGGCTAGGGGCGAGTCTGTGCCCGGCGTGGTCGGCACCTTGATGACTAATATGGCGGTCGAGCTGGCACTGAAAAGTCGTGGCGTGCAGTTTGTGCGCGCCAAGGTGGGCGACCGATATGTGCTGGAAGAGCTGGAGAAGAACGGCTGGACCCTGGGCGGGGAGGGCTCTGGCCATTTGCTGGCTTTGGACAAGCACACCACGGGCGACGGCCTGATTTCGGCGCTGCAAGTGTTGCAGGCCTGTGTGCGCAGTGGCAAATCCATTGTGCAATTACTGGACGGCGTGGAGCTGTTTCCACAAACGCTTATCAATGTGCGATTGAGTCCGAGCCAGGACTGGCGCTCGAATGAGGCCATGCAAAGTGCCACCACTGCCGTGGAAGTGGAGTTGGGCCAAGCCGGTCGGGTGCTGATTCGGGCCAGCGGTACGGAGCCTCTGCTACGCGTCATGGTGGAGGCGCGCGATGCCGAGCAGGCCCAGCGCTCGGCCCAGCGCATTGCTGATACCTTGAAGCTCTGAAGCATGGCGGATGCCATCCGGGTTTGCCGGGCCGACTTCTGCAAGGACAGCCATGCCCAGGCCCTGGTGGTGCTGCTGGACGCCTATGCGCGTGACCCCATGGGCGGTGGTGCGGGCCTGAGCGACTACGCCCTGGCCCATGTGGCTGCCGAATGGGCCAAGTTGCCGCAAGCCTTTAGCGTGCTGGCTTTTGACGGTGTGGGCGATGAGAAGCCGGTGGGTCTGGTCAATTGCATGCAGGGTTTTTCCACCTTTGCCTGCAAGCCCCTAATCAATGTGCACGATGTGGCGGTGCTGGCGGCCTACCGCGGCCTCGGCATTGCTGAGCGCATGTTGGCACTGGTGGAGTTGGAGGCGCGCTCGCGCGGAGCCTGCAAGCTCACACTCGAGGTCCTGTCCGGCAATGCCATGGCCATGCGCCTGTATGGGCGCGTGGGTTTTGCCGACTACGCGCTGGACCCTGCTGCGGGACATGCCCGGTTTATGCAAAAATGGCTGTATGAATAGGTGATCATTAGTGCACAATATATTTCCCAAAGTCGCAAGACTTGATTGACACATATATGTCATCAAAGTCGTCAACAATCGGTCTTTACTTTGTCATTGTCAGGATCGGGGTCCATGTCGCATAACGCATCGTCTTCCAAGGGTTCCGCGCAGCCTGTATGCCCCGAACTGTTGGACCGGGACCACAGCATTCTGGCCTTTAATGAACGCGTGCTGACCTGGGCCGAGCGTGAGGATGTGCCGCTGTTGGAGCGTCTGCGTTATCTGTGCATAGTCTCTTCTAACCTGGATGAGTTTTTTGAGGTTCGGGCCGAGCCGCATCTGGTTGCCAGCCAGGCCGGTGACAGCAAGGGCGTCTATACCGTTCGGAGCTTTGAGCGGCTCTCCACTGCCTTGCACCGCTTGGTGGAGCGCCAATACACGCTGTACAACGAGCACTTGCTGCCCGCCTTTGCGCAGCAGCAGATACAGATCATTTCCCATGGTGAGCGCAACACCACGCAACGTGCCTGGGTGCGTCAATACTTCAACCGCGAAGTCAAACCTTTGCTGATCCCGGTAGGCTTGGACCCGTCGCACCCGTTTCCCCAAGTGGCCAACAAATCGCTGAACTTTATTGTCCGCCTGGGTGGCAAGGATGCCTTTGGCCGGTCCAATGAAATCGCCATTGTCAAGGTGCCGCGTGTGCTGCCGCGCATGATTCGCATGCCGTCCAAGGAAGCGGGCGCCAAGCTCTTGTGCGTGTCGCTGTCCAGCGTGATTCGTGCGCACCTAGCCGATCTGTTTGTCGGCCGCACGGTGGAGCAATTCTCGCAATTTCGGGTGACAAGGCACTCCGATCTGGCCGTGGATGAGGAGGACGTCAAGAATCTGCGCACCGCCTTGCGCCAGGGCCTGGTGCACCGGCATTACGGTCAGGCCGTACGCCTGGAAGTGTCGGCCGGTTGTTCAGACTACCTATCCACGATGTTACTGGACCAGTTTGAATTGCCGCAAAAATCGCTGTATCGCGTGCCGGGTCCGGTGAACCTGGTGCGTTTGACACAGATGATCGACCTGGTCGATAGACCGGAGTTGTGCTTCCCTCCTTACCGCGGCTCTTACCCGCGGCAAATCAATGCCGGTCAATCGATGTTTGAGCAGCTCAAGTCGGGTGACATCTTGATTCACCAGCCGTTTGAGAGCTTTGACGGCGTGCTCGATTTCTTGCGCGAAGCCGTGCACGACCCCCAGGTGCTGGCCATCAAGCAGACCATTTACCGCACCGGGGCCGACTCCGAGCTGATGGACTTGTTGCGCGAGGCCGTGCGCCGGGGCAAGGAAGTGACCGTGGTGGTGGAGCTCAAGGCACGCTTTGACGAAGAGGCCAATATCAACTGGGCCGAGATGCTGGAATCCATAGGCGCTCAGGTGCTGTATGGCGTGGTCGGTTTGAAGACCCACGCCAAGATGATGCTGATTACCCGGCGTGAGGGTCGCACACTCAAACGCTATGGCCATTTGTCTACGGGTAACTACAATCCGCGCACGGCCAAGCTGTACACGGATATCAGCCAGATCACGGCAGACACTGCGCTCACCACCGATATGGAGCATGTGTTTGTGCATCTGGCAAGCCAGAGCAAACTGCCGCCTCTGAAGAAAATTTGGCTCGCACCCTTCAATCTGCAGCGCAATCTGATTGCCAAGGTGGATGCCATGGCCAAGGCCGCAGCTGGCGGCGTGGCGTGTCGCATCGTGGCCAAGATGAATGCACTGACGGACGAGGCCTTGGTCTACAGCCTGATGCGGGCCGGCATGCAGGGTGTACAAATTGACCTGATCGTGCGCGGCGCTTGTACCTTGCCGGCCCAGGTGCCGGGCCAGACCGACAATATCCGCGTGCGCTCGGTGATCGGGCGCTTTCTGGAGCACTCGCGCGTCTTCTATTTTCAGCAGGGGGAAAAGGAGGACATGTATTTGTCCAGCGCCGACTGGATGAACCGCAATATGGTGCGCCGGGTTGAACTGGCCTGGCCGGTCACCGATCCCAAGCAGCGTCAGCGCATCCTTGACGAATGCCTGCGGACCTATCTGGAAGATCAGTTGGATGCTTGGGATCTGGGCGCGGATGGTAACTATGCGCGGGTCAAACCCCCTCTGCGCAGGAAGCCTCGAGGTGCGCAGGCTGCGTTGATGGCCCTTTATGGCCGCAACATCCAGGGAAAGTAGCGCAAATGGATTTAATTTTGTGGCGCCATGCCGAAGCGATTGATCTGGAACTGGTTGGCGACGACATGGCTCGCTATTTGACCTCTAAGGGTGAAAAACAGGCGGCCCGCATGGCAGCTTGGTTGGACCGGCAAATGCCGGATGGGGCCAAGGTGTATGCCAGTCCTGCGACCCGTGCCGAGCAGACTGCGCGCGCACTGGAACGAAAATTCAAGATCAGTCCGGCCCTGGCGCCGCTGGCAACGCCCGAGCAATTGCTGGAATTGGTGCAATGGCCGCATGGCAAGGGCTGTGTGCTCGTGATTGGGCACCAGCCCACTCTGGGCCAGGTGATTGCCCGCTTGCTGGGCCTGCAGGCCAGTGAATGCGCGATGAAAAAGGGTGCGATCTGGTGGCTGCGTCACCGCGAACGCGACGAGGCCGGCAAGACCGTGGTGGTCACGGTGCAGTCGCCGGACCTAGTCTAGGCAGCGAAAAAACAGTGGGCGTTTGAAAAGCGATAAACTTTAGCAATGATGTCGCTTGATCGCCCTAAGAATCCGATAGTGTTGGTGGTTGACGACACGCCTGAGATACTTTCGCTGATCCACTCCTTGCTCAGCAGCACCTATCAGGTAAAAAGTGCCAACAGTGGCAAGCGAGGGCTGCAGATTGCCCAGTCGGACACGGCTCCTGATCTGATTCTGCTGGACATCATGATGCCGGGCATGGATGGTTATGAGGTTTGCATCCAGCTCAAGGAGAACCCCAAAACCCGCGACATTCCGGTCATCTTCTTGACCGCCAAATCCGAGATCGAGAACGAGGAAAGAGGATTTGCATTGGGCGCAGTGGACTATGTCACCAAGCCGATAGGCCCCAGCGTCCTGCTGGCGCGGGTCAAGACCCAAATAGCAGCCCATGCGCAGCGTCGCAGCCTGGAAAGCATGTTCAAGGACGTGATCGAATATGCGCCGGTGATCTTCCTCATTGCCGATGAAGGCTTGCATATTGTCCAAACCAATGCCCAGGCAGAACTGCACTTCGGCTATGCACGCCATGAGCTGATTGGCATGCATTTGCAAACGCTGCTGCCGCATTCTGAGCCCTTCATGAAGGCGCAAACCAAGCAACTCATCACCCAGCCAGGCGAGGCAAAAATTGATGCCAATCCGGAGCTTAGCTGTATTCGCAAGGATGGCTCCAGCTTTCCCGGTTCCTCCACCTTTAGCCGTCTGGAAACCCTGCGCGGATTGTTGCACACCGTGGTGTTGGTCAATGTGACGGACAAAAAGGAAACACTGAACAAGTTGAGCGAGTCGCAAAATTCATTGCGGGGTTTGGCTGCGATCAATGAGACGGCGCGGGAAAACGAAAGAAAGAGCATTGCACGTGAGGTCCACGACGAACTGGGCCAGGTCATGACGGCTCTGCGCATGGGCCTGTCCCTGATGCCCATGCAGTTGGGAGCGCACATTGAGGGACTGCAGGAACGCGTGGATGCCATGAAACTGCTGGTGGATCGCGCCATCAGGGGCGTTCGAAATATCGCCACCGTGCTGCGTCCCGAGGCGCTGAACCTGGGACTGATTCCCGCCATCGAATGGTTGAGGGATGAATTTTTGCGCCACAACGCCGTGCGATGCAGCCTGGATTGCAAGGGTTCCTCGGACCCGATTGACGAGTCGCGTGCCATGCTGATCTATCGCATCGTCCAGGAATCGCTGACCAACATCAGCCGTTATGCCAAAGCCGGTGAGGTGAAAATTCGGGTCAGTTTCAAGCCCGACGAGATTGATGTCAGCATTAGCGACGATGGCCGTGGCTTCGACCCGGGTGAGGTGATGATCAAAAAGACCTTTGGCTTGCTGGGTATGCGCGAACGAGCGCTGACACTGGGCGGCGACCTGATGATTTTGAGTCGACCCGGGCGCGGCACCACGATTGCAGTCAAGGTACCACTCAAGCGTGCAATCCTGGAGACACTCACATGATACGCATCGTCATCGCCGACGACCACGCCATCGTGCGTGCCGGCCTGAAGCAAATGTTTGCCATCATGCCGGAAATGGAAGTCATCGCCGAGGCAGAGGACGGCGACAGTGTGCTGGAAACGCTGCGCCGCACGCGCAATGACATTCTGCTGCTGGATCTGAATATGCCTGGAATCAGTGGGCCGGATCTGATCGCTCGGATCAAGGCGCATTGGCCTAGCCAGCCGATTCTGGTGCTCAGCATGCACGACACGGCGCAGGTCGCGTCGCGTGCCTTAAAGGCCGGCGCCGATGGTTATGTGACCAAGGACAGCGAGCCGGTGGATTTGCTGGCGGCGATCAGAAAGGTAGCCGCGGGTGGGCGTTATATTTCCAGCGAAGTGGCGCAGAAAATGGCCTTGCTGGCGACCGCCCATGGGGGTGAATTACCGCATAACGCCTTGTCGGATAGGGAATTTGATATTTTCAAATGCCTGGTCAAGGGTTTCGGTGTCAATGACATTGCCGGACGTCTGAGCATCAGCAACAAGACCGTCAGCACGCACAAGGCAAGGCTGCTGGAGAAGATGCAGATGTCCAGTATTGCGGAATTGACGCGTTACGCGATGGACAACCAATTGCTGGATTGACGCTGATGTATAGGTCCGCGTGCGTAGGGATATTCTGACGGCGCTCGGGCGTCCCTGAGCTTCAAATCAGCCGCGCCCGATACCCCTGCGAGGCGTGCAGCGAGATGATTGCTGCATGAACACACAGCACATCTCCAGCAGCCAAGCCAGTTATTCTCTGCGTGCGCGTTCCGCTGATTTCTTCAAAATGGACGTGCCCAGTGCCATGCCGGTAGCTCCCGTGCGCGACTCCAATCCCCTGCGTCGGACCCTGAATAAATTCGACAGCATGGACTCCTGGGAAACCAACGAAAACATGTGCGTTGCGCTGTGGGAGCTGATGACTCGCAGCTAATGTCAGCGGGGCGCTTCAGATTACAGGCCGTTGACTTCGAACTTCCAAGGCGTTTTTTCCCAGGCCAGCACTTCCTCGCGCAGCAAATGCGCAGACTGGGGATAGCTGTCTGCCCACCCGCTGCGGCAGCTCAGCCGGATCAGCGTGTCATCGGAAGCGCTTCGTTTCAATTCCATTCCCATTAAATCCGGATCGCGTTTGGCGTGGCACAAGATCACGGCCAGCCGCAGGCACAGCAGTTGCGAGACCAGCGCCTCATCATCCCAAGCGGCTTCCACCTTGCGCAGCTTGCCTCTGTGACCCAAGACCAGAAGGCTCAGGCGGTGCATCTCGGACAGGGAAAAACCCATCGCATCTGCGTTGTCCAGAATATAGGCGCCGTGCTTGTGGTAATCGCTGTGTGAAATATGGCTGCCAATTTCGTGCAGCTCGGCCGCCCAATGCAATTTGCGCAGCAGGCGTTCGGAATCAAATTCCAGCGGCTTTTTGCCACTGGCAACGAGTTGTTCAAACAATTGGCTGGCGACCTTGCCCACTCTTTGGCCGTGAATGGTATCCACGCCAAATTTACGTGCCAGGCGATTGACGCTGTTGACGCGCAAGTCCCCGCTGTAGCTGTTGTTTCCGAGCAGGTCGCAGATCAATCCATGGCGCAGACCGCCGGATGCCATTTCCATGCGTTCTATGCCCAACAGGCTAAACACCGCGCGCATGACGCTGACGCCCCCGCCTATGATGGCCTTGCGGTCTTCGCGCATGCCGGGCATGCGTACTCGATCCGCACTTTGCGCCGCGATGAGCCGCTCCAGCAGCCAGTCCAAGCCTTCTTTGGTGATGTGCCCGTTTGGCCAACCCGCAGCGATCAAGACATCGCCAATGGCGCCTACGGTACCGGCCGAGCCATAGGCTGTGTCCCAGTTGTCGGGATGGTAAGCGTCAAAGGCTTCGTCCATCACGGCGGTCGCCGCGATTTCTGCCATTTCAAACGACTTCGGGGTGAACTGGCCATCCGGAAAGTAGCGCTTGGACCAGGCGATGCTGCCGACCCTGAAAGACTCCATGACCTTTGGCGTGCGACCCTGACCCAAAATCAGTTCTGTCGAGCGTCCGCCGATATCTATCACCAGTCGGCGCTCTTCGCTTGCTGGCAGCATTTGGGCCACGCCCTGGTAGATCAGGCGTGCCTCTTCTCGACCGGAAATGACATCAATCGGGAAACCCAGCACCTGGTTGGCACGCAGTAAAAAATCGTCCCGGTTGCGGGCCTCGCGTAAGGTCTGCGTGGCGACCGCGCGAACTTCCGAGGGTTTGAAGCCGGCCAGGCGCTCGCCAAAGCGTGCCAGGCAGTCCCATCCGGCCTGCATGGCTTGGGTGGTCAAATTTCGCCCCTCATCCAGGCCGCCACCTTGGCGAACGGTTTCCTTCAGGTATTCGGTGCGGCGAAATTCACCGTGGTCAATGCGACCAATTTCAAGCCTGAAACTGTTGGAGCCCAAGTCAACGGCGGCTAGGCGATTTCCAGATTGCATTAGGGATTGCTCGCGATCATTTCTACGGTACGCCTGAGCATAGCATTCGACGCAACAGCATCACCGCAGTCCGGACTGCGGTGATGCACAGACGCTTATTTCTTGGTCGGAGGAATCAGCACGGTGTCCATGATATGGACCACACCGTTGGTGGCTGCGATCTCGGCGGTGGTGGCAGCGCTCTCTTTACCCACGCATACAAATGGTGCAGACTTCGATACATGTCACGCGCTTGTCACAAAACTTTCTTAGAGTTCAGTAGTTATTAAACCCTCACGAAGGTCTTCCCATGAAAACGTCGTTCAGCTACTCGCTGCTGGCTCTTGCCGCAGTCTCCACAT
>Ga0118677_10001008_pt1 | contig 60558 bp, 48 predicted proteins | sample AliMusrvi5mmetaG_FD_86154 | JGI IMG/M metagenome (GOLD analysis project Ga0118677, IMG submission 86154) | reverse complement strand
ATAACACTAAAAGAATGTATTTTTGCCGTCAAAGCAATAAAAACTAACAATTCATTTATCAATCAATTATTGTAATGAGAAATTTAAAATTTAGTTATTTGGTTTTATTCATTTTTAGCACCGCCCTTCTAATGAGCTGTGCTTCTCTAAAAAAAATGAAAAGGGATGCTGGGAAAGTGAGCTATTCTGTTGTTCCTGAAACTCTTGAAGCTCATAATGGCAAGGTTGACGTTGCTTTACAGGGTCGTATTCCTGGAAAATATTTCGTTAAAAAGGCCACTATTGTTGCCACCCCGGTACTTAAAACTCCTGAGGGTGAAAAATTCTATGAGCCTTATATCCTTCAGGGAGAAAAAGTTAAGGCGAATAATAAAGTTATTAAATATGACGAAGGTGGCAGCGTCTCCTACAAAGGTTCTATTCCTTTTGAATATGCCATGCGTAAATCTGAACTTTATCTGAAAATACATGCTACCAAAGGGGCGAAATCTCTGGATTTTGAGCCTGTTAAATTGGCAAATGGAGTAATTGCCACCAGTACACTGGTTGACAATAGCCCAATTTCAATACTTGGTTTCCAAAAAAGCACAAATTCTACCGGGGTCTATGATCCTTCAATCGATAAATTTCAACGTGTTGTTCCAGATAAATATGTTGCAGACCTTATCTATCTGATTAATAGTTCAGAAGTACGTGGTAAGGAAATGACCAAAGAGGAAATCCAGCATTTAAGTAAATATATTAAGGAAGCCTATAAGGCTGAACGTAAAGAACTTAAAGGGGTCGAAATTTCAGCGTATGCTTCTCCTGACGGAAAATTGGATTTTAACACCCAGCTTTCTCAGAAACGTCAGGGAACCTCTTCTAAAGTAATTGAAAAAGATTTGTCCAAAAATCAGGTTCAGACTGAACTGAAGACCAAATATACCCCTGAAGATTGGGATGGATTTAAGGAGCTGATGGAAAAATCAACCATCCAGGATAAGGAGTTGATTCTTCGTGTGCTTTCTATGTATTCAGATCCTGAGGTTCGGGAACGTGAGATTAAAAACCTTTCTGCTTCATTTACCACTGTGGCCAGCGAAATTCTTCCTAAGCTTCGTCGTGCAAAAATTACCGCCTCTGTAAATTTAATCGGACGCACTGATGATGAAATCAGTACTCTGGCAATCAGTGATCCTTCGAAACTTAATCAGGCTGAATTACTTTATGCTGCTACATTGACTACAAATCCACAGGTTCAAAAAACAATCTATACCAATTTCACTAAAGTTTATTCAGATGACTGGCGTGGATACAATAACCTGGGTAGTGTTGTTTTCGGTCTTGGTGATTCTGATGCTGCTGCTTCTGATTTCGAAAAGGCTGACAGACTTGATCCTAAAAATCCGATCGTTCAGAATAACCTGGGTTGTATCGAACTGAAGAAGAAAAACCTTGCTAAAGCAGAAGAGCTTTTTGGAGCAGCTACCGGTGCAGGTAATGAGGTTCATGACAACCTTGGAATCGTAAAAATCATGCAGGGACAATACGAAACTGCAGTGAAATATTTCACCGACGATTCACAGAATGTGGCAAATCACGCTTTGGCTCAGCTACTGAATAATGACAATAACGGTGCATTGCGTACCTTAAACGGAGCGGCTGTTGAAACAGGACGTATTGCTTATCTTAAGGCTATTATCGCTGCCCGTACTGCCAAATCCAGCATGCTGTTCGAAAATCTGGGTAATGCAGTTAAAAAAGATGCCGCTTACAAGGAATTGGCTAAAACAGACCTTGAATTTGCGAAATATTTCGATGATCAGAATTTCAAGTTGATTCTGCAATAAAAGAGCAGAGATTCATATAAATCAAAGGGAGCTTAATCGGCTCCCTTTTTTTTGTGTTTTGGAATTTGGTCTAATTAGTGTAACTTTACTGAAGTTTAGTCTGATAAATAGGGATTTAGTACTTCTTTTACTTTGAAAGGATACACTATGGCAGAGAATAACAACTTACTTGCGCCGCTTAATGAAAAGCTTGAATCTTTAAAAAAAAGACACGAGACCTTATCCGTTGAGATTCGTGACTTGAGTGAGGAGATGGAACAACTAAAAAACTTCTATAAGGAGCAATGGATTAAAGAGGAGAATGCTTCAGTAAGTGATATTCCGGATAATTTATCTGATGTTGTCGTTGAGAACCGAAATGAAGCTTCTGTTTCCTCTATTTCTGAACCGAAAACAACCGCAGGTCCTGCTGAATATTTTACCACTGGACCTGCCGGAGGTGCTAAAATCAAATCTGATCTTGAAAAGTTTATTGGAGAGAATCTCATTAATAAAATTGGGATAGCTATCACGGTAATAGGTGTGTCAATCGGTACAAAGTACTCCATTGACCATGACCTGATTAGTCCATTGGCAAGGATTATCCTGGGTTATCTGATGGGATTTGGATTACTGGGCATAGGTATTAAATTAAAGAAGAATTACGAAAATTATAGTGCAGTTCTCGTCAGCGGAGCCATAGCTATCCTATATTTCATGACCTATTTTGCCTATAGCCTGTATGGTTTAATTCCACAATTTGCCGCCTTCGCACTGATGGTTGTTTTCACTGCATTTACTGTGGCGGTGGCTATAAACTATAACAATCAGATTATTTCCCATATAGGAATGGTAGGAGCTTATGCAGTTCCTTTTTTGTTAGGTGATAGTACAGGGAACGTGTCAATTTTGTTTGGTTACATGGCTATTATTAACATTGGCATTCTTTTAACTGCTTTTAAAAAATATTGGAAACCACTTTATTATGCCTCATTTGTAATCTCATGGCTCATTTACTTCTCCTGGTTTTCTGAAAAATTCCGGACCAGCGAATACTTTGAAATGGGCTTGATATTCCTGACTGTTTTCTTTATTATTTTTTATGCGGTTTTTTTGGCCTATAAACTGGTCAAAAAAGAGAAGTTTGATATTGATGATGTTTTTCTGCTTTTAGCTAACTCATTTATATTCTTTGGTTTGGGTTATTCAATTCTAAAAACAGATGATACAGGAGCAGAATTATTAGGTGTGTTTACCCTATGTAATGCAGCCATTCATTTTGGAGTTGGTGTCGTTATTTATAGTCAAAAACTGGCTGACCGAAATCTGTTTTACCTCGTGGCTGGATTAGTCCTTGTTTTTATCACATTAGCTGTTCCCGTACAACTTCACGGGAATTGGGTAACTTTATTGTGGGCTTGTGAAGCCGCCTTGTTGTTTTGGATTGGCAGAACCAAGAATGTTCAGTTTTATGAAAGGATAGCCTATGCCTTAATATTGTTGACTTTTATTAGCATTGTCCAGGATTGGATGGTTTATAATGGCTATGTGGTGGGAAAGCCGGAAACACGAATAATACCCTTATTTAATGTCAATTTTCTGACTTCCTTATTCGTCGTAGCCTCTTTTGGATACATCAACTGGTTGAATAACAATCTGAAATATCGCAATCCATTAATTTTGATGAAAGATTTGGGGATAATTGTTTCTCTATTCATTCCTGCTACTTTGCTTATTGTAGCGTATTACTCCATCAGAATTGAAATTGAGACCTATTGGGCACAGTTATTTATTGATTCAACTATTAAGATAAAACACCAGGGGAGTGATTACTTTGATAATTATCAGAATACCGATTTGTTAAAATTTCAAACCATCTGGATTATCAATTATTCCCTTTTGTTTTTGTCTCTCCTTTCTCTTGTGAACATCAAAAGACTGAAGAATAAATATCTGGGACTTGTGAACATGTGGTTTAATGCATTTGTCATCCTTGTATTTCTCGTTGAGGGTCTGATTGTTCTAAGTGAACTTGGTGTGAGCTATATCAACCAGACATTGGCCGAATATTATCCTACGAATGGTTTTTATATTGGAATACGATATATTTCTTATTCTTTTGTTGGAATAACACTTTATTCTGTATACAGGTATACAATTCAACCTTTTATACCACAAAATTCAAAAAATCTGGTTACAGCTTTTGATTGCCTTCTTTATATCACCTTAATTTGGATTGCCAGTAGTGAATTGATAATCTGGCTTGATATTATGAAGGTTTCCGAGTCATCGAGACTTGGGTTAAGTATACTATGGGGGTTATATGCTGTTGTAATTATTGTTTTAGGTATTTGGAAAAAGAAGAAACACTTGCGGATTGGTGCAATTGCTCTTTTTGGAATAACACTTTTAAAACTGTTCTTCTATGATATAAGGGATCTTGACACAATCTCCAAAACTATTGTATTTGTTTCACTCGGTGTATTGCTTTTAATTATTTCGTTTCTTTATAACAAATACAAAAATATTATATCAGGTTAATTGTAAGGAAGCTAAGGCTCCCGAAAGAAAATGAAACGATAAGAAAGACTTAACCAATGATCTGATTAGTGAATTACTTTTCTATGGTAATTCGTGCATCCACCGCGACAATCTTATCTCCTTTTCCGATCAATGGATTGATATCCATTTCTTTAATCTCTGTTGCAAACCTCAGCATCGAGGATAATCGCACGATAATTTCTGCAAATTTTTCGCGGTTGACTCCCGGTTTACCTCTTAACCCTTTTATAATCGGGTAAGCTTTCAAATTACGGATCATTGAAATTGCTTCGTCGAATGTTAGCGGTGCTAGTCCGGAGGTAAAATCCCTCAGCACTTCAACGAAGATTCCCCCGATTCCGCATAGAATGACGTGCCCAAATTTGGGCTCATATTTTGCCCCCAGGAACAGCTCAGTCCCTTCAGCCTGTTCAGCAATTAAAACGGCTGTTGTCCCGTCAATATCCATCATCCGGTTGAATTCAAGTCGCACAGACTCCTCTGAACGAATATTTAGTGACACTCCACCGACATCGGTTTTATGAATCGGTCCCACTACTTTCATCACAACCGGATATCCAATCTCACGTGCTGCTTTAAGTGCTTCATCACTTGTGTTTGTAACTATTTCATTTACAAACGGAATTGATGCTGCACTAAACAAGGCATGTATTTTTTCAGGGGGTAATTGTCCGGTTTCACAGCTTTCAATAATTCGCCTGATCCTGGGAACATCCACCCCTTCAAGCATGATATTCTCATCGGATGGAGCAGGAGTGCGGTATACCCGTGTCAAAGCCCTGCCGAGAAGTACCTCATCCGGAAAGTTAATATTCCCGTGAGACAAGAAATAGGCCAGATCCTTTTTTACATTCAGAACTGATGGGAGGATGGGAAATATTGGTTTTTTGCAGCTCTTCATTTTAAAGTCAAGAACTTTATAAACATCATTGACAGAAGTTAATCCGGGACTCCCAAAGATAACCGCCATTCCATCGATCTCCTTAAAATCATTTTCGCAGGCATCAATGATCTCACCCAGTTGTTCTGCAGTTCCGGTAGCCAGAAAATCGATGGGATTCTCAACCGAGGAGCCGGCAAATAATTTCGATTTCAATGAATTTTTGGCCAATGAATCTGACAGTTGGGGAATGGTCAATCCACCGGCTTCAAGCGCGTCGGTCAGCATCACAGCTGGCCCTCCGGCATGAGTGATAATGGCCATATTTTTACCTTCAAGTTTTTTGGTCATTAAAATTCCTGCAACAGTGGTTAATTCTTCCCGACCGTAACACCTCACAATGCCTGCTTTTCGGAAAAGTGCCTCTACCGCCGAATCCGAGCTGGCCATTGCACCCGTATGTGAGGATGCGGCCCTGCTTCCCGCCGAAGAACTTCCCGCTTTGATTGCCGCCAGTCTGAACCCTTTATTCACCAGTGAACGTGCATGGTGTAGGAATTTATCCGGGTTGTTTATTGATTCAATATAAAGTAATTTTACCCGCATCTGGCTCTCCTCCTCTGCGTGCAGATCCCAGTATTCCATTACCTCTTCAATGCCGATCTGGACCGAATTACCGACTGAAATGACCCGTGAGAAATGAACTCCCTTGGGGATCGCAGATTCAATAATAAAGACGGCAGTTGCCCCGGAACCGGACACAAAATCGCAGCCATCTGACCGGAGATGTGGTATGGGGGTTGTGAAAACTCCGGCATATTCCGGAGTCAATACTCCGATGCAATTGGGCCCTATCAGGCAGCCACCAGTTTGATTAATCACCGAAGTCATCCTTTCTTCAAGAAGTTTTCCTGATGGACCAGTCTCACTGAACCCCCCTGAGATCACGATAAATGCCCGAACATTTTTCTTTATGGCCAGAAATTCAATGATTTCAATACAACTTTTTGCCGGAATAGCAAGGATCGCCAGATCGGTTTCAGGCAGATCATCCAGAATATTATAAGTGCTAATACCTTGAATATCTGTACTATTTTGGTTGAAGGCACGAAGTTCGCCCTGGAATTCATGTTCCAGAAGATTTTTGAGGATCTTACCTCCAGGTTTGGTTATATCGTTGGAAGCTCCAACGACCACTATGCTTTTGGGAGCCAGTAATTGCCTGTTTATCATGATCTTCTGTATGGTTGGTTATTTTACTCAAACATACACGAAAATCAGACAAATGCAAATGAGAATAATCACTGCAATAATCCTGAATTGGAAATCAATAAATTTGAATTCCAATTCAGCCTGAATCTAGCTGCTGGCTACGTGCTGCTGGTAACTGGCTGATGAATTATTAATTAGAAAAGAAGATCTTCCGGGCGCCAGTTGCCAATTGCCAGTCGCACAATTTGTCAATAATTCCTGAACGACTCAATTATCGTGTTTGTCAGTTTCATATCTTTAATTTCCTAATTTTGGGAGATGGAAAACGGAGAACAAAAAATTTTTGTCTGGTGTGATTTTTCGGATGGAATGGATGATGCCATTTTACATGGGATCATGATTGCTTCAACGCTCGGTAAGGAGCTGTGTCTTTTCCATTTACTTGACTTCCGGCTTCACGAGAATAGTGAGATTGCGGAAGCTCGGTTAAGAGGAACGACCACTAAAATATCAAATTTCCTTTCTGCCATCCGTGTCCGTTATTTGGTTCATAATCAGGACCTCATTAAGAGTTTGAACGAACTTGCCGAGCTTTACGAATGTCTGGTTTTGGTGGCGCACAAAAAATCAGCCTCTTTTCTTTTGCCGGTTTTGCAATATGCTGCATTCCCGTTTCTGTTTGTATCGGCAAAAACAAATCTGGATCAGATTTACAAGCAGATTGTTGTCCCGGTAGGTTATATGAAGAAGAGCAAAGATCTGGCTTTGTGGGCGAGCTATCTTGGCCGTCATAATAACGCAGGAATCAACCTTTATATGTCGGATGAAGGTTGGAGCGAGGATCAGAAGACGGTAAAAAACAACCTTTTTTCCATCCAGCGGTTTTATGGGAAATTCAGGTTCCCTGTTCAGGTCATTGAGAGTCACACCCCGACCTGGAAGCTTCAGAAGTCCGCACTGGGACATGCGTTGAGTCTTAAATTCGCGATGTTGATCATTGCGGGGAGTTTTAAAACGACCTTTCTGGATTCATTTCTGGGCCTGACAGAGGATAAAGTGATTGCGAAATCGGAGGATTTATCGGTGATGTGCGTGAACTCGCGACGTGACTTTTATACCTTTTGCAGCTAGATTTTATAGCTCTAAATAGCCTTAATTTAGTGTTCTGGTATCCTATTTTAAAGAACTGCAATGTCCACATGACAAATTTATATTGAATATAAATAGAGGCATTTGGCTCGATTTTGGCCACAAATTTGAAGAAATGAGAAGTCTGAATTATTTAAAGTGATACATTTGCCACTTCATTTCCAAGATATAAACGTTTAATTTTATTTAGAAACTACTCAATTAGTTTAATAATTATAATATGGAAAGTAGCGCACTTTTAGTCTTTTTTCTGGCCGCAGTATCCCTTGTAGGATTAGCGATGCTTTTTTCCAGTTATGTCCCCCCAACATCTTCGAACGATGTAAAATTTGAGCCTTATGAGTGCGGGATTGAAACGATAGGTGATGCCTGGCTTCAGTACACGGTAGGTTATTATTTGTTCGCAATACTTTTTCTCATTTTTGATGTGGAGACAATATTCTTGTTTCCATGGGCAATTGTAATGAGAACTGCCGGTTTGACCGGATTTGTTGAGATTCTGATTTTCTTTGCGATTTTGGGATTAGGGTTGTTGTATGGATGGAAAAAACATGCGTTAAAATGGGAATAAATAAAAAAAGCGATTTCGAAAAAAATGACTACCCGATTATCGCTGAATACGAAGGTGGAGGTATTATGCTGGCACAGCTGGATGCACTGGTCAACTGGTCACGTGCCAATTCACTCTGGCCTTTAACTTTTGGTACACGGTGTTGTGCAATCGAATTTATGGCTGCAGGAGCTTCACGACACGATTTTGCACGGTTTGGAGCTGAGGTTGCCAGGCCTTCACCGCGGCAGGCCGATTTGATTGTCATTTCAGGGACCATCAATTACAAAATGGCTCCGGTTCTAAAACGGTTATATGATCAGATGCCTGAACCAAAATATGTGATGGCAATGGGTGCCTGCGCTGTTTCCGGCGGACCATTCTATTATAATTCATATGCTATCGTAAAAGGGGCTGATCACGTGATTCCGGTGGATGTTTATATCCCGGGTTGTCCGCCAAGACCCGAAGCTTTCCTCTTTGGACTCATGCAGTTACAGAAGAAAATTAAACGTACGAAAAATTTTGGCAAGGTCAAGTATCTCGAAGCAAAGCCAATAATTTCTAATAAATCTTCTATTTAAATATTAGGTTAAATGACTAAAGAGGAATTAATATCATACTTAACCGGGAATTTTCCTGAGGCAGAGGTAAAATCCGGGGCTCAATATGCAGAGATGACAGTAAAAGCATCGGATCTTCATGAAACGGCCGTTCAGCTGAAAGATACTGCAGAGCTTTCATTTGATTATGTGTTCTGCCTGACCGGAGTAGATTATGCTGAAAACATGGGGATAATCTATCACATTGAATCAGTGGAGCACCGCCATACCATCGTGCTTAAAGTGAGGACCGCTGACCGGTTAAATCCTGTGATTGATACAGTCAGTGATGTTTGGATTACAGCAAAATATCATGAGCGTGAGGCCTATGATCTGCTTGGAATTCATTTCAACAACCATACCGATTTACGCCGCCTTTTTCTCGAGGATGGCTGGGGATTTCCCCTTAGAAAGGATTATGTGGACGAAATACGAATAGTAGAACGATAGAATTATGTCCGAAATAAGAGAGGTCATTATAAAAACCGACAAGCTTGCTACCGATAAGTATCAGGTAAATATGGGTCCGCAGCACCCTTCGACTCATGGAGTGTTACGTTTGCTTGTCACACTTGAGGGTGAGAAGGTTCTAAATGTTCAGCCACATTCAGGCTATATCCACAGTGGAATTGAAAAGATGTGTGAGGCAATAAGTTATCCGCAGATCATTCATCTCACAGACCGTATGGATTACCTGTCTGCCCACATGAATAATGAGGCAGTTGCCTTGTGTGTTGAAAACGCTCTTCAGGTTGAAGTCCCCGATCGTGTAAAATATATTCGTACCATAATGGACGAATTAGCCCGTCTTGCTTCCCATCAATTATGGTGGTGCGTTTTCGGAATGGATTTGGGTGCTCTTACAACTTTCTTCTATGGTCTGCGTGATCGTGAACATATCCTCGATATCTTTGAGGAGACCTGTGGCGCCAGAATGACTGTGAGTTACAGTACTCCCGGCGGACTGATGTTCGATATTCATCCGAATTTCCAAAAGCGGGTTAAAGATTTCATTAAATACTTTAGAACCAAACTTCCCGAATACGATAAGTTGCTTTCGGGAAATGTAATTTTAAGGGAACGTACCGAAGGAATTGGTCACCTCTCCTATAAAGATGCAATTGATTTTGGAGTTACCGGACCTTCAGGAAGAGCTTCGGGCTTTTCGTGTGATGTCCGTAAACATAATCCTTACAGCGCCTATCCATTCGTGAAGTTCAATGAGATTCTTGATCACCGGTGTGACACCCTTGCACGGTATGAGGTTCGTATTTTGGAGATGTATGAGTCTTTAAATATTATCGAACAGCTCATTGATAATATCCCTGAAGGTGATTATGCAGTTAAAATGAAGGGGGTATTGAAACTTCCGGAAGGTGAGTTCTACCAGCGGGTTGAGACTGCAAGAGGTGAATTCGGGGTATTTATTGTGAGTGACGGTAAGAAGAATCCATACCGGGTTAAATTTCGCTCTCCAGGTTTTTCAAATCTATTTGCCCTTAACAATATGACAAAAGGCCATAAAATCGCTGACCTTGTTGCAATTATGTCTACCCTTGACCTGATCATTCCGGATATCGACCGTTAATAACATTGAAAATTAACACTGACGCTTAAGATATTTTCTATATGGATATTTACAACTTTACAACGTTAACCCACAACATTCACACGGGTTTAGCTCAAAGTTTCGCACCCTGGCTTGCCACAACCATTGAGTGGGTAATCGTAGGGGTTGCATACCTTTTATTTGTTGCACTTTTTGGATTGTTTCTGGTTTATGCCGAGCGGAAGGTTTGTGCGGCATTTCAGCAGCGATTGGGCCCAATGCGGGTAGGGAAGTGGGGATTACTTCAGACAATCGCTGACTTCATAAAGCTGTTGATGAAAGAGCTGATCATGCCCCGCAAGGCCGATTGGTTCCTTTATAACCTGGCACCATTTATCGTTATTATTGCCTCGTTTCTTGCTATTGCTGCTCTCCCTTTTGCACCGGGGCTTCAGTCAATGGATTTTGACATCGGTGTTTTTTACCTGACCGCTGTTTCCTCGGTAGGCGTTATCGGGATACTTCTGGCAGGCTGGTCAAGTAACAACAAATATTCGCTGATTGGCGCTATGCGTAGTGGGGCACAGATCTTAAGTTACGAACTATCTGTTTCCCTTTCACTTTTAACAATGGTAGTATTTGCCGGAACGATGCAGTTCTCTGCCATTGTAGAGGGGCAACGCGACGCCTGGTTTATCTTTTCAGGCCATATTCCTGCTATTATCGCATTTGTCGTTTTCCTCATTGCAGGGACAGCCGAAACAAACCGTGGTCCGTTCGACCTTGCTGAGGCTGAATCTGAACTGGTAGCCGGTTTTCACACCGAGTATTCGGGAATTAAATTTGCGATGTTCTTTCTTGCTGAATACATCAATCTGTTTATTATCTCGGCAGTGGCTGCAACCGTATTTTTAGGGGGCTGGATGCCATTGCATTTCGGAAATCTGGAATCTTTTAATCATGTGATGGATTTTATCCCTCCTGTAATCTGGTTTTTCGGAAAGGTGTTGTTTGTGATTTTTGTAATCATGTGGTTCAAATGGACATTCCCCCGTTTACGCGTTGACCAGATCCTTACACTTGAGTGGAAATACCTGCTTCCCATCAACCTGGTTAATATTTTGCTGATGGCGCTTGTTGTCCTGACAAAATTTCATTTTTAACTGATTTATAAGTAGATATGAAGTCTTTTATCGAATATATAGTTTCAATTTTCAAAGGGGTCTGGACTCTTTTGGTCGGGATGAAAGTTACCGCAAAGTACTTTTTTACTCCATGGAATAATGTCACTCAACAATATCCCGAAAATCGCGATACGTTGGTTATGTTTGATCGCTTCCGGGGAGAGGTGATCATGCCGCACACTGAAAATAATGAACATCTATGTACCGGTTGCGGAATTTGCGAACTCAATTGTCCGAATGGTTCCATCGAGATTATTTCAAAGTCGATTATTACTCCGGAAGGTAAAAAGAAGCGGATTATCGACCAGCATATTTATCACCTGGGAATGTGCACCCTTTGCAATCTGTGTGTGAAGGCTTGTCCTACAGGTGCTATAGTGATGGGTCAGAAATTTGAACATGCTGTCTGGGACCGTGCCCTGCTTACGAAGGTACTCAATCAGCCCGGTTCAAAGATTGCTGAAGGGGTAAAAGAATAAACGGATGACCCGTTTTAAGGTTTCTAAGATCAATTTGATTCAGAATATAAAGAATAAGAATTATGCTTAATCAAGTAATGTTTTTTCTGTTTGGTGCAATGATCGTGATTTTCTCGTTGCTGACAGTTACCAGCAGGAAGGTCCTCCGGGCCGCGGTTTATTTGCTTTTCGTGCTGATTTCGACAGCCGGATTGTATTTTGCACTTAGTTACAACTTCCTTGCTGCCGTACAATTGACGGTTTACGCCGGTGGTATTGTGGTTTTGATCATCTTCTCGATTTTGCTGACTAGTCATGTGAGCGAGCGCGCAGTGATGGCGCCGTTGAAGGAAAGTCTTCTCTCGGCTCTGGCCACTGTGGCAGGGGCAATCCTGACACTGATAACTATCTTAAAGTTTGTTTTTGTTCCCGGTACCGGAGTTGATCCGCATCAGAACATTACAGATGTTGGTAATGCACTTGTCTCTTACAACCGGGACGGATATGCGCTGCCATTTGAGGTGGTATCGGTTCTTCTGCTGGCTGCAATGATCGGAGCAATTGTAGTGGCTAAAAAAGAGAAAATCTCCAAGAAATAATACCCTGATAATTAAAAGCTCAGATAATCTAATTTCAATATGATCCAGAACATTCCGCTCAGCTATTATTTGGTAATCAGTACGCTGATGTTTTTTATTGGCATCTATGGCTTCCTGACCCGCAGGAACCTGATTACCATGCTTATGTCTGTCGAGTTAATTCTTAATTCAGTCAATATCAATTTTGTGGCGTTTAACCGGTATCTCTATCCGCAACAGCTTCAGGGGCATTTTTTTATGCTGATTGTCATTGCTGTTGCAGCTGCAGAGGCCGCGGTTGCTATCGCCATCATTATCAACATTTACCGTAATTTTAAATCGATCGATGTGGAGAATGTCGATGAAATGAAATATTGAAAATTTAATAACCGAAAAGAGAAACATCAGTTATGGCCGATTATACGTATACTTTACTCATTCCGCTGATTCCGCTTTTTGTATTTGTGCTCCTCGGACTGACGGGACATAAAATGAAACCAGTGGTCTCCGGTTTGATCGGAACTTCCGGTCTTGGAATTTCAGCGATCCTGGCTTATGCCACTGCCTTTAAATATTTCTGGACCGGTCATGCTACAGGTACAGCCTACACTTCGATTAAGGCTTTTGAAGTTTCATGGCTTCACCTGACCGACAAGCTCACGATCCATCTTGGTGCATTGATTGATCCGATCTCTGTAATGATGCTGGTTGTGATCACCACCGTATCCCTGATGGTTCATATTTACAGTATTGGTTATATGAAGGGGGATCCTGGATTTTACCGTTTCTTCTCTTTTCTCTCGCTGTTTAGCTTTTCGATGCTTGGATTGATTTTGGCCACCAATATTTTTCAGATGTATATCTTCTGGGAGCTCGTTGGAGTGTCATCCTTCCTGCTGATCGGGTATTACTACGAAAAACCGAGTGCTGTTGCAGCTTCCAAAAAGGCATTTATTGTAACACGTTTCGCGGACCTTGGCTTTTTGATCGGTATTCTGATGCTTTCATTTAATACCGGCACCTTCGATTTCCAGACGCTGACCGATCCTCACGGACCCGCAATTGCTTCTGTCGGTGGTGCAGCTTTCATGGGAATGTCTGTATTAACCTGGTCTTTGATTTTCATATTTGTGGGTGGTGCCGGTAAATCGGCGATGTTCCCTTTCCATATTTGGTTACCCGATGCGATGGAGGGCCCGACACCCGTTTCCGCATTGATCCATGCTGCAACCATGGTTGTGGCCGGAGTTTACCTGGTCGCCCGTCTTTTCCCCGTTTACGCGCTTGCTGCCCCCGATGCACTTCATGTAGTGGCTTGGGTTGGTGGATTTTCCTCTATTTTTGCCGCGGTTATTGCCTGTACCCAAACCGATATCAAGCGGGTACTTGCCTTTTCGACCATGTCACAGATCGGATATATGATGCTGGCACTCGGGGTTTCAGGATTTGGTGGCGAAGATGGTTTAGGTTTTATGGCCTCCAACTTCCACCTGTTCACACACGCCATGTTTAAGGCGCTTTTATTCCTTGGAGCGGGAGCTGTAATCCATGCCGTTCACAGTAATGAAATAACAGATATGGGAGGTCTTCGTAAACATCTTCCCATAACCCATATCACCTTCCTGATCGCCTGTCTTACCATTGCAGGTATCCCTCCGTTCTCGGGATTCTTCAGTAAGGATGAGATTTTAGCTGCCGCATTCCACAGCAATAAATTCCTGTTTGCCATCGAATATATCGTTGCAGGGTTGACCGCATTTTACATGTTCCGCCTTTACTACGGCATATTCTGGGGAAAGAATACCCATTATCACCATACGCCACATGAAGCGCCCAAGGTGATGACCATTCCGTTGATGATTCTCGCTTTTGGTTCCATATTCGCCGGATTTCTTCCATTCCATAATCTGGTGACTTCAGACGGAAAAGGTTTTGAATCGCATATAGACTGGATGATCGCCATTCCTTCGGTCCTGATCGGGGTTATCGGAATTATCATTGCGACAATCATGTATAAGAAGCCGACCGCCATTCCCGATAAGCTGGCCGGCACCTTCAAGAACCTTTATAAATGGGCGCACCGGAAATTCTATATGGATGAGGTTTATCTTTATGTAACCCGTAAAATTATCTTCCGCTATATTTCTGCTCCAATCGCCTGGTTTGACCGCCACATTGTGGATGGCACGATGAACGGGATTGCAGGAATGACTGTCTGGGCTGCTTATGCAATCCGGGGTCTTCAGTCCGGGAAACTTCAGCAATATGCCTTTGTTTTTGTCGGTGGCACCGTAGTTTTAGTCCTTATTTTTGTTTACCTCGTTTAAGAAACTGAATATAAGATGAGTATACTTAATTTATTTATAATCGTCCCATTGCTTACGGTTGGCGGCATTTTGCTGACCAAGGATCTAAGGCAATCACGGCTGGTATCGGCTGTCGGGATGGGATTTCAGATGATTTTGTCATTTGTATTGGTCTACCTATACCTGCACGAAAGAGCTGCAGGGAATACGGCGACTATGCTCTTTACTTACGATGCCCTTTGGTTTCCGACTTTAAATATCCACTATGCACTTGGTGTTGACGGGATTTCAGTTGCTATGATCGCACTGACAGGTATTGTTGTGTTTGCCGGGATATTTGCCTCCTGGAAGATGACCTATCTTCCGCGCGAGTTTTTTATCTCGCTGATTATTCTGGCCTCAGGGGTTTTTGGTTTCTTCATTTCGGTCGATCTTTTCACAATGTTCTTGTTTTACGAATTGGCCGTGATCCCGATGTACCTGTTAATCGGAATCTGGGGTAGCGGACCAAAGGAGTATTCAGCGATGAAACTGACATTAATGCTTATGGCCGGATCTGCTATGCTTATGGTGGGAATCCTAGGGATTTATTTCTTTTCATCACCTGATCACTCCCATCTGACATTTAATTTGATGGAGATATCCAAAATCAAGATTCCAATTGAGATGCAGCGTTTCCTGTTCCCATTCACCTTTATCGGGTTCGGTATTCTTGGCGCGCTATTCCCCTTCCACACATGGTCACCCGATGGTCATGCCTCGGCACCAACGGCGGTTTCGATGCTTCATGCCGGAGTATTGATGAAACTTGGAGGTTATGGGGCATTTCGCGTAGCGATTTTCCTGATGCCTGAAGCAGCCCACGAACAAGCCTGGATTTTCTTGATTCTGACTTCAATAAGCGTTGTTTACGGTGCATTTTCAGCCGTTGTCCAGAACGACCTTAAATATATTAATGCCTACTCATCGGTAAGCCATTGCGGACTCGTTCTTTTTGCAGTACTGATGATGAATCAGACAGCCATGAATGGAGCTATCGTCCAGATGATCTCACACGGTTTGATGACAGCCCTTTTCTTCGCCTTAATCGGGATGATTTACGGTCGTACGCACACACGGATTATCCAGGAGATGGGTGGTCTGATGAAGGTGATCCCTTTCCTTGGAGTTGTTTATGTGATTGCCGGTCTTGCATCTCTTGGCCTTCCGGGATTCAGCGGATTCGTGGCAGAGATGATTATTTTCGTCGGAGCTTTCCAGCATGTGGATGTATTCCACCGTGTTATCACCATTTTGGCCGCTTCGTCTATTGTTATAACGGCGGTTTATATTCTTCGGGTAGTGGGTCTGTTATTGATGGGCCCGATAAAAAATGATCATTTCCTTCATTTGGATGACGCAAAATGGTACGAAAGGATCTCAACTGTCACATTGGTACTGGCAATTACAGCAATAGGGGTTGCCCCGTTCTGGCTTACCAATATGATCAATTATAGTCTTGCCCCGATTGTAGAGAAACTTTCTGCCATTCAGATAACCAGTTTATTTTAATTGAATTATTCAGTTTAATAAGATATCATTCTATGAACTTTAGCGATATTCTGACCATGAGACACGAACTGATGCTCACCTTGCTGGCATTGGTAGTCCTGATCATCGACCTTAATCTTCACAATAGGGATAAGCATTACATTATTCCAATAACACTTTCACTGTTTTTCATTCATACGGTGGTGGGTTTTCTCCCTGCAGAGAAGAGTGTTCTTTTCGGCGGGATGTACCAAACCAAACCGCTGTTGGTGATGATGAAAAACATCCTGAATGTCGGGGTTTTAATCATTCTTTTGCAGTCGGTAACCTGGTTGAAGAAAGAGGAAAACCGCGAGAAAATCAGTGAATACTTCATCCTTCTTTTCTCTACCCTGATCGGGATGTACTTTATGATCTCTTCAGGTGATTTTCTGATGTTTTACCTTGGTCTTGAATTAGCTACTATTCCAATTGCCGCCTTGGCTGCCTATACCCATCACAATACGAAATCGGCCGAAGCGGGGATTAAGTTGCTGCTTACCTCAGCCCTTTCTTCGGGTATTCTTCTCTTTGGGATATCCCTGATTTACGGCTCCACCGGATCTATCTATTTTGATACAGTGACTAACCTCTATCAGAATTCACCAATGCAGGTGCTGGCCTTTATCTTTTTCTTCAGTGGAATGGCCTTCAAACTTTCGCTGGTTCCTTTCCATCTCTGGACAGCTGACGTTTATGAAGGTGCTCCGATTAATGTAACTTCTTATTTATCTGTCATATCGAAAGGAGCCGCTGCTTTTATTCTGATAATTGTGATGTTTACGGTTTTCAATAAGATTGCCCCGATTTATAACCATATCCTTTATCTGATCGCAGTTCTGACCATGACCATTGGTAACCTTTTTGCGTTACGGCAGAAAAATATGAAGAGGTTCCTGGCTTTCTCATCGATTGCACAGGCAGGGTTTATCCTTCTCGGTATCCTTGGAGGCAATGTGCTGGGAATGACTTCCGTGATTTATTTCGTGCTCGTTTATATATTCTCCAATCTTGGCGCATTCGGGGTAGTTTCAGCCATTTCGACCGTTACCGGAAAAGAGTCTATGGATGATTATGACGGACTTTATGCCACAAACCCCAAACTGAGTTTGCTGATGATGCTTGCCCTTTTCTCACTGGCAGGTATACCTCCGGTCGCCGGATTCTTTGGTAAGTTCTTCCTTTTTGCTTCTGCGGCATCTGCTGGTTATTACTGGCTGGTTTTTATCGCAGTTTTGAATGCAACCATCTCACTTTATTACTATTTATTGGTGGTGAAGGCGATGTTTATTAATAAGAATGAAACTCCATTGGCCTATTTTAAAAGCGATTTGGCTACCCGGACAGGATTGGTATTAGCCGGTCTCGGTATCTTTATCCTCGGATTCTGGAGCCAGATTTACGAGGTGATTAACAATCTGAGTTTCGGTCTTATTCACTAAACTGCTTTTAGGGCATTTGCAGGAATGCTTCCGGCAGGGATCAGACTTCGAAATGTACACGCATAAAAAACAAAACATCATGACACTGAAAGCTAAACATATCGTTGAGGAGATAAAAGGAGTACGTTGCACCATCATCGAAAAAGGGGCAACTGCCGTACGTGTTGAATTCCTGAAAAACCTCCTTGAATTCAATAAATTTGAAGTAATCGTTGCTGATGAACCCCTTGTTGAAGGATCGCTTGCACTTTTCACCATTGGCACGACCAACCTGGTTTTCAATCCGGTAATTGCCGTTTACGAGCTCTCTCTGAAGACTCCGGCGGGACAAAAGGTTTCACCCGCATATTGGAATCAGGATTCTACTGAATGTGTAGATGAATACTGGGAATTTGCAAAATAGACTGATTTTCAATTTTCTTCCTGATTTTTTCCATCAGGAGCAGCACCGTTATTTCGTGCTCAAGACTAAATCCGGGACTTTTCTTTTCGGTGATATTCCGGATGAAATCACTGATCTGTTCAATAAGTGGATCCATGGGTATCTCCTTTTCAATTTTACCTGTACTCTTATCCGGTATATGCCTGATCCTGTTTTGTATAAAATCAAAAATTGTCACCTCACCGCCGGTGTGAATGGATAAAAAATGACTCTGCTCCTGTTCACTGAAGACCATCCTGAGGGTGGCGACGGAACCGTTTTTAAAATTCAGGTCGACATTGATGAAATCCGGTTCCAGTGAAGCGAGTAATCCACACAATACATCCACCTTTTGAACCGAAGAGCCGGCTGCCCTTAGAATCATCAATAAATTATCATTCAGTAATTTATCTATCTGCTCTGGCTTTGACGGGGATGTCTGTGAGACCTCAATGAACATGGCATCATTTGATTCAACTTTTATCTTTTCATGAAAAGGGTGAAAAAGAAAGTCATTTTGAATCCGGATATAGGTGTTTCCTTCATCAGCCAAATGGACTAATTGTTTTCGCTCTTCTTCGGTAAGGCTTAACTGGTCCGATAAAAAAAGATGGCAACCGTTACGGATTGCAAACGACAAATACTCCAGGGTGCAAAATTGGGGGTCGACGACTATCAACAGATCACAGATCAATGGAATTAATTCCGGAGAGGAATAAATCAGCGAACGATCAAATGAAGGATGCCGGCGCTTTCCAGAGAAGAAAATTCCATCCCATTCCACCCCCTGGATCGTTCGCAGGGAATTAAACGTGAACATTTTTGTATCGCCAGGAAGTATGATCGCAGTGCTTAACATCTTGAAACAAATGTACTTTTATACTAAACTGTTTAGCTGTTTACCTCAAGGTTTTTATCAACCGTCAAATGTTGACAAAGCTCAATTTTATGATAATTTTGTGCATCACCGGACCTATGGCAGGGTTACTCGTTGACTTTGCACTGCGGCAGGAGAAATGGCCAATAAAAATTGAACATTATTAATTGATAATTATTTAAACGACAGATGGCACAAATAGAAGATTCCTTTATGCATCAGGGAATGCGTCGGAAACTGGTGGAAGAGATCCGACTGAAGGGGATAACCGATGAGAAAGTTCTCGACGCTATTGGTTCAATTCCACGACATCTGTTTATGGATAGTACTTTTGTTCAGTTTGCCTATGTCGATAAAGCATTTCCAATAGCGGTCGGTCAAACCATTTCACAGCCGTATACAGTCGCTTTTCAAACACAATCATTACAAATTAAGAAATTCGAACGGGTACTGGAGGTTGGAACTGGTTCGGGATACCAGGCTGCCATCCTGTGTCGCATGGGAGCTTCTGTTTATACCATCGAAAGGCAGAAAGCCTTATATGAATTTGCAAGCAATCTTCTGCCAACTTTAGGTTACCGTCCCCATTTTTTTTATGGAGATGGCTATCTTGGCCTCCCTACCTATGGTCCGTTTGATAAAATTATAGTAACTGCAGGGGCAGCCTTAGTCCCTGAACCATTGAAACAGCAACTTAAAATTGGCGGGATCCTGGTAATCCCGGTCGGAAATAACAAGTTGCAGATTATGAAAATCATCACACGAACCGGTGAACACGAATATACGGAGGAGGATAGGGGGGGATTTGTTTTTGTCCCACTATTGGCAGGTCTATCCGATTGATCCAAATGACCATGCTTCAACCTAACCGGGAACATCCGAAAGAAAAGTTAAGCCTCCATCCACGGAACAGGCACAGAGAGCGTTATGATTTTAAGTTGTTGATTGATAGTTGCCCTGAATTAGCTCCACATGTCAGGATGAATCCCTACAGTGACGAATCGATTAATTTTTTTGATCCGGAAGCGGTGAAGGCGCTCAACAAAGCATTGTTAAAGTACTATTATAACGTTCAATATTGGGATATTCCTCCGGGTTATTTGTGCCCTCCCATCCCCGGAAGAGCCGACTATATCCATCATATCGCAGATTTGTTGGGTGGCTGTAATCGGGAGAAGATTCCGTCTGGGATTCAAATCAAATGTCTGGATGTAGGAGCAGGGGCCAATTGTGTTTATCCCATTATCGGAAATAAGGAGTACGGTTGGTCATTTGTAGGTTCAGAAATTGATCCGGTTGCACTGGAAGCAGCACAAAGGATTATCAATTTGAATTCCAATTTAACGGACAAGGTAGCGCTGAGACTCCAGGATAATTCCAAGTATATATTTGAAGGTATTATTGAACAGAACGAACGTTTTGATTTATCGGTCTGCAATCCCCCTTTCCATGCATCATCTGCCGAAGCGCAATCGGGGACAATGCGTAAATTGAAAAATCTGTCAGGCAGGAAGATCAATAATCCGGTACTGAACTTTGGTGGTCAGCAAAATGAACTTTGGTGTGAAGGGGGTGAAGTGAGGTTTGTAGGGGATATGATTCGCGAAAGCCAAAGATTTTCAGCCTCTTGTCTGTGGTTTTCCACGCTGGTCTCAAGAGAATCCAATCTTAAAAATTGCTACGAGGCTTTAAGTAAGGTGGGGGTAGCCGAAGTTAAAACCATTCCGATGGGCCAAGGGAGCAAAATCAGCCGGATTGTGGCATGGACGTTTCTTAATAAAGATGAAAAGGAAAGATGGGTTAAAGAGAGGTGGGAACCGAAACTTAAGGTATAAAAGGTAATTTATAATTTCGCGTAGGGAAAATCTGTCAGTAGGAAAAGGGGTAAACAACCATTGTATTGTCCCGGACAAAAGAACCTCATATTCTCAATTTTTCTACCGACCTTAAGTTCCAGACGGAACCTGAAAATAAAATTTGTAGAGATTTTAAGTTTCACGATGAAAATAACCATTGAAACCTCAAAATTCTACTCCGGTTTTCTCACTTTAAACTGCAAAATCGGATGAAAAAACTGTGGTGCCGGACAAAAAATGGCCGACTTTCTCCTTAAAAGCTTCGGTGGCGAAAAAATTAAGTTTGACTTTCTGTATAATCACTGCGGTGTCCATGTAAATTACTTCGATATCCAAATAAGTTTTATGTAAATTGCAGCAAAATTCGTTAAAATGGCACTTAACTTTCGGTGTTTTATCAATTACGTTGAAAAGCACATTAATGGAGACGAAAAAGGGGAGGCTCAAATATTCCTGGACCACTTTTTTCAGGCTTTGGGATATTTGGATGGATTAAAAGGTGCAGGGGCTGATTGTGAATTCCGCATGAGGGACGAGAAAGGTTCTACCAAATTTGCCGACCTGGTCTGGAAACCCATCGTCCTGATTGAAATGAAAAAACGGGGGGCAGATTTGACCATACATTACCAGCAAGCCTTTGACTACTGGGTAAAATTGGTCCCCAACCGACCCCAATATGTAATCCTCTGCAATTTTGACGAATTCTGGATTTACGATTTAAATAAACGGGTTTATGAACCTCTCGAAAAGATCAAAACCGTTCAGTTAGTTGATCGTCAGGACGCTTTTGGGTTTTTACTTCCAAAACCACAGACCCCGATTTTTAATTACAACCAGGAAGATGCAACTGAGAAGGCGGCCTATTATATTTCGCACGTTTACCGCTCTTTATTAGGAAGGAGGATTACACCCGACATAGCCTTAAAATATTGCCTGCAAATGGTTCTGACCATGTTTGCAGAAGATACCGGATTATTGCCTGACCATATCTTTACCCGGATTATCAAGGAATTGTTGAAGGAACCCGGTGGCGCGGGAGATAAGATTTCCAAATCGTATGACCTCATCAGCGGGCTTTTTAATGCCATGAATACCCAGGGCATTACTGACGGTGGCCGATTTGAAGGTGTCGAATATTTTAACGGAGGACTGTTCGATAAAATATTTCCGCTGGAACTTACCAGTCACGAAATCACCCTGATTGACATGGCTGCATCTTTTAACTGGTGCCATGTGAATCCCGCAATCTTTGGTTCCATTTTTGAATTTGCACTCGACAGTAAAGAGCGGCACAAACTCGGCGCCCATTATACTCATGAATTGGATATTAAAAAAATAGTCGTCCCGGTGATCGTACAACCCTGGACCGATAAAATTGAGGCTGCCCAAACACTCGAAAATTATTTCAGCCTGCTCACCGAATTATCAAATTTTAAGGTGCTTGACCCAGCCTGCGGAAGCGGGAATTTCTTGTTTGTGGCCTTCAAGGAGATGAAAATCCTTGAAAAGCGTTTGCTTTCCGAAATGCGCGAAAAGTTTAATAAACCTGCCGATGCAAAGTTGGTTATTCCCTTCCTGATCAATTATAAATACGTGGCTACCAATCAGTTTTATGGTCTCGATATTAAACCTTTTGCTGTTGAACTCGCTAAAGTGACTTTAATGATTGCCAAGGAGCTCACCTGGCTCGGCGCCAGGGAAGATCACGACAATAAATACAAACCTCTGCCGCTCGATAACCTCGACAATAACATTCTTTGCGAAGATGCCTTATTAAATCCCGACGGCTCACAACGCCAGTGGCCCGAAGCCGATGCAATCATTGGCAATCCACCCTACCAGAGCAAAAACAAGATGCAGCAAGAGTTCGGCGTTGAATACATCGAGAATTTGCATAAGGCCTACCCCGAAATTCCGGGCCGGGCAGACTTTTGCGTATATTGGTTTTACAAAGCACACCAAAATTTAAAACCAAATCATTTCGCCGGGTTGGTTGGCACAAACACGATACGTCAGAACTATAGCCGTGAAGGGAGCCTCGATTATATCGTAAAAAATGGGGGGACCATTATCAACGCTGTTTCGTCCGAAAAATGGATGGGTGAAGCGGCCGTATTTGTTTCTATCGTTTGTTGGACCAAAGGCCAATTTACCAAAGAGAAAACATTGTATTATTACGACAACCACAGTCAATTATTCAGCGCTGTGATGCCAATTATCAGCAGTAGTCTCAGTTTAAAATCAGATGTCACATTGGCAAAGACTTTGCGATGTAATAAAGAACCCAAAAAGGTATTTCAGGGACAGACCCATGGGCATATTGGATTTTTACTTTCGGCTTCAAAAGCTAAAACAATATTAAGGGAAAATCCCGGATATTCAGAGGTCCTTAAACCATTTTTGATTGGAGATGAACTCGTCTCAAATATTAAGGCCCAACCCGAACGATTTGTTATTGATTTTACGTACAAGGATATCCATCAGGCTTCAACCTATACCGAGCTATTTAAAAAGATAGAAAAAGAAGTTCTTCCAGAAAGAGAGAAGCGAGCAAAAGAACAGGAGAGTGAAAACAAGAAAGCATTTGAGGTAAATCAAAACTCTAAAGGAAACAAACATCATTTGAATTTTTACAATAAATGGTGGCAATTAAGTTATGGCCGAGATGAAATGTTGAATTCAATTTCACAATTAACCAGATATATTGCATGTGCCAGGGTAACTCAGAGGCCTATATTTGAATTTATATCTTCAAAGATTCATCCCAATGATAAAGTCATGTGTTTTGCCTTCGAAGATGATTATTCATTTGGCATTATTCAATCGGGTATTCATTGGCTTTGGTTTACTGAGAAATGTACGACATTGGCTGAAACGCCCAATTATAATTCGGCAGCGATTTGGGACACCTTTCCCTGGCCGCAAGACCCATCAGAGAAGCAGATCATGACTATTGCAAAGGCGTCGAAAGCATTGCGTGATGAGCGTAACCAGGTTATGAATGAGAATAAACAGAGTTTGCGCGATATTTACCGGCTGCTTGAGAGGCCGGGGAAAAACAGCATCCGCGATTTGCAGCAGGCGCTCGATAAGGCTATTCTGGAGGCTTATGGGTTCGATGATTCGTCCGATTTACTGGCTCAATTGCTGGAACTTAATCTTCAGGTGTCCGAAAAAGAAGCGAAACGGGAGGTGGTTCAGTCTCCCGGGTTGCCGGTTTGGTTTAAGGATCGGGAACGGGTTGTTTCGGAGGATTGTGTGAAATTTTTGGGATAATGAAGCTGACCTGGATCCTGAAATCCTTTATCAGGATAGTGTCAGGATTAATGATTAATGAGAATTCATATTTTCTCTATCTTTGTCAAAAAAAGTCATATGCATACTTTTAGGTTAAACGTAAACGAAAAGGTTTATGACAAGTTTTTGAGGCTTCTTGGTAAATTCAACAAAGATGAGATAGAAATCATCGCAGAGACTTCTGATTTTACAAAGAATCAAAAGGATCTTGATCACGAATTAAAGGAAATACTTAATGGTACTGCCCGTTTTATTGAGATGGATGAAGCTGAACAAAGGCTTGAAAACGTGATAAGAAAGCATGAGAATCGTATATAAGGATACTTTCCTGATTCGATTAGAGGACCAAATAGAGTTTATTTCACTCGATAGCATTAAACGAGCCAGAAAGTTCAAATCTGATTTATTGAACAGGATAAAGGAAATCCCTTCGAATCCTTATCAATACCGAAAATCAATTTACTTCCAACAAGATGATATAAGAGATTTGATTTTTAAAGGTTATACGATTGTCTTCCGGATAACCCAAATGAGAATTGAAGTATTTGGTTTCGTAAAATATCAAGAAGGACCATCCGATCAGTGAAATTTTCCCGGATTGTAATTTTATCTTCGTTATGCCAAATAATATGGATTAAATGAACCGCAAGCTGAGAATTCATCTGTATGTAAATGCTTTTATTTCAACTATTTATTGAATACAAACCTTCCATTTACTATGTATATAAAAAAATTCACTTTTAATCCGGTAGAAGTAAATGCCATCGTGTTATGGGACGAAACGCTGGAAAGTGTGATTATTGACCCCGCCTGTTTTTATCCGCATGAAGAGCAGGAACTTAAAAATTTCATAGATACCAACCATCTGAAACCGGTTCGGTTGCTCAATACCCACGGCCATTTTGACCATCTGATGGGAAACGGATTTGTCGAAAGAACATGGGGATTAAAGAGTGAAATCCATAAGGAGGATAACTTCCTGGTTGAATCGGCCTCGAGTCATGCCTCGATGTTCGGAATGCCCATGACCAACCCACCCTTACCCGGAAGCTACTTTGAAGATGGCGATCTGATTACCTTTGGAAATTCAAGTTTAAAGGTCATTTTTGTCCCGGGGCACGCTCCGGGTGGCGTGGCATTCTATTCGGAAGCAGACAAATTCCTGATCGGCGGGGATATCCTTTTCTACGGATCTGTCGGGCGTACCGATTTACCGCGTGGCAATCATGAACAGCTGATCACCGGAATCAAGGAAAAACTCATGGTGCTTGATCCGAATGTGAAAGTTTATTGCGGGCACGGTCCGGAGACAACGATTGGAGCCGAAAAAAGAAATAATCCGTTTTTGAATTAAAAAAATGGCAGAAGGCAGAAGTTCAAAGGCAGAAGTCAGAAGGGACAAGATTGGCTGGTCTCTTTGAAAATATTATGGATTTAGATAATCACCCAACAAAATCATATTTTAATCCTTTGAAAGGTATTAAAATTGTGCATGAAAATATAAACAACAGATACTATGGCTATAGATAAATTTGTGGGCCGCCACATCGGACCACGCGGGGAAGATATTCAGGAAATGCTTAAAGTGATTGGGGTACAATCACTTGATGAGCTAATCGATCAAACGGTTCCCTCCAATATCCGGCTCGAAAAACCATTGAATCTTCCCAATGGTTTGACCGAAAGGGAATATTACCGCAAGATTCTGAAACTTGCTAAAAAGAATAAAGTTTTCAATACCTATATCGGGATGGGGTGGTACGACACCATCACACCAGCAGTGATTCTACGTAATATCCTTGAAAACCCTGTCTGGTACACTTCATACACTCCATACCAGGCTGAGATATCCCAGGGAAGACTGGAAGCGTTGCTGAATTTTCAGACAATGGTTTGTGAAATGACGGCTATGCCTCTGGCAAATGCCTCTTTATTGGATGAAGCTACTGCGGCAGCCGAGGCTATGCATATGATGTACGCGCTCCGGTCGAGGGCTCAGGAAAAAGCGGGAGCCAATGTCTGTTTCGTGGATGAACTGATCTGGCCCCATACCCTGGATGTCTTGATCACCAGGGCTGAACCGCTTGGAATTGAACTGAGAGTTGGAAACTTCAGGGAAGTGTTACCGGAAGAAAATTGGTTTGGAGCAATTTTGCAGTACCCTAATTCTAACGGAGAGATTGAAGATTATGCCTCCTTTACAAAATCGGTTCAGGAAAAGAGTTGCAAAGTGTCAGTTGCTACTGATTTGCTGGCCCTTGCATTGTTGACCCCCCCGGGGGAGTGGGGTGCAGACATCGTCTTTGGTTCGTCACAACGTTTTGGTGTTTCGATGGGATACGGAGGACCGATCGCAGCGTTCTTTGCTACGCGTGATGAATATAAACGGGATCTTCCCGGCCGGATTATAGGGATTTCGAAGGATGTGAACGGGAAAAATGCGCTGCGCATGGCGCTTCAGACCCGTGAACAACATATCAAACGGGAGAAAGCAACCTCCAATATTTGCACGGCACAGGCACTTCTGGCTACAATGGCCGGAATGTATGCGACTTACCATGGTCCCGAAGGGATCAGGGCCATCGCTGACCGGGTACATGGTATCGCCTCATTTTTGTCCGGGGAGATCACCAAACTGGGATACCAGCAAGAGAATACAAATTTCTTCGATACGATCCGTATCGATCTGCCGCGCCATGTCAAACGGGAAGATATCGAATGGCTTTCCCTCGATCTGGAGATGAATTTTCGCTATTTCTCAAACGGGCAGGTTGGATTAAGCATTGACGAAACCACAAATATTGAGGATATCAACTGGATTCTGGAGGTATTTGCCAAGGCCGCCAACAAACCGGTTCCTGTAATTACTGCAATCCCTGAAAATAATACCATTGATGGCCCATTTCTCCGTAAAACAGCGTACCTGAAACAGCATGTTTTCAGTAAATACCGCTCCGAGACTGAAATGGCACGCTACATCAAGCGGCTGGAGAAAAAGGATATTTCACTCGTTCATTCGATGATCTCCCTGGGATCTTGTACGATGAAACTGAATGCAGCAACGGAAATGTTACCGCTCAGCTGGATTGAATTTAATGGAATTCATCCTTTTGTTCCAAAGAACCAGGCCATGGGTTATCATGAGCTCATGGAGGAATTACGCCGTGACCTGGCAGAAATCACCGGTTTTGCTGACATCTCACTGCAGCCCAATTCAGGAGCAGCCGGTGAATATGCAGGGCTACTGGTGATCAGGGAATATCATAAAAGCAGGGGAGAGGGACACCGTAATGTCGCTTTGATCCCCTCCTCAGCCCATGGAACAAATCCTGCAAGTGCCGTAATGGCCGGGATGAAAGTGGTGGTCGTCCCATGTGACGAGCGGGGAAATATCGATGTAAATGAATTAAAGGTCAAAGCAGAAGAATTTAAGGATAATCTTTCATGCTTCATGGTGACCTATCCTTCCACGCATGGGGTATTTGAATCGTCGATTACCGAAATGTGCAGCATTATTCATCGGTATGGCGGTCAGGTTTATATGGATGGTGCCAATATGAATGCCCAGGTTGGTCTGACCAATCCGAGCCGGATCGGTGCCGATGTTTGCCACCTTAATCTCCATAAAACATTTGCCATTCCCCATGGGGGTGGTGGTCCGGGAGTTGGCCCAATTTGTGTGGCAAAGCACCTGGTTGAATTTTTACCGGCCCATTCAGTAATGAATAACGGTCATGTTGGAATTCATGCCGTTTCGGGTGCACCCTGGGGAAGCGCTTCTGTCCTGACCATTACCTACGGGTATATCAAGATGCTGGGCGCTGACGGGCTCACGGATGCAACCAAAATTGCCATCTTGAATGCCAATTATATCGCAGCCCGGTTGAAAGACAATTATGGCATATTATATACCGGTGAGAATGGCAGGGTAGGCCATGAGATGATTTTGGAATGCAGGCATCTTAAGACTGCTTCCGGTATTTCGGAAACCGATATTTCAAAACGACTGATGGATTATGGGTTCCATGCCCCGACACTCTCATTCCCGGTTCACGGAACCCTGATGGTTGAACCAACCGAAAGTGAATCGAAAGAAGAGCTGGATCGTTTTGTGGATACGATGAATGCAATTTTTGATGAGATCAAAGAGGTTGAAACAGGGGTTGCGGACAAGACTGATAATGTTTTGATGAATGCCCCGCATACGGCTGAAATGCTTACTGCCAACGAATGGACGCATTCCTATTCCCGCGAAAAGGCTGCTTTCCCGCTGGAGTGGCTTCGGGAGAATAAGTTCTGGGTTCCTGTTGGCCGCGTCGATAATGCCTGGGGTGACCGCAACCTGTTCTGTACCTGCGAGCCACTGGAAAGTTATAAATAATTGTTAATGTCCTAACGGACAATGGTATTTCCTTGATTGGTTATTCTATTGAAATGGATGCCCTACGGGCAAAAAAGGTTTAAATGTAATTTTTAAACGGTTTCTAAATGTTCGATTTTGTGGTACTTTGTGTCTAGATGCCATTTGGTACTTTTATATTTCGATTTTTCGGAGAAGGATTCAACTTATAATTCAAATCCAATATTTTGAAAAAATGGTCATTTTCCCCAATGCCAAAATTAACCTGGGGCTGAATATCCTTCGAAAAAGGGGGGATGGCTACCATGAACTCGAAACCGTCTTTTATCTGATAGGATTGAAGGATGGTCTGGAATTTATTGAAAATAAGCAAAATAAGATCAATTTTTCGAGTTCGGGTATTCCGCTGAACATTGATTTTGAAGAAAATATTGTAGTGAAGGCTTATCGTTTACTCGCTGCAGATTACCCGCTTCCCGGATTGGATATCCATTTGCACAAGGTGATCCCCTTTGGCGCCGGCCTGGGTGGAGGCTCTTCGGATGCCGCCTTTTTACTGAAAGGTCTTAACGAAAACTTCGGGCTGGGCTTAACAACGGAGCAGCTAAAGGGTTATGCTCACAAATTAGGGGCCGACTGTTCCTTTTTCATCGAAAATAAGCCTGCGTTTGCTACCGGAATAGGGGAGAAGCTTCAGGAAATTGATTTGTCTTTAAATGGCTATTTCCTGGTTCTGGTAAAGCCTCCGGTTGGTGTTGGGACAAAGGTTGCCTACGCCGGAATCAAACCGGGAGCTCCCAAATGTGTGTTGTCTGAGGCTATCCAAATGGCTCCTGAAAAATGGCAGGAGAATCTTGTAAACGATTTTGAAGCTTCTGTATTCCCGCTTTTCCCTGAAATTAATGAAATTAAATCAAAACTGCTCAGTCATGGTGCGGTTTATGCCGCCATGTCAGGCAGCGGATCGTCTGTTTTTGGGTTGTTTAAAACAGAACCCGATTTCATGAAAGGAATTTTTACTGAGGACTATTTTATTTGGAAAGAGTGGATTTTGTGAACATCAAATATATCAATTGTATAATAAAGGACATTTATGATGTAGAAGTTATCAATCTTAATTTATACAGGTATATTCATCGTGATATTTCAATGTTGAAGCCTTGATCAAAAAAGGCCTGATATTACAATTCAAGTAAATTCAATTCATAAATTCGATGTTAGCAAGATTGAACCTCAAACAGGCTCTTTTTTTAGCGCTAATATTTGTCTGTTGAATAATACTGATTCAACCATCTGTTTTTGGACAATGAACTGTTCCTGGCAACAAAATTGGATTTTCTCATCGGATATTTTGCATTTTTATTATCCGGATTGTACAAGAAATTTCCCTTTAATTAATAAAATGAATTAAAGAGATAAGATCATTATTAACGCTGTTTTCCGTATCCTATGTCCCTTTGATCAAATCAAAGGCAAATCTTTTAAACTGGGCTTTATCCTTGTTAAAAAACAAGAAGTGAAATCAGTCTTTGATTTCGAGACGGTTTTGATAAACAAGTTTAAGATTAAAAATAATATAATTTGGAGCGAACCTTTTAAATTAGTTGAATAGAAAAGAATTTACTTACCTGGAGTGTAGTGCCTACTCGATCCCGGTGGTGACAATAACACTTTACAAAACAGACACCTGCTATCAAGAGAAACTTTAATCTGATATTCTCCTTTCTTATTGGAAGCTAAAAAAATTCAGCCAAAGAAAAATATTGTCAAAAAATAAATTTGGGAATAGTTGTCTAAACAGTTAACTTTGTTCCATGAACTTTGAGAGACAGGTGATCGCTTATAAGAACTATTTTCTCGACTTCTATGTGATGCAGACGGACAACGTTCAGGTAAAAATAGAGTGGACGCTAAATCTAATTCGTGTTACCCGACAAGTTCCGGAGAAATATTTCAGGCACCTGGAAGGGACTAAAGGACTTTATGAGATTAGAATTGAAGTAGGTAGCAACATTTATCGCATCTTTTCATTTTTTGACAAAGGGAATTTAGTGGTTCTTGGAAACGCTTTTCATAAGAAAACTCAAAAGACACCGAAAATGGAATTAGAAAAGGCAATTAAAATAATGGAGGAATATCAGGATGAATACAAAGCGTAATATTACCACACTAGACCAGATTCTCGACAAAAAGTACGGGAAGAAAGGACAACCCAAACGTGAACAATGGGAACAACAATTTGAATCTTTCCGTCTCGGAGTTTTACTTGAAGAGGCAAGGATTAAATTAGGTATGACACAAGAAGAACTGGCACAAAAATGTGGCACCAATAAATCATACATTTCAAGGATTGAAAATAATTCATCGGACATTAGGCTGTCGACATTAATGAAAATTATTCAACAAGGACTTGGAGGCCATTTAAAATTGACACTGCAACTGTAACTGAATAAGGTTCTTGACTGTAATAACAGCTACTCAAAATCGGGTTTCAGCACTTCGCTGACGGAAAATTGGCATTCGAAAAGCGGCATTGCGCAATTAGCTCATAGGTTAAATTGCCTTGCATGTGTAGCTTCGAAACGACATCCCAACCTAAGAAAATCAAATCTTCATATTTGACGGCGAACAAAATATTTTAGTAAATAATCACTTCATCTGCAAACAAAAATCCGTGCTGCCCATTTTTTGCAATTACCCTGATGTATCTCCCCTTTTCTCCCGCAAGATCAAATTTAAACTCTTTAAAAGTGAGCGCGGATTGTGTTAATGGAATGTCGTTATTGACCGTTTTCACCTTCCGGAAATCTTTCCCATCATCTGAAAGTGAGATCTCCACAAAATCGGGCATAAATACTCCCGGGCCGGTTTGCTGAATAAATGAGACCGCAAGTGTTTTCAATGCAAGGGGATTCTCCAGATCAATGGTCACATCCATGTCATTGGTGTCAAAACCCTGCCACTGCCCGTCCCCGTAAGTGAGTGAGCCGCGGTAGCCATTGACCAGCGTTGCCTCTTTTTGGGCCGGATAACCTTTGCTGTAAGGCTGATTGTAAACCACTTTTTTCCCGATTGCCAGATGAAAATCGATATCCAGTCTGGTCGGTTTTCCTTTCATTTTCCCATTTTCAAAGATTGCAGCACAAATCTTTGCCGGTCCTGTAGCCTCAAAACCTCCGTTGTATGATTGAGAAGATGTTGTTGGTTCAGACCCGTCTAAAGTATAATAAATCTCCGGATTAAACTGCTCGCTTTTAAAGCTGACTTTTACCTTTTTTGCATCATAGTCAAATTTGGTTCCAATTTCCAGGCTATAGGCCGGCCGGCAATAGTTTACATTCAGCCGTTGCAGGAGCCGGTAATGTGATTGCAACCTGGTCCTGAAACTCTCAAAGTTGCGATCTTCCTTCTTTGACCAGGTCACCTCAGCCATGGCAAGCAACCGGGGATAGGTCATGTAATCCAGATGTTCGATCGTTGGAATAAATTCTGTCCAGATATTTGCCTGGGCTCCCATGATAAACTTGGCTTTTGATCCCTCAAGCTCAGCCGGAACAGGTTCATAGGAATAGACATTCTCAGTGGTCAGATATCCGCCAATGGCCAGCGGCTGGGTTGCAGGATCTGCCTGGTAATGGTCAAAATAGCAATAATTGCCCGGGGTCATAATCACCTCATGCCCCATTTTTGCAGCGGTTATGCCACCCTCTTCGCCGCGCCACGACATGACCGTTGCAGCAGGGGCAAGGCCACCTTCGAGGATTTCATCCCATCCAAGAAGCTTTCTACCCTTTGACGATAAAAATTGTTCAATCCGGCGGACGCCATAGCTTTGCAGTTCAGACTCATTTTTGAGTTGCTCATCCCGCATCCTTTTCTGGCATTTCGGGCACTTTTTCCAGGCACTCTGATCGGCCTCGTCGCCTCCGACATGGATATATTCCGAGGGAAAGATTGCCATCACTTCCGTGAGTACATTTTTCAGAAAAATAAAGGTAGAATCATTGCCCAGACAAAGTTCGCCGTTTACGAATGGCTTACCGGAGCAGGCAAGATTGGGATAAACCGCGAGTACCTCATCAGAATGTCCTGGCATCTCGATCTCCGGAATAACCGTAATTCCGCGTTGGGCAGCATAAGCGACAATTTCCCGGGCTTGTTCCTGGGTATAATAACCTCCATAAGCATTGGGATTCCCTTCATCGAGGTAATGGCGCGGGCTGTCCCACCACTCCTTCCACGTTTTATGAGTACGCCATGCCGTTTCGGAGGTCAGTTCGGGATATTTTTTGATTTCCAGCCGCCATCCGGGACCGTCGGTCAGATGCCAGTGGAATTTATTCAGTTTGTACAAAGCCATCAGGTCGAGAAAACGTTTGATTGTAGGGACCGGAAAAAAGTTGCGGGATACATCCAGCATTACTCCGCGGTAGCCAAACCGTGGATGATCGGTAATCTCAGCACAGGGTACCTCCCCCGTTTTTGGCTGAAGCAGGATCAATTGCAAAAGGGACTCCATACCATTCAATGCCCCGGTGTGTGTTAAAGCCATTATGGTGATCTTTTCCGGGGTAATTACCAGGCGATACCCCGCACTGTCGGCCACGATTTCCTTACCGGCATGCACAAAGTTAATCAGGGATGGGCCATTTGTTTCTGGCTTCAATCCAATTGCCTTAATATCAGCCTGTTTTGCAAAGAGGGTGGCTACTTCTGAAAACGCAGGGTCGCTCTTTATCCTGGTCACTTTTGTAATCCTGAAAACACCGGAATGTTCGGTTACCTGCGAGGGTTGTGGGACAATGGCAATTCTGCCTGAATTTTGGGACATAGAAGGTACTGCAACAATTACCAAAAACCATATTGCTGCATAGTGTTTGATTGATATCATAGTGGAAAAGATTTCAATTTTAAGCATACGAAGTTAGTCTATTTTTATTAATTTTAGCCTTAGTTTCAATCAGCCATGAAGTTCAATTTTAACCAAATATTTATAGCAGGAATTATGAAAAAATTACAATCCAGAAGGAATTTTTTAAAAGTGTCGGCCACTGGTGCTTTAGGGGCAATGGTTCTTTCAGAATATGCATTTAAAGCGGCGCCGGTTGATCCCAAAACTTTCGGTATTGGTCTTCAGTTGTATACCATCCGGGATGCGATGGCAAAAGATGTTCCCGGATCTTTGAAGAGGGTTTCTGATATCGGGTTCAAATACGTTGAACTGGCGAGCTATTCCAATGGGAAATTTTATGGATACGAACCGGAAGAGTTTAAGAAACTGGTAAACGACCTTGGTATGGAGGCCATCAGCAGTCACACCCAGGTTGAAGCATTGGGTATCACACTGGATAATGCCAAGAAAATGGCCGAGGACCATGCCAAACTCGGTGTTAAATATTGCGTACAACCCTGGGTCGTCGAAGAGGCCCGGACAACCATCGCCAGCTTTCAAAAAATGGCCGCAGACTGGAACAAGGTGGGTGGTATTATGAAACAACATGGAATCCAGTTTGGATACCACAACCATAATTTTGAATTTGCCAAGGTAGAGGGTAAAACTCCTTACTATGATGTCTTTATGAAAGAACTGGACAAAGATCTGGTGACTATGGAGCTTGATCTTTTCTGGGCAACCAAGGCAGGACAAAACCCTGTTGAAATGTTCAAGAAATACCCGGGACGGTTCCAACTCTTCCATATGAAAGATATGTATACCAAGGAAGCTCCATTCTATGTTCCATCAACCAAGGATTTTGCACCTGTAGGGGCTGGTATTATCAATTTCAAGGAGATTCTGGCTGCCAAAAAAATTGCCGGGTTGAAATATATGTTTGTTGAGCAGGACTGGACAAAAGATGGTAAACCGTTTGATTCTATTCAAACAAGTATCACTAACCTTACCACCAAGTTATTGCGTTAAGACTACTTTTTTAAATAGAATAGAGGCTGTCTGGAAATTTTGATTTCCGGCAGCCTCTGTTTTTTGAAATGCAGGGATTCAGGATTCAATGATCTATCGGATCCGGGAAAAAAATATTTTCCTGGATTAGTAGGAAATATTGGGAATGTGTTGATTAAATTGTATAGTTTTGTTCTATGACCGATCAGAAGGGAGATACCGAAAATTATTGGGGAACTGCCATAATCATAGTTCTCTTCTTCATCCTTATTTCATTTTTTCCCGGCAAAACACTCCACCAGACCTCCTGTTCCTATCAATATGCCTTAAAAACTGAGTTTAGTTTAAATCACTCCAAGGCTGTTGCAGCAGATGCAATCCCAATGCCTTCCATTCATAAAAGCTGTTTGTATATTATTTATAATGAGAATATTAATCTTTTCAGTGAGGCGATAAAGGTGATTGCTGACAACCGGAAAATTTGCCGGCAGTTTTCATGGCTTCAAAAATCTGAATTATTGATAAAACTTTGTCTCCCCGACAGGTTTTGTTATCACCCTGTTTCAACAGACAATGAAGATTTACCGGTTTTAAGTTAAATTCCCGTTTAATTTTAGTGGAATCAATAATTTTCCTTCTTTTAAATCAAAAGGAGAACTGAATTATTAACTTAAAATTTTAAAAAATGAAAACAATAATCTATTCAATAATCGCAATCTTCCTTTTCACGGCCCTTGCAACAGGTTTGACCGGCAAGTCAAATCCCAAAAATACTATACTGATTCAAGCTACAGACAAAGCAGGGTCGGCGGATCAGCTTTCACAATCTGCTCAGATTATTTCAGCCCGGTTAAAGGAATTCAGCCCGGAAGAGTTTACCATCTCCATGATTCCGGAGAAGAAACAAATTCAGGTAGCCGTTGGTCCGGACCTTGATTTAAAGGCGATCCGGAACCTGCTGACCGCAAAAGGTGCGTTGGCAGTTTATGAGACCTACGACAGGGCAAGCCTGACGGAACTTTTAAAAGGAGATACTCAGCTTTTCACCCTTTTAAATGTAGGTAATTCAATGGACTATGGAGCAAAGATCGGATGTGCTTCAGTTTCAGTGGATACCAAAGTAAAGGCGTATTTGAAGAGCCAGGGGCTGGATCAAAAATGTATATTTATCTGGGATTCCCAGTCCGGAGATTCGGATGAATGCCTTTATGTTCTCAAAATAAATGTGGGAAAAGGTCCGCTTCTGGTTAAATCAGAGATTGAAAATGTTCATAGCGGCCAAAGTAAATCCTCCAAAATCAATGATATAGAGATTCGGATCAAAGAATCGGCTGTACATTTATGGGCTGATGCGACTGAACGGAATATTGGCCATGCCATTGCAATTGTTATGGATAATCATATTCTGGCAGCTCCTATTGTCCGTTCAGTAATCACCGGAGGGAGATGTGAAATTTCCGGAAATTTCACCCAAACGGAGGCGAAATCTATCGCTTCACTCGGGAATAATGGTGAACTGCCACTCAATTTCAGAATTGTGAAGTAATAATTATCAGGAGGCTGTCTCAAAAGTAAAAAAAGACTTTCGGGACAGCCTCTGGTTTGAATACATTTAATCCCTGTTCTACAAATATAAACGGTGCTCTGCCCCTTTACCGCATAAAGTCTGATATAAAAAGAGTTCTGTCGGGTTCGCGACGCAACGGAAGAACCTAACGGCAGTAATTTCAAAATAAGGGAAGAAAGAGGATTTTATCTTCCTTATTTATTTGAATGGCTCTTGTCGTATTTTTTGATTTTATTGGCTACCTGTTCTTCTGCCTGATCATAGATTTCCCGGATAAAATCCTCATTAAAACTCATGGTCCGTTCCTCAAAACTAATTTCACCGAGCCTGTCGAAAAGCCGCTCCTTGGCTACTTTCAGATCCTTTCCATAGATATGAAACGAATCGGCATGCCAGTTTAAACGTCCCAGCCTGACGGTTTTGCCCGTTTTTTCGGCTACACCTGCAGCGATCACCTCTTTGTTAAACTGAATGAATCCGAACATATTCATAAAGTTGGCTCCCCAGGCATCATTACTCCGGAAACGGATGTTGCAATTGAGCCAGTAAACACCCTGCTCGTCTTCAAGGATGCGGTACCACAACGATTGCAAACATGGGGGGTCATAACAATCGAGATCGATATTTGGCATCCAGGTAATCATCTGTGCCTGACGTGTGAAAGGCTGTTTCGACAGCTTATTGATAACCGATTGAATCTGATCAACCTTGAAAGGTCCAACCTCCTGTGATTTGTCATCAATCAACTCTTTCCAGACCCCGTAATGCTGTAATCTGCCATGATAGGTGTATTCCCACCGATTATCGTTTTCTATATTCAGGTTTTTGGTCCAGTGGTCTTTGACTCCCTTTAATTCCATCACATATTCCTTCAGTTCCTCAATTCCTCCGGGGAAAGCCATATGGATCATCGGATCGGTTTCCGGCTCTTCAATCGTTATGTTCATGGTACAATCCATGCTTTCGGGGTCTTCAGGTTTGTCGTACTGGGTTTTAAACCGGGTCCCTTTTTGATATACGGCGAGGATGGCGGCTTCGTAAGCCTCGGCAAGAGTCTTTTCAGCAATAGCGATAACCGGAATGTTTTTCATGTTAAGAAAGTTGATTAATAGTGATTTATATTGAAGTATTTACTGGTCCGCGGTTGACAAAGCTATTAAAATATGGGATTATTTAGGGTGATTTAGAGCATGTTTAAGGAATAAATTCTTTCCATATTGTTGCCATTATTTGAGGTTGAGTCACGAATAGAAATCGTTCCGGATCTTCCTCAAACTGTGAGTAGATTGCTTTTCCCGGTTCGATTCCAAATTGAGAGTATCGTTCAGGAGCCTTTAAAGTCAGTTCGCAATCAAGATAATTCGGATTTTTAGACCATCCGGTTTCACCTTTTGCATTGATTATTGGAAACCAGGCAAGCCCTTTATGTCTGCGGACATCCTCATATTCAAATCCATACTCCCGGTCGCACCAGGCACCAAAAGTCAGGGGTTGGTCCGGGCCAGCACTGATGGTTGCATGTGCCCAGCCTGGTGGAACAATGACTACATCTCCCGGTTCGGCGAAAATGGCAAAGCACCTGCCCGGCTGGTCGCTGGCCGTTTCCTGCATGTAAATAATGGCTTTCCCCGACCAGATCTCATAAACTTCGGGTGTTGACCACCCTGAATATGGAGAAATCCGGTGAATATGTCCCTGGCTGCGGACAGGTTCATCTCCCAAACGACCCGCGGCATAAGTTACCGCCCCATACAATAAGTGACATTGCGCTAACATGGGGAGGTGTTCCGATTTGCCAACATCCATGGCGATCGCATAGACCGGATCGGGTCCATGGCAATCCGGGTTGTGCAGGCTCTTACGTATCGATTCGAGTGTCCGGTTATCAACTTCCGGTCCGAAAACACCGGGGCCATAGGTAAATCCCATTGGGTCTGCCGTTGGGTGGATATCAAAGCCGGGATAGAAGTTCATACTTCCTTAATTATCTAATAAATAATACTTTTACTCAATTTTTTATTTCTGATTTTTTCTTACATCAATCCTTGCCTGTGACATCCTTTCACGCAAACCACCTTCATTCAGAAATTCCTTTTCCAGTGTTTGAATCTGCCTTGAAAGTAAATAAGATGTAAGATTGATTAATCCAATCATCACATTGGCTGCCACTTCAGGATCTGTGCTTTCAATTCCTTTTTGATAGTCATGATAGTTGGCATCTTGCTTTATGAGTAATTTTGTTAGCGGGGCATAATATTTGTGATTTTTATCCCATTGTTTTAACTTCCTGACGCGTAAAAAATCTTTGTAATCGGCTAAAAGTTCTTCAAGCGAGGCGCGGGCAACATTAGTGAGTTTAATTTCCATTTCTTTTGAAGTGCCCGAAGCCATGCTGCCTTCTATAATGTTTTGCTTTCCTGAGCGGGCAGCTTGTACCATTTGATCAATTGTACGATCGTAGGGCCGAAAATATTTCTTTGTAAAATAGTAAGTTCCATCATAAATGATTTCAGATTTTTGATAAGTTATCAATTTTTCGTACCCACCATGTTTGGGGATAAAACCGTCAGGGTTATATTGCTTATCCATCTTGTTCAAATTTACAATCAAACTTTTAGTTGGACAAATTTGACATGTCGGACAGATTAATTGTCAAAGAGTCAAATTTGTCCAAAAGTTACGCAATTATGAGGTTATTATCAACTACATCATCCATTTTTAAGAACAAATAAACAATCAAAACCTGACATATCCTTTTAACGTTCCGCATTTCTGCCCTTCACCCGGTCCGAACGGTCGGATGGTGTATGCTCCAACCCTGGCGGGAACAATAAACACCTCGGCGTAATGGACCACAAACGGTTCAAAATTATTTAATGGACTCTCCACGATTACCTCATCACCTTCGACCAGGCAAATCACCTGAACCCCGCCATTGGTATCATGGTCCACCTTTTGGGTGAACCAGTGACGGCGGGTTTCGATAAACTCACGTTCATGCAGTCCGGTACTCTCTTCAATCCAGCCGTCTCCCTGAGCAACTACCTGAATGTGATTTACCAGATTTTCTTTGGTCCATTGCGTGGTCCGGTCCCATTGGATCACCTTTTTACCGTGTTCAATATTGATAGGCCGGGGTTTTCCATCCATTCCCAGCCTGCCCCAGTCCCACAGTTTGAACGTAAAAATATAGGGTGTTGCGCTGATCTCAAGAACCATGCTGCTTTTCCCTGAACAATGGATTGTTCCGGCTGGTATCAACACATGATCGTGTTTTTTCATTGGCCACGTCTGCACATGTTTTTCGGCATCGAACGATTTTCCTCCTGCATGTGCTTCTTCGAGTTCAGTCATCAATGCTTCAGGGTTTACCCCCTCTTTCAGTCCAAGATAGACGATGGCGTCATCCCCGGTTTCCATCATGTAATAGCTCTCGTCCTGGGTATAATGCATCCCGAATTTCTCCTGGATATATTCGGTTAGCGGATGGACCTGGAGACTCAGGTGACCCCCTTCCATGGTATCGAGGAAGTCAAACCGGATCGGAAACTCATCCCCAAACCGACCGTGGACCGGGTCGCCAAGCAACTCACGCGGATGACGAAATACCATGTTAATTGAGGGTATCTCAATCACATCATCACCGAATTTAAGCAGAAGGCTGTTCTCCTCTGGAACGCAGTTGAAACACCAGGCATAGTTGGGAGCCGACGGGTCAAGATTACAAACCTCTTTCATCCACTGTCCGCCCCATGGCCCCGGATCAAAAAACGGCACCACACTGAAAGGCCGGTTAATGGCCAATTCCAAACCCTCTAAAATCGCTTTCCATTCAACAAGTTTGGGTTCATTGATTTTATTGGTGTCGAGCAGGAAATCGATGCGGTCGAGTAAGGTTTTCTTGAGCCGGTCGCATGCGCGCCAGTCCACAAAGAAGCCCTGTTTGTAGAGTAACATCCAGTCGGCGATATCCCTGTTATTCACCCCGATATTATCCACCAGGTGTTTGCGCATCCTCAATTGGATCTCCCAACGGGCCATATCTGCGTAGACCAATAAATCGGGTTTCGGACATAACAAGGATGCTCCATAGCCGTAAATCAAGATCACACCTTCTTCCATCCCTTCGATCTGTTTCTGAAACGTTTTGACTTTTTCAGGGTCGAAAAAAGCATCCATCGAGAGACGTGTCAGAAACCCAAAAATCCGGTCATTGGTAACGTCAGGGAAGGTCAGTTTTTTGATCTCCTCCTCAGACAGCATAAAATCTGAAGCATTAATAAAAACAGAGGGTTTAAGTCCGGCCTGAAGATTGGCAATCAGTTCTTCATGGATGACTCCCTGGTATGTTTCGACGATCACGAACCTTTTCTTTTTCGGAATTTTATGGATTGCCAGGGATAATCTGGCGCAAATATCGCTCCACCCGTTTACCACCCGATATTGCTCATTTTTTACCTCAACAACCGGCAGGTTATTGAATTTTGAAGGGTTTTTTAAATAGCTTTTTGTCATTTTTATTCAATCTTTAAATCCCTGTAACTTTTTACAGATTCACCTTTATAATTTATTTCAGCTTGCATCTGGTAATTTCCCTTGACCAAAGGCATATTCATTTTAAATCCGACCACTTTTACCTCAAACTTATTAAGTATTATTTTTGTATTTTGAACCGAAAGGTTTTTTCCTTCACTAAATACTGACAATTTTACTGATCCTTTCCACTCTTCTTCGATATCGTTGAACACATGAACTGGGATTGTAATTTCGCTGCCGGGTTTATACGATTTTTCCCACAATTCAATCATCAATCCAACCGGGTTGAATGCCGGTTTCACATAGTTCACAAAATGAGGCTCATACGTCAGCATCCCAATATCGGTGAAATTGTCGCTGGTCTGCCCGCGGGGCTGTCCGGAACGTGAATATCCAAGACCACAAAAGTGCATGATCCCGGCGCATTTGCGATAAGCCCTCCAGTATTCAGTGAGGATTGCCGTATTTTTGGCACAAGCCTCAAATTTCTGATCATTTGTAATGGCCTCGGGGAAAACTATCCGATAGACCCGATCAGTCAGAGTTGTGGTAGTTCCATCTCTGTTAAGCCAAAGCCATGAGTATTCATTTACAATAACAGGATTATGATATCGTTCGCCGTTTGGCCTGGGATTAAATTCATTAGGGTCATTATTTGGCAGACGAATCGTTGAAAACAGTTCTTTTAAATAACCCCCTTCTGTTGGATTTTTTCCATCGAAGTATCGAAAAAATAAATAAGGGTGTGCTTCAATAGCATCATTCTCACTAACCGGGGAAGCCCACCCATTATCCCATGGAAGATTTGACAAATCAAGTGAACGCACCAGCTTTATTGCTTTACCTGTAGTATCATTCACCGATTCATTTTGCCCATCCCACACCGCAATACACGGATGGTTCCATCGCTCACGAATCCAATTCCGGTATTCAGCAGCAAGCTGTTTGGAGGAAATTCTTCCCTGAAATTTTCCAAAGCCTCCCTTATCTCCTGTCCAGACCGGGAATTCGTCCTGAATCAGCATTCCCAGGCTATCAGCAGTCTCGTACCATTTTTCAGGTGGAAATCCAATACAATAACGAATACTGTTCCAATTCATCTCCTTAAACCGGCTGTGTAATTTTGTGATCCATTTATTGTCCCATGGCAGACTCCCCCTTTGGGGATCTTCAAAAAACCGGAAAATACAGACATTGGTTCCCCTCAGGAAATAAGGTTTGTTGTTTAGTAAAAATAGTGCGCTATCCCGGCTGACTGTAAAGGTGCGCATTCCAAAACGTGTTTTTGAATAATCTCCTGAAGTAGTAAGCTCCAGGTTGTACAAGAATGGATGTTCAGGTGTCCATAATCTGCATCCCGACATATTAACAGTAAAATCTACTCGTTCGAGATTTGCCCCCGATTTATTTTGGGGGGACAAAGATCCACGAGCAACAACTTTTCCAGAAACAGTTTCACGAATAATATACGAAACTTCTGTCTCTGCCGGGCCGGATTTGGTTACGATTTCTGCGATTACCCGTAGTCGCTCATTTATTACATCCGGTACAGTCTGTACATTCGAAATAAACGGATAACCCGAAATAATTAGTTTTACATCATCGTAGATCCCCGGGATATATTTTATTTTCTCGAAATCATTCCCGTTTACCACGGTATCGGGCAGGTTATTCCTGCATCCGACAGCAATGATCAGTTCATTCTCTTTACTCCCCGCATTGAGAAATGGTTTCAGCTCAAACAGTGACGGTGTGAAATTGTACAAATTCTCGCCAACCAGCTTTTTGTTTACAAAAACCCAGGTATGATAGGCTGATTTATTGATCTTTAGTTGAACCACAGGAGAGGACAATTCTTTTATTGTAAAAGTGCGTTTGTACCAATACACCGAATTGTTATAGATTGAATCCTGACTGTCGATTTTTGGTCTCGACAGATCCACCAAGCCCGGAACTTCAACACAAGAGGTAAATTTGGAGGGGATGGCAGTCATTGAATCTGTTTTAGTGATTTCCCAGATACCATTCAAACTGATGATCTGCCGGTGAATCACCTTTTCCATGCAACTACTTAAAAAGAATACGAATAAGAAAAATAGAATTATGTTTTTCATAAAGATTGATTCTAAGGTTAGGTTCTGAAATATGGAATTGCGCGATTAAATATATACTTAAAATTTCTTACTGAGCTCAAATTCAAGTTCTTCCAGTGTTTTTCCTTTAGTTTCGGGAACAAATTGCCAGACATACAACGAGTTGGCCAGGCAGATCACGGCGAATATCAGAAAGGTGATCCCCCCGCTTAATTTCTGGAGCATGATTGGAAAGGTGACAGATACAATGGTGCAGGCGATCCAGAGGGTGACAATAGCCACGGACATCCCTTTGCTGCGAAGCCGGTTGGGGAATAATTCGGCAACGACCACCCAGACTGCAGGTCCGAGTGAGGCGCTGAAAAAGGCGATATACCCCAGAATAAATACAAGCACCATAATGCCTGAGGTCTGCTTCATAAAATACAGGGCTGACAAACCCAGGAGCATGGTCATCATCCCAGCTGAGCCAAAGATCAACAATAATCTGCGGCCAAACCGATCGATCAGTGCCATCGCGATCAGGGTGAAAATCACATTTGTACACCCTATGGCGATGGTCTGAAGCAAAGCTGTTCCGTTGGAGTCACCCACACTGGCAAATATCTTGGGTGCATAATACATAATCGTGTTGATTCCTGTAATCTGCTGAAATACAGCCAGTATAATTCCAATGATCAGTAGCGGCCTTATTTTTGATTGTATTAAATCGCTGAAAACCGCCTCCTGATGGATTTTCAATGTCTCTTCAATTTGGTGCAATTCACAACCGGCCAGCTCTTCTCCCGAGGTTTTGATTAAGATATTCAGCGCTTCCCTGCTGCGCATCCTGGCAACCAACCATCGCGGACTTTCTGGAACCAGAAACAAACTAAAAAAAAGCAGCACTGCCGGAGCTGCCATTACCAGCAACATCCATCGCCAATTGTTTACACCCGTTCCAACAAGGAGGTAGTTACTGAAGAATGCGACCAGAATTCCGACAACAATGGCAAGTTGATTTAACGAAACCAATGAGCCCCGGTATTGAGCCGGTGCCAATTCTGCAATGTACATGGGAGAAAGGATTGAAGCCACACCAACTGCGAGTCCGCCCAGAATTCGTGCAATCAGAAAGTATAGGAGAGAATGGGCCGAGGCACTTCCTATTGCCGAGATAAAAAACAACAAGGCTGCAAACATGAGCACTTTTTTCCGTCCATAGTGATCCCCTGCTTTTCCGGCAAAAAATACGCCGCCAATGCAACCAAATAACAGGCTGCTCACAGTCCAGCCCAGGCCCGCTTCAGACAAACCAAAATAAGGCTGAATAAAATTGATGGTTCCTGAAATTACAGCGGTATCGAAGCCGAACAGAAGTCCGCCCAATGCCGCAACGACAGATATCATGAGGACGTATCGATTCATTTTAGGTGGTTTAAGTATTGGTTAATATTTTGCTTCCGGAATTCTCATTTATTTTACCCTGATTATAGTGACCCCCCATGCCGGAAGTTCCGGATTTCCTGGTATTTCCTCCAGTTTTTCCTCTCCTGTATTGCTTTTCCAGACCTGTTGGATCGGATTCTTATTCGAAATAAGTTTGGTCCTTACACTTGAATCGGAAGAATTGAAAAGGGTAACCATCCATCCATCTCCGTCATCGCACGGCTTAAATGAGGTCACAAGAACCTGAGGTTGATCGGGATAGATTCCGGAAAAAACAGGAGTTTCCATGGAAGCCTGCTTAATAAGTAAGGGCTGACTTAACCCTATGGCATATTTTGAATTCTCACTGGGCCTGAATTTCCTGTGAGGCCTCAGAGCATAGCGGAATGTGATTAATCCCTCCTGGTAAGCCCTGTAATTGGTCCCCCAATGATTGTTTATGGCCCATGAGAACAATATTTGGGTTGGTTCGATATGTTTTCTCCAGATGTCCGGATTGGTTTGTGATCCCAGCATCACCGCAGTGATTCCTCCCACCTCGAAGAGAGGTGCATCCAGGGTGACCAGCTCAATACCTGTGTTATTATTGGATACGTCGGCCCACCTCCCTGCGGTCAGCCAGTTCTTGCAGGCACTTGGAATCTGGTCTTTTTCGGGTTGCATCACACCGTAAGGGACATCGATATTTATGTCGCCATGATTGACCATGAACGGAAATGCAAAGTTTACACTCTCTTTTCCGCCCTTCTGTGCAAATTTCCAATCTCCTGGCTTAGGGTTTATTTCAGCCCGTTTTTTATCCACAACGTTTACCAGTTCAACCTGGTCTTCTCCTGCAAAGACTCGCACTTCACGCAAAAGCTTGTTGCATCCCGAGGCTTCAGATTCGATAAGTAACGAAGCAACCAGCGGACCTTTCTCTTTTACCGTGATTTTAACCTGATCTGTTTTCCTGATATCGTTAATCTTATCCGATTCCAGAAATGCGTAATCATTTATTCCATAACCCGAAGCACTATTCACCAGGTTAATGTCTTTTGCAGATACCGATTTTAAGGAAGAAATTGCACCTGTCCCAGGATCGATTGTGATTGAGATCAGTCCATTATCCATAGAGTTTTCCCCGATTTTTATATGCGCTGCAGAGAATGGTTTGCTGTCGGAAATGTGCAACCGCCTGGCTGAATAGGGGGGAAGAGATTTTACCAGGATGGCTAACTCTCTGGTCGATAACCGTTGCGATGGAATGAGCTTACCATCTGAACCGGTTACACAGTCACCAGCCTTTGATAATGAATCGGGGATCATAACGACTTCAGACCGGCTCCAGGAGTTGGTGTTATAAATGTCGAGATCTGAACCCGGACCTTTTTTCTCATTCATTATCAGTCCCTTATCTAGCAAGTGATTTGACTGTCGGCCGGCATCAAGAACATATCCCTGTTTAATCGCCCACTGTTCTTTGGTCATCTTGTTTTCCGGATCGGTAACGCTGCACCAGGCTCCCCAGGTGTGTTCGGAGTAGAGGAGCACATTTTTCCAGGCTTCCTCAAATTCTGCGGCAGGATAACCTGCGGGATTTTTCATGGCCCAGATGGCTTCAGCCTGAGACAAGCGATCGGAATTAGCCCTGCTCATTCCGGTTTCGAGTGCCGAAGAACCGGCACCATCTTCCCAGTATGGGCTCCAATCCCCTTTGATCCGTTTCAACTGACTTCCAAATTTATGTTCAAATGCTTCGAACGCCTCACTTGTTGAGGAGATGATGAAGCGGGGATAGGTATACTTCGAATTCCAGTTGCTGATAAATTCACAAATCGCAGGATCGGGTTCGGCATTATCTCCATGACCGCTCCAACGCAGGTAGGCGATATCATAAGGATAATTTGTGGTGTTCAGCTGTGTGGCAAACTTATCGGCAAATTCAGTGGAGAGTTTACCGATCGTGTGAGACAGGGCATATCCCTTCAGGGGAACCCACACCAAAACTTTCTCCTGCCCGGACGGTGAAACCCAATAAAATGGCTTATTTTCCCATTGAACCAGGATGTCACCGATCCGGTCGAAATAGTTGGGAGCCGTAGAAAAATATTTTATTCCGGCCTGTGCCATTGCGGTGACCGTCCCCCAGGTTTGCCCGGGAACATCACTGGTCATGGCAGAGGTAATGGGTACACCGGTCCTTTTGGCCAGCTCTGTGGAGAATTTAAACAACCTTGAAAGTTCCTCCGGACGGCACAATCCTGTTAACTCGTTAAGATACATTCCGTTTAATGCCACCTCACCACGGCTGACTGCATCCAGAAAATCCTTTCGTTGAGCCTCGTTCATACGGTTGAGATAAAGATCTGCGGCCCAGGCTACCTCCACATTCCATACAAACCTCGAACCCACGGGATACAGGGAAGTTCTTTTCGCAATTTCCATTCCTTTGACCAGGTTCTGAACCTGCTTATCCTGAACTACTGTCTGAATTTCGGTATACCCGATATCAGTATGGGAATGAGGAAGAATATAGCATACCAGTTTTTTCACGGGTCTCAGGGTTATTTTCGCGTGATAGGGGGTCATCCCCCTGGATTCAATCGTTAATCCGGCGATTTTTATTTCAGTAACTGCTTTCACCGGAATTTCCAGACTATCAACACCCTTCTTAAACACAAAGGTGAACGGTTCATTGCCATCCACATGAACGATAACGATGCATGAATCGGCTGAAAGGTTTGCTTTGATGAGGATCGGTTGAAATTCAACCTTGTTTTTTTCCAGAAGAAATGGCAAAGCCTTTATGCCCGTAATTTCAAGACCTGAACCCGTAGGTTGCTGAGCCATCGACGCGGAAATCATCAGGCATGTCACTAATAACAGGCTGAAAATTTGACGATTAAATCGGTTTTTCATTGAATTGTTATTTGGAATTGGGTTGTTTAATGGTGAATATTGTAAATAATTATTATTTGTTTTTGATTTTGTTTATTCAGACACCAACACCGGTTGCCCGTTAATTTCAATCAACCGTGCCGAAAAACCGTTCCCGGCAATTTCGTCATAATCGTGACCGGCATCTGAAGGCCAGCATGCGCCTACAACCAGGTTTTGATCACCCGTATTGGCCAGACGGTGGGCAATATCTTGACCGATATAGTGGAGAGATCCCGGGTAAACCTCTTCTCCCCAAGTATTTCGGTCGCGATCCATGAGAATTAGGACACCTTTCCCCTGAACACCCCAGTAAAATTCAGCACAGTCTGACTGCGCATGAAAATGCCCCTTGGTCATAAAATATTCCCGACCAACCTTTCCTGGCATGATTGTAGATACTCCAAAGAACAATCCTCCGGGAGTCCCTTCAGCGACCGGTTGCCACGACTGAACAGAGTACACTACCGTTTGGGAAGGAAACTTTTTCACGGCCTCGTGATCCAAAAAGATGGGGGCAATTTCGTCCATTTGACGCTGCTGGAATTGAACTGCAGATCCTTTCATTTCAAAATTGGTCAGCCCAATTTCAACCGGTGATATGAATATTTTTAAATGTGTCATTTACCTGCAGGGTTTAATTGATAAAAGGAATAATCCGTGGCCTTACCTATTTTCAGGAACCTGCGGCTGATCACGGGATTACCGTTTTCAGGGGTAAATTCGGCGACAAGGATATAACCACCGCTCTGCGCCGGCATTAGGATTGAGACCGGGATGTCAGTTCTGACAAATGAATTAAGATTTACCGGGAAGTTTTGTTCTGCAAAACTTTTTCCTTCCTGATTAACCAGCCGGATTTTAACTGATCCGTTAACCGGCGCCGTTAGATTATTAATTCCAGTCAGGTTAAACAACAAGGTTGATCCCGGTTCGTGAGGCTGACTGTTTTTAAGGTACCGTTCGTCCGTGAGATTGATGTAGGTCGCGGCCGGTGCAAAGGCATGCCGGAACCAGTCGAGGGTGGGAGAGGGTTTCAGATCTTTGATATTTCCGATAAACCAGTCTCCGGTATATCCGTAATTATTGGCAAGGTAACAGAAAGCCAGAACTCCTGCCGGATTAGGGTTGCTTCTGAGCCATTCGGTCTCCAGTTCCATCCAGTAAGCCTGAAATTCCCGGTTTTGGTCGGGGGTTGATTCTGAACCCAGATAATATTTATAGGTGAGTAGGGTCAGTTTGCTCGGTGTCCCGTTCCTCCATAGCCATACCCATCCGTATTCATTGATGAGTTGAGGAACTCCGGCTCCGTCGATTCGCTGAATTACCTCAGGTTTGAAATTCAGGTTTCCCAGCGGATATGGATCTTTTTCAAAATTTGCAAATGATTTCCAGGGCATTGGTCCCTGGTAGGGGTGAGGTTCATCCATGTCATCCTGAACCATATCTTCATTGGTCATATAACCTGCATCCCAGACACGTGTCGGATCGAGCTTTTTCAATTCGGGTATGAGGGTGTTGCCAATGAAATCATCTTTGTTTTCGTTGATGGCATCCCAGATTGCGATACTCGGGTGGTTGCCGTCGGACCAGACCCAGTCGGTATATTCCTTACGGATCTGATCGTCCCATCCGTGATTTTGCCAGTAAAGCCATTCGTTTTGGAACATCAGCCCGTATTCGTCGGCAAGATCGTACCAAAAATCTGGCGCTATGCCGACACAGATACGCATCATATTCCAGTTGAGCTTTTTAGGAAGATCAAATAAAAGTTTCTTCACCCATTCATGATCCCAAACCAGGTTGCCACAGTCGGGATCTTCAAAGAATCGCTGGAGTGTAACATTGGTACCTCTGAGGATGATCTTTTCACCATTGAGATAAAAAAACTTTCCTTTCCGGGCAAAATCACGCATACCAAACTGTTTGGTGAGTTCATCTGAAATTCCTTCAGCGCTTTTTAATGTTGCTTTAACCAGGTAAAGAAAGGGTTTGTCGGGCGACCAACTGGTGAATTCCGGCATGGGAACTTCAAGCACTGCTTCTGTGAGATTATCCCTTTTGGCGATCAGCCGGCTGCTCTTGCGGGCAACTATCTTTCCGGATAATTTTTCAGCGATCGAAACATTCAGGGATACCGAATCACTCATCGCATCTCCGACGAATATCTGGGCAGGCCGAAGATTCCGGAGTATTGCCTTGACTGTTATCATTCGGTTTGCAACCGATGGCAAAGCAATCAGGCGGTTAATTCTTACTTTCCCGGTGAACGAAATGAACACATCATCCCAAATTCCGGGGAGATAATGCTCTTTTTCCTTATCGGTTCCTCCCGCTGCCTCACTGGGCAACCAAACCCTGTCGCCAACTTTGATCAGGATTTCGTTTTCGAATCCGAACTTAATCGCTTTTGTGATTGGAAAATCAATCGGGGTATAGCATGCCATAGAGGTACCCATATCAAATCCGTTTACATATACCTGGGTCACATACTGGCTTTTTTTGATGGTAATCATCGCTTCACCGGTTTCCAGATCCTTCGGAATATAAACAATCTTACGGTACCAGCTATACCGGGGGATGTAATCGATATCGTAAATGTTGTGCTGATCTTTGGCCACCACCTTATCGGGACGTTTGAAAAACTTGTCGTAATCTTCAATTTTAGGTGTTGCCAGATGGACCAAACCTGGAACAGGAACCGTTCGTGTGAATTTTGCGGGTGGAAACGCACTGGTTGTCTGATCAAATTCCCACGTTCCGTTCAGGTTGATCGTGGTGCGAGGATCCTGCTGTCCAAAAGCCAAGTTTAAAGAGAAAAAAACAAACAAAAAGAGGATTGAAATTTTCATCATCTAATTGATTAATTATTATTTATGGGATAAATTAGAGGTTACAGGGAACATCGTAAGTCTGAATTTAGTGGTTCCATACGGGACTAAATCGATTTTAACAGGAGTCCCGTTTTCAATTGGTTTTTCAGGAAGAACTTTGTTTTCTGTGGGTATCCAGTTAAATTCCCGCGCCTTTACTTTTAGCTTTAAAGGGGAAGTAAGCGACCAGTTCCAGTGATCAGGCATTTTTGTTCGTTCAACCGTGATCAGTTGCTGTGCATCTTCCGGTTTTACATCCAATGCATAATTGAATTTTGCCCCTGATACCTCCTGATCCGGATTGATATCTGGAATTGGAAACGAAAACAGAATTGGTCCGTAATATACACAGGCATATGGGTTGCGGATTGTCGTATCTTTTGCCATTTTATGGTAATTGTCGAAATAGGAGATCTGAGGATAGGATGTTTCGTTGCCTTGAACTACTCGTGCGGTCATTGGTAAACCGATTTCAATCAGGTCATTTGCTTCCCATTTTTGAAAAAGTCTGACAAAGCCATTCTCCTGTTTTACCATTTTCAGGGATTTTCCATTCACCTTTAGCGATGGATTGGCACACCATTCGGGAATACGCAGGTAGAGTGGAAACTCGGCAGATTCGGAAGGGATAACCGACATTTTGATCACTTCGTCGAATGGATAGTTGGTTTGGCAATTAATGGAAACTGAATTATTTTCGCCTACAACAGCTTTCACCTGACAAGGTCCGTACAATGTTGCAGCCAGACCATGATCGGCCGTAGCCATCCACATGTTCATCACAAAGTTGGGGAGAATCCGGCAATTATTGGCGACACAACACAATACAGAGTGGCCTAACCTGGTAAATTTAAAACAATCTTTTCCCGGGGAAGTTGGTTCCTCTCCTGGAAGTTGATTGTTGTAACGGTTCATGCTTTGGTAATAACACATGGTGGAGAAATCGCGTGCAACCGGTGCCGGCGCAGCATTAAAGAATATGTTTTCAATCTTATCCGAATATTTTTCTTCGCCGGTGATTTCCAAAAGCCGGTTAAACGTGTTGATGGCCGCCGAAATATCGCAGGTTTCAATATTACGTGTGGCTCCAATCCCGGCATGAAACTCCTCACCCGAAGTGACACCTACCGGCAGAAGATTGGTGCTTTCGGCCCATTGAAGTGCCGTTAAAGTGGTACTTAGATCTTTTTGATCGCCTGAGAACTGGTAAAGCAGGGCTGGCACCCGGATATCTTCATAAAAAATTACATTATGACCAGGCTCCAATTTGCTGGCATTCCAGTTGGCTACAAGTGCCTGATATTGTTTCGTATTTCCAAAGCTTTTGATATTCCGAAGAATTGCAGTATCTCCTGTGAGAAGGTATGTATCTGTCATGGGTTCGATATTTACTGATCCCGAGACTGCCCTGAAATGCTCAATCAGTTTTGGAAGCGAATAATTGCGGTAAACTTTTGTAAGTGCCTGCAGTACCCTCTCTTTACCAGATGCCTGATAATAGGCAACCAGCGCACGACCCATGTGGGAATGAGCCCAGCTGTTGAATTCAACCCAGCCTTGCGTGCTGTCGATCAGTGCTTTGGGAGGAAGCCAGTAGATGAAGGTTTGGCCACCCCGCAAAACACCACCGACAACTGTATCAAGTCTGGCCGATGCCTTTTTGATTAAAGCCGAATCCTTAAGGATATATCCAAGCCTGATCGCTCCGTCGAGCCAGTAACTGCATTGCTCGAGCGGCCATCCGCCGCCGTTTGCCGTAGCTCCCCGGGCCTTGAAACCATAACCTTTCCAGGCCTCACCAAAGGTGGGTGAATACTCATCCAAATGACCGGTTATTCCGTAGGCAGCATCTTTTGCCCAGTCGAGGATCCACCCTTCCGGGGAAACAGCTCCGGGTTTAAGCGGAAAGAAGGCTGGTGAGATCCTTAGTCCGGAACTGTTTTTTACCATTGTGCCCGTGATATCGGGTGCCTGTTTGGAGGTACATGCCAGCAATGCCGTTGCTGTTATAAAAAGGAGTAGTGCCTGTCTGGCTATTTTCTTTTTCATAATTTCAGATATTATTTGATTATCAATCACCTAAAATGAATTACGCAGATTCAGAAGAAACGGGTTGTCAATTTTTTCTTTTTTGCCATCCAGGATCATGGTTGCCATGCTCTTTCCCATCCGTGCAAAATCAGTAGATATGGTTGTTATCCCGGAGGCAACGATCCCTTTTAAGGGAGCTTCATTATATGAGATAATTCCCATATCCTCTCCAAGGTGAAGTTGTTTCTCAATAGAATAACGAACAATAAATTCCAGATCACGATCATCCACAACAATAAAGGCATCTCCCGGTTTTATATTGAATAACTGAAGGTCGCTGGTCACTTTAAAATCAATTGGCTGTTGTTTGCAAAAGTCGCGGATTCCGGTCATAATATCCCGGAAATGGGATTTCTGATGCCTGATGACCAGCACAATCCGCATGTATTTCCCGACCAGGGTTGAATTTTGTTTCAGGATACGGTAGATATCCCGTTCAAAGTCCTGACAGACGTAAGGATAAATATCTTTATATTGCTTACGACCCTGATCCAGAATAAATACCTTGTTGTCTGGAAGTTTACGGATCAAAGGAATTGCATCGGGGTGGTCTACAGGCATAATCACAAATTCGGAGTAGTCGCCGATTGCCCCTTCGATAATGGTCTGGAACATCTTCATATTATTATGATGAAAAAAGATCTGTTCGGTTCCATCCTTTCTCAGGGCCTCTTTAAACGAATCGTATAATTCCTCCTTGTAGGCAGTCAGCCGGTCGAAAACCAGCAGAACCTTGTGTTTATAGTCTGTATGCTCATTCTGAACAAAGTAGCCTTTCCCCACCTGGGAAGTGATAATCCCTTTGGATTTCAATTCATTATATGCAGCTATTACGGTATCCTGCGACAACCTGTATTGTTGACAAAGGGAATTCAGGGAAGGGATTTTATCCCCTTTTCTGAGCTCTCCGAGTTTTATTTTTTGGTGAATCGCCTCAATGATCTGCCTGTATTTGGGAACCGAGGGATTCTCTTCAAACTGAATATCAAGAGCCTTCTTCATTTGTAAAACATCAGCTATTTATTCTTTTCAGCCCAAACTCTTAACATCTGGATGGCTTTGGCCAGTGCGCCTGCCGAACCCTTAAATTGTGCTGATCCATTTGGCTTTCCATCAACGTAATACCATTCATAGAAACCCCTGTTTTTTATAACCAGACCGATCATTGGCCTGATTTCGTCATATGCCTCTTTTTCGAAGCCGTTTGCGTTAAGTTGCTGAATCATTCGGGCTCCAAACCAGGTCCAGTCTCCGCCATTTTGGTAAATATAGGGTTTCCCCATCCCTCCATGGAAGAACCCGGCAGGATAAACGGGATATAAGGTCAGTCCGATGCTTGGGGCGCCCGATAAACGGACATTTTCAACCATTTGCCTGTTTGAGGCTTCAATTTCAGTTTTGCTGAGCAGCCCGGCCTCGATGGCAATTGCAGTGCCACCATGATAAAAAACCTTAGACTCATCAAACCCGGCAGGGATAGGCGATTTGTCCAGATAAATATGGGGTATGAATTTTTGTTTTTGTTTATCCCATAAATATTTACGCGTATTTTCTGTAATGGTTGTGCGAAGAGTATTCCATTTTTCAGCCTGGGAAGCGTCTTTTGTCATCTTTGCCAGATAATCAAGGGCGATGATAAACATTGCATTATCATAAACATCAATCGCAGGTGTAGTGGTTGAATCGATGTCTACCACGTTATCGGTGTTCGGCTGCACATCCCCCCAATCGGCAGTCATGGCGCCCCAGAGCAATCCATATTTATTGCTGTAACGCTCTTTCATTAAGTAGTCCACCATCATCGCCATACGATCCAGCACAGTTTTCCCCCCGACATTTTCTGAAAGAATCGTGATATCACCAGTGATCCGGACATACTTTCCGACAGTCTGCATCAGTGAAGTCTCCTGATCGGTTTCAACCGTGTTTTTAAAGCCAACATGCGCTGTATCTAATGCCGAGCGGTATTGATTCGGATCCCCCCAATTAAAGTCCTTATTTAAAACATAGCCGTCAATTATCTCATGGTTGGGTTGCTGAAGGGCGAAGAAAACCAGAATAGCTCCCCGGATATCTTTAGGATTTGCAGTTTCCAGGGCAATCTCGACGAAAGTGTTCAGATCCCTTGCCCAAACCTGAGAATAGCCGCTCCCGGCATTAAATCCCTTTTTCAGGATATTCCGGGCCATTGTATCGACAATTGTCAAAGAAGAATCATTAAGAATTTGGTTTGCCAATACTTTTTTGGGATAATTATTCCAGGAGCAACTCATCCCGAAGCAGATCATCATAACGATAAGAATGGAATTTCGCATAAAGAAATTTTGGGTTAAACTAATTTTTAAAAGTTTAAAAAATATTAATCCTCTGGGTAGTACTATGCAAAATTAGTTAATATTTAGATCCATTATATCAGTGCATTAAAATATATGAAAAACTATTATTTGCAATTTTGTGGTTGTGTGATTCCTCTCAAAGCTGCAAAGCCGCAAAGAGAAATAACTTAGCGGCTTTAGAAGTGAAAATGATTAGACTTTACGGAACTTTAATCTTCGCTGAAATTATTTAAAGGCTCCAGCCATTTCTATATTGGTAATGAAGGAATTTGTCGGCTTCCGGGAGATTGGGGAAGCTGAATTTCTCAGGATCCCAGTTGAGAACCTGGGTACTCATTTTTTCCTTCAGTTCCTTGCGCAGAGCGATATTTCCCAGGAGGACGGTTTCTGTAAGTGGTCCGGCCCAGTCAAAGTTGGATCCTGCAGGTGCTCCCCCTTTGCAGGCATTTATCCACTCCTCCTCATGCCCTGGGGAGGAGGGGAGATATGGTGCCGGAACTTTATAGGAATCACGTAATGATTTGGGAAGGATCTTGTCATCCAGAATTTTTCCTTTGTGACCCACATAGAGTGTACCGCCTGATCCCATTTGCATCCCTTCATCAAGTTCGCGAATCCTCATTGGGCGCAATCCGCCGTCATACCAGGTCAAGGTAACAGGGGCCATATTTTTGCGCTTCGGGAACTCATAACGGATCATTGAGCCGGAAGGATATGATTCTCCATTTACCAGTGTTGAGACCGCCTGAATGGAAGTTGGATATTTCAGTTTTAGAGCCCGAAATATTGGATCGAGTGAATGGCAGCCGATATCACCCAACGATCCGGTTCCGAAATCCCACCAGCCTCTCCAACTAAAAGGGTGATAAGCAGAGCTATATGGACGCATTGGTGCCGGTCCGATAAAAAGATCCCAATCGACTTCGGGTGGAACCGGAGGTGTATCAACAGGCCGGGCAACGCCCTGAGGCCAGTAGGTATCAATAAATCCCCGGTTTGGTCGGTCGGTCCAAACATGAACTTCATGGATCTGACCAATTACACCGTCCCAGATCATCTCCCTGAGCCGGCGTGTTTGCTCACTCGCCTGCCCCTGGTTTCCCATCTGTGTGGCTACCTTATACTCCCGTGCAGCCTGTGTAAGAACTCTTGCTTCATGAACGGTATGGGTAAGAGGTTTCTGCGTAAAGGTGTGTTTTCCCCGCTTAATCGCCTCCAGACTAATTACCGCATGGGTATGATCAGGAGTTGCAATAACCACAGCATCAATGTCTTTCTGGCTATCCAGCATCATCCGGTAATCTTTGAATTGTTTTGCCTTGGGATAAGTGGCAAAGACTTTTTGGGTGGGCTCCCTCCAGTCGATATCACACAATGCGACAATATTTTCGGTCTTACCGACACGGGACAGATTTCCCTTTCCCATTCCCGAAATGCCGATACCGGCAACATTCAGCTTGTCACTCGGGGCGATGTGCCCTAATCCGGATACAGAATGCGCCGGAATAATCATAAATCCGGCAGATGCCACAGTGGAATTACCTATAAATTCTCTGCGGCTCAAAAGTTTCGAATTGCTGTTTTTCATAATTGTATCATTAAGGTTTGAAGTCCCGCTGGTGATCAGTACAACAAATATAAATAATTGATTCCATCTTTCTCAATTATACAATTTAATTCCTAAGGTCCTCAATATTGTCTGAACCTATTCAATGACATTGAATTTCCCATTCCTCCAGTTTCTCTATTATAAAAACTGACAGAGAATTATTTTTCATACATGTTTGGTAGTATAAATCAGATTGTTTACTTTTGCACTCCAATTGTTCGAGTTGGCTTTAAAAGAGGAGATGTCGGTTTCCCGCCAGCAGGACCAGAATAAAATAAATTGTAAGAATGTACGCAATTGTAGAAATCGCCGGACAACAGTTTAAGGTTGAAAAAGAAAGAAAGGTTTATGTTCACCGTCTTCCTCAGGATGAAGGTGCAGATGTAACGTTTGAAAAAGTTTTATTGGTTGACAATGAAGGTGTTATCAGCATTGGTGCACCGGTAGTTGAAGGTGCAAAAGTTACTGCAACAGTGCTTAAACATCTCAAAGGTGACAAAGTGATTGTCTTTAAGAAGAAACGTCGTAAAGGTTACAAGAAGAAAAACGGTCATCGTCAATACCTGACTCAGATTCAAATTACAGAAGTTTTAGCGTAAATTTTAAAAAAGATTATCCATGGCACATAAAAAAGGAGCCGGTAGTTCGAAGAACGGCCGCGAATCTCAAAGCAAACGCCTAGGCGTGAAAATTTATGGTGGACAGGCTGCTGTTGCTGGTAATATCCTTATTCGTCAGCGAGGAACGGCTCATCACCCGGGAGCAAATGTCGGTATTGGCAGAGACCATACCCTTTTTGCATTGATCGACGGAACAGTTGAATTTCAGAAGAAAAGAAATGATAAATCATACGTTTCTGTTCTTCCATTCACTTCTGTAGAGTAAATCCCGATTTAAGAATACGGGTCTAATCTCCTGTTTTATTACTGTGGTAATGGAACAGGAGATTTTTTATTTGTACTTTTGTTTGCTGCATGACGTTATTAAAAGTCAAATAACTGATAAGCAGGTTATTTTGGTCTCTGATAACTTTAAAAACAACAGGAACATCAGAAACAAATAGAAATAGGATACAAATAGAAATAGGAAATAAGTAGAAATATTCGGGAAGGGCCAACCTACAGAAATAATAGAAACATAAAGACATGTTAAATTTAAAATTCATACAGGACAATCCTGAATTGGTCATTGAAAAACTGGCGGTCAAAAGATTTGATGCCCGTGCCATCGTTGAAAAGGTAATTGAACTCTATAAAAGACGGAATGAAGTTCAAAACGAGGCTGAAGGCCAAAAGGCTGAGATGAACAGGATCTCCAGAGAGATTGGTCTATTGGTTAGAGAAGGGAAACTCACCCAAGTGAATGTAGCAAAAGAACAAACCACACAACTCAAGGAACAAATTAAAAGTTTTGAAGGAGAGTTTGATAAGATCGAAGAAGAGCTTGCTCAACTTCAGGTTTTACTTCCTAATCTCCCGTCTCCATTGGTTCCGGCTGGGAAAGGTGCAGAAGATAATGAAATCGTTGCTACTGGTGGTGAAATGCCCAACCTTCCTGTGGGAGCCAAGCCTCATTGGGAGTTAGCCACACAATATAACCTGATTGATTTTGAGCTTGGAGTAAAAATAACAGGAGCCGGATTCCCTGTCTATAAAGGTTTTGGAGCCAGAATTCAACGTGCCCTGATTAACTTCTTCCTGGATCAGGCTCGGGAACAGGGATATCTTGAAGTTCAACCCCCTTATTTGGTCAATGAAGCTTCCGGATTTGGTACAGGTCAGCTACCTGATAAGGAGGGACAGATGTACCATGATGCCACTGACAACCTATTCCTGATCCCAACCGCTGAGGTTCCGGTCACCAATATTTTCCGTGATGTAATTGTGGAAGAAAAAGATCTGCCCATCAAAACGACTGCCTATTCGGCATGTTTTCGTCGTGAAGCAGGCTCTTACGGTAAAGATGTGCGCGGTTTGAACCGGCTGCATCAATTTGACAAGGTGGAGATCGTTCAGGTTGCTCATCCGGATAAATCTTATGACTCATTAACGGATATGGTTGCATATGTACAGACTCTGGTTGAAAAACTTGGTCTGCCATACCGGATATTACGGTTATGCGGCGGGGATATGAGTTTTACTTCTGCCCTTACCTATGATTTTGAAGTGTGGTCTGCTGCCCAGGAGCGTTGGCTGGAGGTATCATCGGTTTCCAATTTTGAGTCTTTCCAGGCTACACGGCTGAAACTTCGTTTTCGTGAGGAGGGACGCTCCAAACCGGTTATTGCTCATACGTTGAATGGCAGCGCTTTAGCATTGCCCCGAATCGTTGCCGCGATTCTTGAAAATTATCAGACTACTGAGGGAATACTTATTCCCAAAGTTCTTGTTCCTTATATGGGCGGATGCGAAATAATCAATTAATTCGCACTATCATTTTTCAGCTTGCATTTTTTAATAACCCTTCTTTTTGAAAAGATAGAATATTAAGTTAATCTCTATGGATAAACAACATAGCGGCATTGCAAAAGTTTCTTTTGCCGGATTAGTAATCACTTTAGGTATTGTATTTGGTGACCTTGGGACAAGTCCACTCTATACGATGAATGCAATCATCAATGCATCAACACTATATAATAGGGAGTTGATTTTTGGTGCTCTATCTTGTATCTTCTGGACTCTCACACTCCAAACAACTGTCAAGTATGTTATTATTACGCTTCGGGCCGACAACCACGGGGAAGGGGGAATATTTGCACTTTTTGCACTAATCCGGCGGAAAAATAACCTGATTGCTGTATTAACCATGATTGGAGGTAGTGCACTTTTGGCTGATGGAGTTATAACCCCTTCGATTACTGTCACATCCGCAGTTGAGGGTCTGAAACTGTTTTATCCTCACATGCCTGTTGTGCCCATTGTCCTTTCTATTTTATCGGTGCTATTCTTCTTTCAGCAATTTGGCACAGGGTTTATGGGTAAAGCATTTGGTCCGGTGATGTTTATCTGGTTCTCAATGCTTGCCATGCTTGGCCTGACTTTCCTGGTTAAGGACCCGGGAGTGTTGGCTGCGATGAATCCAATGTATGCAGTACAGTTTATTGCAAATTATCCCAATGCAGTGGTACTTTTGGGAGCTGTATTTCTTGCAACCACAGGTGCAGAAGCCTTATATTCGGACCTTGGACATTGCGGCATCCAGAATATTCGCATATCCTGGGTATTTGTGAAAATCTCGTTACTTATTAATTATTTTGGTCAAGGGGCATATCTTCTGAATCATATGGATCATATGAACAGTGCCAATCCTTTTTTTGCAATTATGCCCCAATGGTTTCTTTTACCCGGAGTAGTAATTGCAACAGCGGCTTCTATCATCGCCAGTCAGGCCTTAATAAGTGGATCATACACACTTATCAGTGAGGCGGTTTCCTTAAATATCTGGCCAAAGATCCGGATTAACTATCCTACCGACATAAAGGGACAGGTTTATATCCCATTTGTAAACTGGTTCCTTTGGGTTGCTTGTACCTTTGTGGTGATCTATTTTGGAGAATCATCTAAAATGGAAGCTGCCTACGGGCTTTCAATTACTATAACAATGATCATGACTACTTCCCTGTTATCGTATCATTTAAGAAATCGTAAAGTACCCCTTGGTTATATTATCCTTTTACTATTCGTCTTTTTATCGATTGAGGGGACCTTTTTGTGGGCCAACCTGCACAAATTTGCCAATGGTGGTTGGTTAACCATTGCTTTGGCCTTTGTTTTCTTCATTGTGATGTATGGATGGTATTTCGGACGGAAAATCAAAAATAAGTACATCAGTTTTGTGAATGTGAATAAAGATCCGGGAATTTTCAGGGAACTGAGCGCTGATACCTCTGTTCCGAAAATTGCCACAAACCTGATTTATATAACAAAAGCAAACCGGCGTGACCAGATTGAATCGAAGATCATGTATTCAATTTTCAACAAACATCCCAAAAGAGCTAACACCTATTGGTTTCTCCATATTGACAACCTGGAAACCCCCAATACTTTTGAATATGTTGTCCATCACCTCATTCCCGGGGTGTTGATTAAAGTTGATTTCAGACTTGGATTTAAGATTGAACGTAAAATCAACCTCTATTTCAGAGAGGTAATCGAAGATTTGGTTAAAAGTAACGAAATTAGTATGGTCAGTCAGTATGAATCATTAAAAGCGCACAACATACCTGCAGATTGTCTTTATGTAAACCTTGACAGAATCTTAATTAGTGATTACAAACTACCGCTTAATCAAAGCTTTATTATGGGTCTTCATAACTTCATCCGTAAGATAAGCATCAATGATGTGAAAGCCCTGGGGCTCGATTCATCCAATGTCATTGAAGAAAAAGTGCCAATTGTTATTGAGCAGCAGCTTAAAAAGAGAATTCTGAGGGTTAATCTCCCTTGAATCAACTGAAAATCAGAATAACCAAGCCGGTGTCTTTATCTGGCCTTCTTTTGTTATAGCCTAATATCATATTGCTTTACAAACAGAAGATACTGTGT